>WBZN01000944.1_pt1 | contig 18761 bp, 17 predicted proteins | sample 5204281 | NCBI WGS metagenome assembly WBZN01 (sample SAMN12344347, study PRJNA552823) | activated sludge metagenome | biome: Activated sludge suspended growth; feature: Nitrification reactor; material: Wastewater; isolation source: activated sludge from nitrification reactor of wastewater...
GACAGATCCTGCTCGCGCATTGCATCAGGCAGACATGGTTTTCCTGGGTATGCCAGTGGCTCAAACTGCCCATACCCTGGAACAGATTGCGCCGTATCTTCAGGCCAATACCATCATCACCGATGCCGGTAGCACCAAACAGGATGTCATCGCCGCAGCCCGTCATCATTTACCGATGGCAAACCGGCATCATTTCGTTCCCGGTCATCCTATCGCCGGTGCTGAGCTCAGCGGTGTCAAAGCAGCGCAAGCCGATCTCTATCACAACAAGCATGTCATACTGACTCCCCTTGCAGAAACCAGCACTGACGCGGTTGAACAGGTGAAACAGTTATGGCAGGCATGCGGAGCATCTGTTTCGCATATGTCCGCCGACGAACATGATCGGATACTCGCCATCACCAGCCACCTTCCCCACATCCTGGCTTTTGCCATGATGAATCATATTCGTCACAGCACCCCCGAACCAGATCAGTTACTGCATTTTGCCGGTAGCGGTCTACGCGATTTCACACGAATTGCCGGCAGTTCACCGGAAATGTGGCGGGATATCTGTCTGGCCAATCGTGAAACCCTGATCAAACAGATTGATGCCTACCGGGATGAATTACTGACTCTGCAAAAACTTCTGCATGAAAAAGATGGCGAAACACTTCAGCAGACTTTTATAGCAGCCCGCGCCCTTCGCGAGAACTGGTTAAAAACTTAAGCTGGATCAAGGCTCAACTACCGCTCAACCATTATGATCCGTAACGTTACCATTACAGATAACCCCAGCAAATCAATTCGGATTTGCTCTAGTCTTGATAAAGTGATCGCAATACAATGCTTACACACATTCCAAGACAATACATCACGCATTGACAGATAAGGAGAATGCAATGAAAAAAAGTATCAATAAACTAATCGTTACCGCTTTGACGGCATATTTAGTTCTCATACCTGGCTTGGCCTCGGCAGAAACAGGTACTGCCGTTCACTATAGTGATAAATTCCAGGGCAAGAAAACCGCAAACAATGAAATATTCGATCAAGGCGGATTGACTGCAGCACACAAAAAACTTCCCTATGGAACACATGTGAAAGTGACCAACTTACAGAACAATCAGAGTGTCGTCGTTAAAATCAATGACCGCATGCGTACCCGCAATCGCAATCTTATCGATGTAACCAAACGTGCGGCAGAAGAACTCGGTTTTCTGAAAAAAGGACGGGCACGTGTCAGTCTTGAAGTAGTCAATCCATGATCTGAGATTATTCCGAATCGTTGTCGGCAAATCCAACAATCCGCCAAGCGGTATCCATAAGCAATCGAGATTTTCTCGATTGCTTATTATGTTTCAATCAACTGATTTAGTTGGCATTCAATCCAACCAGCTTAAATATAAATCGAGCAAACTCACACTCTCGACGAGGATTTCGAAGGCTTGCCAATCCCGATCCAGCTCAGTATATTAATCCGCTTTCATTGTTTCTTTAGACTTCTCATGCACAAACCAGAACCACCGGTCATAGAACCATTTACTTTTGTTTTTAGCTGGCGGCGCTTTCTGATTCACTGCCTGATCATGGGTTTTTGTATCCTATTGGGATTGCTAACCTGGTATTTTGGCAAACCACACAGCATCCGTTTTTATGAAACCAAAACCGAACAAAACCTGGTAACGAGTCTGACCCCAGAAATCAACATGGTACTTGATCTGCAAAGCTCCGTTGCTGTCAAGGAAGGTGAACCACTGCAAGTCGAAATTTTTAAGGGAAATGTTTATTTTGACGTCCAGCCAGGCGCTTTAAACAAGCTCGAAATCAAGGTTGGCAGTGCCATGATCAAGGATACCGGTACACGCTTCAGTATCCGCATGCACAAGGATGGTACGCATAATATTGCCGTCGCTGATGGCCACATCAAAATTTACATGCCATCGGGCATCTATCAGATCAATGCACTGGAACAAGCGGATTTTGACGAAATGGGTATCAAGCGGCACAGGTTGCTAGACGAACGTAATATCGCACCCTGGAGTCACTAATTGATGATGTAATCACACCCGCAATCACCATCCAAACTTTTGAGTTTAGTATCCGTGCAATAAAAATAAAAACCCCCGAGTCATAGACTCGAGGGTTTTGTATTTTCACTCAATCCCTAAATAACGAACTAAAACTCTTCCCAGTCGTTATTGCTTCCACCGGCTGCGACCTTGCGCGGTTGTGACGGCATGGTTTCCGCTCCCTCCGAACTCGTTCTTACACTGGATTTTTTGGTAGCCGGTCCACGATTGGGAAGCTTGTTTACATTAGGTCGATTGGTGCGTTTGACCATCATCGGTGCAGACTGATGGTTTCCGTGCGCCAGTTTGAAAATGGTCACCGCTTGCGATAGAACGTGTGCTTGTTCTATCATTGATTCCGCTGCTGCTGCTGCCTCTTCGACCAGCGCAGCATTTTGCTGGGTCGCCTCGTCCATCTGTGTTACCGCCTGATTGACCTGTTCGATACCCGAACTTTGTTCCTGTGAAGCGGCAGAAATTTCGCTCATGATATCGGTCACACGCTTCACCGCACTGACGATTTCATCCATCGTTGAGCCGGCCTCGTCGACCAGTCTCGTACCTTCTTCCACCTTGGTTACCGAGTCATTGATCAGTTCCTTGATTTCCTTCGCTGCTGCTGCAGAACGTTGCGCCAATGTGCGCACTTCCGTTGCCACCACGGCAAAACCACGACCCTGTTCTCCTGCACGGGCAGCTTCAACAGCAGCATTCAGTGCCAGAATATTGGTCTGGAATGCGATGCCATCGATGACGGCGATAATTTCGACAATCTTTTTCGAGCTTGCATTGATTGAGCTCATGGTCTGCACGACTTGCCCAACCACAGTGCCGCCCTTCACAGCTACTTCGGATGCACCCGCCGCTAGCTGGTTGGCCTGATGCGCGTTGTCCGCATTCTGCCTGACTGTCGATGTCAGTTCTTCCATCGATGAGGCTGTTTCTTCCAGACTGGATGCCTGTTCTTCCGTGCGTTGGCTCAAGTCAGTATTACCCGAAGCGATTTCACTGGTAGCCGTGGAAATCGAATCGGTACTCATGCGAACTTTACCGATCAGATCGACCAGGTTATCGTTCATTGATTTCAGTGCTTGCAACAGCTTTCCAGTTTCATTTGTGGAATTTACCTCGATCTGGTTAGTGAGATCGCCAGAAGCCACCCGGTTTGCTATTTCCACCGCTTCATTTAATGGATTAATAATCGAGCGCAATAGCAACAATCCCAAAATAATGGCCAGTATCGCACCGATTATCATCACGGCAATCAGAGTAGTGGAAATCCGTTCAAACGTACTTTGTGCGACCGCATATTCTTTAGAACCATCGATCCCCTGCAGGTCAAGCAGCTTAAATACCGTTGTACGCAATGCTGCGAATTTTGGTCCGCCATTGTTGGCTGCATTGTTAACAGCCGCTTCGAAATCACCGGCTATGGAATACTGGTAGGTTAGCTTCAGCGCCTAGATGTAATCTTTGGTCTGATCGGTCAGATTCCTGGACAACATAGCTTCTTCATCGGTGACTATGGTGGGCAGGTATTTTGCCCAAAGCTCTTCGATCTCTTTAATCAAAACCATGCTTTGATCAGATTTGGTCTTGGCATTGTTTACGTCTTTCTTCGTAACGGAATCCAGACCATTCAAACGAACCATATACCAACGATCGAGAATGGTTCCCAGATAAGTTAATGCCATGGTGCGGTTTTCATGCAGAGACTTTAGCCGTTCATTGGCATCATAATAGTTGTATAAACCAAAAGAACCGACACCGACCATCAGCAGAGTCGACATACCAATCACGAACATCATACGAAACCTGACCGTTGTGTCTCTAAACATCATTGTCTCCTATAAGTACTTTCTATTAAATCTCTTTACTCACTCACATTTTCGATCTAACTGACTGATGTAGCCAACCTATCTCGCAACATCGTGAATCTACAAATCATCCATCCCTGATTTAGGCGATTTGGCAATGAAATCCGCTGGATTCTTAAATTTGAAATTCACAGAAATGATAGTGTTACTAGTGACTTGAGAGCCGATTCTGTCAGTTTGCTCCTGACCTTATCGGTAAAAAAAGAAAATTCCTGATAGGAATATTCCTAAACCCAATCGATTAGCCAATTAAAACTGACCAATGCAACTGAACTGGTTCATAAATAAAAAACCCTCGAGCCAATGACTCGAGGGTTTTGTGATTCACCACACAGTTTAGAATTGAAGATTAAAATTCTTCCCAGTCGTTATTGCTCCCACCAGCAGCGACTTTACGAGGTTGTGACGGCATGGTCTCCACTTCCGAGTTCATTCTTGCACTAGCCTTTTTAGTAGCCGGTCCGCGATTGGGCAGCTTGTTTACACTGGGACGATTAGTGCGCTTGGCCATCATCGGCGCGGTCTGATGGTTGCCGTGCGTCAGTTTGAAAATGGTCACCGCTTGCGATAGGACGTGCGCCTGTTCTTTCATCGACTCCGCTGCTGCCGCTGCTTCTTCAACCAGCGCAGCATTCTGCTGGGTCACTTCGTCCATTTGTGTAACAGCCTGGTTGACTTGTTCGATACCCGAGCTTTGTTCCTGCGAGGCGGCGGAAATCTCGCTCATGATATCGGTCACACGTTTTACCGCACTGACGATTTCATCCATCGTTGAGCCAGCTTCGTCGAACAGTCGCGTACCTTCTTCCACCTTACCCACCGAGTCATTGATCAGTTCCTTGATTTCCTTTGCTGCAGCCGCCGAACGCTGCGCCAAAGTGCGCACTTCCGTTGCCACCACTGCAAAACCCCGCCCCTGTTCACCCGCACGAGCAGCCTCAACAGCGGCATTCAGTGCCAGGATATTGGTCTGGAATGCGATACCGTCAATGACGCTAATGATTTCGACAATTTTCTTCGAGCTTTCGTTGATCGAACTCATGGTTTGCACAACCTGCCCAACTACGGCCCCACCCTTGACGGCTACTTCCGACGCACCGGCTGCAAGCTGGTTAGCCTGACGCGCATTGTCCGCATTCTGCCTGACGGTGGACGTCAATTCCTCCATCGAGGAAGCCGTCTCCTCCAGACTGGATGCCTGTTCTTCCGTACGTTGACTCAAATCAGAGTTACCGGACGCAATTTCACCTGTGGCCGTGGAGATCGATTCGGTACTCACACGCACTTTGCTAACCAGGTCGACCAAATTGTCATTCATGGCTTTTAGCGCTTGTAACAAGCGACCGGTTTCATTTGTTGAAGTCACATCGATCTGACTGGTCAGATCACCGGATGCCACGGCATTGGCTATGGTAATGGCTTCATTCAGCGCTTTAAGAATGGCGCGTATGATCACGACCCCGATAAGAATTGCCATAAAGATACCCAACACCATCGTCACGCTTGAAAACATGGAAATGGTCTCAAAACTGTCTTGTGCGGTTTCATACTGTTTCTGAGATTCTGTGCGCTGAAACTCCAGTAATTTGAGCATGGTAGTGTGCGCCGCATCAAATTTCGCTCCGGCATCACCGATCATGTTGGCCACGGCAGCATCAAAATCTCCTGCAGTAGCCAAAGCCATGGTGCGGTTTCGCGATTCCGTATAGATCCGCCACTGATTAATGAAATTCTCGGCAATCGATGCTTCTTCAGGTACAAATCTGGTTGCCATGTACTTTTGCCAGAAACTGGCAATCTCGGCATCCCTCTGGTCAGTCATATTCTGCCGTTCCTTGACCAGTTCTGGCTTTCTGGCATAAGCCGATATCGCTGCATTGAGACGTACACGCTGCATGCGATCCAGTATCATGCCCAGATCCCCCAAGGGCACGGTACGATCTTCATAAACCCCTTTAAAGGATTTATTGGTCTCGTTCAAGCTATACATGCCAAGGCTTCCCACAATGGCAAGCAGCAATGACAGAAAGCTAATCACAAAAATCAGCCGCGATTTAATCGTCATGTTATTCAACATCAAATTCTCCCAAAAATGAATGTAAACCCAGAAAACGTTGTTATATTTGATCAATCAGCCCCATTTCATTGCTACTCATCAATTTCTCGATATCAACCAAAATCAGCATCCTTCCGTCCACCGTTCCCAAACCGAGGATATACTCCGTTTCGATAGCTGATCCCAAACCCGGTGCCGGACGAACTTGATCCCCGCTCAAGGCAATCACATCCGATACACCATCAACCACCATACCCACCACACGCCCGGCAATATTGAGGATGATTACGACCGTGAATTGATCGTAATCCACTTTTTCCAGATTGAAGCGAATGCGCATATCGACAATCGGAACGATGATTCCACGCAGGTTAATGACCCCTTTGATGAATTCCGGAGCATTGGCGATTTGGGTAATCGAGTCGTAACCACGAATTTCCTGTACTTTGAGAATTTCAATCCCATATTCTTCGTCACCCAGTCGAAATGTCAGGAATTCATTGGCTCCCATATTCACTTCCGCACAAGAAAGTTCAACAGCCTTATCGGTTGTTTGTTCATGCATCACGTTTGATTTTCCTTTGTTTTAGCTTTATTCCAGCTTTGTCTTTTTTGCTGGGCTTTAATTGAGTAACTAAAATTGATCAGGAACCTGGAAATCGTGGGAAATGTTTTATCTCCATGGCTCCTTGCACTTATTCTTTTTTTTCAATTTCTTATTTTTGAAACAGAAGTTCTTACGGAATATAAAAAAATATTTTTTGTCGGCAGTGTCCTATTCGACCATAGGATATTCTTTGCATAAAATGTAAGAATATTCCTAGATCACTATGAGTAAAACACCCGACCCGTTTCGGTTTGCAACACACAGGTCACGCAAAAAGTCTATTCATCCAAAGCTGGAATGCTGGTTTTGATTGGATTCTAGGCTGAAGTTCTCGACGGATCTGATCGCATTTCCGATCAGATTCGCTTGTAGGGATGAGAGATCAAACGGCACCCAATTCAGGAATTGGACGTTTACGGCAAACTCGTCGAGCCAATTAAATGACTAAACGATAAGCAACGAGCTCTACAACAATACAGTGTGATCAATTAACCCCATGTCATCACTGCTCATGAGTTGCTCGATGTCGATCAGTATCAGCATGCGTTCATCGATTGTCCCCAACCCCATGATGTACTCGGCTTCAATGACCGAATTCAATCCGGGAGCCGGACGCATATGCTCTTTCTGCAGCGAAATGACATCGGACACACCATCGACCACCATACCCATCACGCGACCAGCCACATTGAGAATGATGACCACGGTAAATTGATCATATTGCACATCACTCAAGTAAAACTTGATCCGCATGTCCACGATTGGAACGATGATTCCGCGTAAATTGATTACACCCTTGATAAATTCGGGTGCATTGGCAATTTGGGTAATCGCATCATAACCCCGGATTTCCTGCACCTTGAGAATCTCGATGCCATACTCTTCCCGCCCCAATCGGAAAGTCAGAAATTCATTAGCCAGATTATTACCGCTTACAACAGATGTTTCAGCAGCCACATTGAGTGCTTGAGCTTGCATTATCAATAATCCTTTCGTTTACGCTATACAAAAAGTGGACACGGTTCCCAACAATAGAGGCAATAAAATTTTTTCATCCATCCATCACAAGATATTTTTTCTCTAGCAGCAGGGATTCATCCTCGACAAACTGCACACTGCCTTTGATCTGGTATAAATGAATTTTTTTATTTAACGGAGCAAAGTGGCATTTTCTTGAATGTCATCCACTGAAATTCCCGCAATCCCGGACTGTGGCAAACTAAAAAAGGTGACGGTCAGTCACAACTAGATGACCTTGAAAATTTATGCTAGAAAGCAGCATCGTCAATAGGAGCTGCTTCAATGAACATTTCAGGTATGAATCACTTCACGGTACTCAGTAGCGATCTTGAAAAAAGCACCGCTTTTTATATTCACATTCTCGGATTGAGAGAGGGCTTCAGACCCGCTTTTTCTTTTCCGGGTGCATGGCTATATGCCGGCAATCAGGCCATCCTGCACATCATGTCGGGCAAACCCATGCCCACGAATGCTGCAGGAGTCATCGACCACATGGCATTCACCGCATCCAATCTGCAAGCGGCAATCGATACCCTTAAACAACAAGGCATCAGCTATCAATTACACCGTTTACAGGGATTGGGAATCTGGCAATTATTTTTTTATGATCCGGATGGCGCAAAAATCGAACTGGATTTCCCGTCCGACGAACCCGAACCCAATCATTGATTGACTATTTAATGCAATTGGGTTTTTTACCCGCTGCCTGCGCCTGCTGCATCAATTTGGTCGATTTCGGCAAATTCTCTCGCAAATCATCGATGCGTGTCTCGTGCGATGGGTGAGTCGATAAAAACTCGGCAGGCTGTTCACCCTGACTGGCCTGCGCCATTTTCTGCCACAACGTCACACTCTCGGCAGGATTGAAGCCTGCCTTTGCCATCAACTCGAGACCAATCAGATCGGCTTCACTTTCATGCAATCGGCTGAATGGCATAATCACCCCATATTGCGCCCCCACTCCCAGTAGACTCACGGCAGTCTGCCCCAGCGGGGTTTGCGGTGCAGCTACTGCCGCGATCAACGATATGCCCATTTGCGCACCCAGTTTCTGCGACATACGCTCATTACTGTGCCGTGCCAGCACATGACCAATTTCATGCCCAATCACTGCCGCGAGCTGATGCTGATTATCCACCAGATCGATCAGTCCGGTATGCACGCCTATCTTGCTCCCCGGCAGGGCAAATGCATTCAAAGTCTTATCTTCGAATACAATGACCTCCCAGTTCCCTCCCACTTCGTGGGTGATCGCATTGGCTACACATCGAACGAATGTATTTTCCTTGACATCCTGACTGATCGGCTTTTCTTTCTTCAAATCCGCAAAAGCCTGTAGCCCCATACTATTGAGCTTATCATCGGGCATGAATACCAATTGGCTTCTGCCGGTTGGTGTCGTGGCACAAGCCGTCAACAAATGAATCAGTACACATAGCAATATCCAGTTCAATTTCATAAGCACCTCTTTTACTCTTTTAATGAATCATTCCTCATCGAGGAGTATTCCGATACAAACAAGTTACAAACACAATACCACTCAAATCCTTCACCATCTCAAGGCAAGATTCTCGCATTAACGCTGCCGGAAAATATGATATAACGTTTCTCTCGACAAATAGCCCGCAAAGGATCCGAAATGAACGATCATGTCTATAAAATCATCGAAGTCGTCGGTTCTTCTACCAAAAGCAGTGACGACGCCATCCAGCAAGCCATTACAAAATCCGGTAAAAGTCTGCGTAACCTGGATTGGTTTGAAGTCGTGGAAACCCGTGGACATATCGTCGATGCCAAGGTTGCCCATTTTCAGGTCAAAATCAAGATCGGTTTTCGGTTGGATTAATGGAAATCCATGCTGATTTCCCTTGGATCCTGTTCGAGCCATTAGCGGAAATCAGCGATCTCCTAAGCACCAAAGCGTTCGGGGTGCACAGGATGCTCACGAAAGCTTAGCGCGGTGCTCCATCTCATGCTGCTCGAAAAGCGCGAAAGCACATACTTCGCGCTATAATTCGCCTTTTACTTTTACTCATAAACCCCCGATCCATGCAAGAAAAATACCACCCTCAGGAAATCGAACAAAACGCACAGCGATTCTGGGAGGAAAATTCAGCATTCAAAGCTGTAGAGTTGCCTGACAAGCCCAAATACTACTGTCTATCGATGTTTCCCTATCCGTCCGGCAAGTTGCACATGGGGCATGTACGCAACTATACCATTGGCGACGTGCTGTCGCGTTACCGGCGCATGCAGGGCTACAACGTCATGCAACCGATGGGTTGGGATGCGTTCGGATTGCCGGCTGAAAATGCCGCCATGCATAACAACGTGTCACCGGCCAAATGGACCTACGACAACATCGCCTACATGCGCAAGCAACTCAAAAGTCTGGGGTTGAGCATCGACTGGACACGCGAAATCGCGACCTGCGATCCGAGCTATTATCACTGGAATCAATGGCTGTTTCTGCGCATGCTGGAAAAAGGGCTGGCATATCAAACCACCGGCGTGGTCAATTGGGATCCGATCGATCAAACCGTACTGGCCAACGAACAGGTCATCGACGGCTGCGGCTGGCGCACTGGCGCACCGGTGGAAAAACGCGAAATCCCGATGTACTACTTGAAAATCACGCAGTACGCCGACGAACTGCTGGCTGCGCTGGATAACCTGCAAGGCTGGCCGGAACGGGTCAGAACCATGCAGGCCAACTGGATCGGCAAAAGTTACGGCGTCGACATCACCTTCCCAGCCGACCAGGAATCCGGCACGCCGCAAGATCTGAAAGTATTCACCACACGTGCGGATACACTGATGGGGGCAACCTATGTAGCCGTCGCCGCGGAACATCCCATTGCCCTGCACGCCGCGCAAAACAATCCAGCGCTGCAGGCCTTCATTCAGGAATGCAAGCTGGGCTCGGCCAAGGAAGCCGACCTCGCCACGCAAGAAAAGAAAGGCATGGACACCGGCTTGTTTGTCGTTCACCCTTTCAACTGTGAAAAACTGCCAGTCTGGGTCGCCAACTACGTGTTGATGGGTTACGGCGAAGGCGCCGTGATGGCCGTGCCTGCGCATGACGAACGCGATTTCGCCTTTGCTACGCAATACCACTTACCTATCAAGGCTGTCATCAAGCCGATCGAAGAGAATCTGACACTGCCTTTGACAGAAGCCTATGTGGAACACGGCATAACTTTCGATTCCGGCGCATTCTCGGAACTCAATTTTGAGCAGGCGATCGATGCCATTGCATCGGCATTGGAGCAAAAGGGACTGGGCAACAAACGCGTGCAGTTCCGTTTGCGTGACTGGGGCATTTCCCGTCAGCGCTACTGGGGTTGTCCAATTCCATTGATCCACTGCAGCGATTGCGGCGTGGTGCCGGTACCCGACGATCAATTGCCTGTGGTGCTGCCGCAGGATCTGGTGCCGGATGGTTCCGGCAATCCGCTGGCCAAAACACCGTCGTTTTACGAGTGCACCTGCCCGAAATGCGGCAAAGCGGCACGGCGCGAGACCGATACCATGGATACCTTCGTCGATTCCTCGTGGTACTACGCCCGTTATACCTGCCCGGATCAGCATCAGGCCATGACTGACGAGCGCGCCAATTACTGGCTGCCAGCCGATCAGTACATCGGTGGTATCGAGCACGCCATTTTGCATCTGCTGTACTCGCGCTTCTGGAGCAAGATCATGCGCGATCTGGGATTGCTAAAACTGGATGAGCCATTCACCAATCTACTGACTCAGGGCATGGTGCTAAACGAGATTTTTTACCGCAAATCCGGCAGCGGGCGCATCACGTATTACAATCCAGCGGAAATCAACTTGCAGTTCGATGATCAGGGCAAACGCTGCGGAGCGATACTGCAAGCCGACAATCAGCCAGTGGAATCCGGTGGCATCGGCACCATGTCGAAATCCAAGAACAACGGCGTCGATCCGCAGAAGCTGGTGGAAGAATATGGCGCCGATACTGCGCGCCTGTTCATGATGTTTGCCAGTCCGCCGACACAAACGCTGGAATGGGCGGATGCCGGCGTCGATGGCGCCTATCGTTTTCTCAAGCGCTTGTGGCGGCAAGCCTTCGTTCACCTGCAATCCGGCGTGGTCAAAGTCGATGCGGAGTTGCATGCGGCATTACCGGCAGAACTCAAGGCTCTGCGTTGTCAGTTACACCAAACCATCGCCAAGGTGACCGACGATCTGGAGCGCCGCCATACTTTCAATACCGCCATCGCCGCGGTGATGGAACTGATGAACGGCCTGACCAAATGCCAGGACACCGACGCCGCCAGCCGCAACCTGATGCAGGAAGCACTGGAAAACATCGTGCTGTTGCTGTCACCGATCGTGCCGCACATCTGTCACGAGCTATGGCGCGAACTCCGTCCCGGCACTGTGCTGTCCGATCAGCCCTGGCCGCAGGCCGATAGTGCTGCGATGACACAGGATGAGGTCAAACTGATCGTGCAGGTCAATGGTAAGTTGCGCGGACAGATCAACATCGCCAAAGACGCCACAAAGGAAACCATCGAACAGGCAGCGCTGAACAATGAACATGTACAGAAATTTATCGAAGGACAGGCAATCAAGAAAATCATCGTCGTACCTGGTCGACTCGTCAACATCGTGGTGTAGCACAATGAAATCATTACCCTATCACCCGCTCCGACTCAATTCAGCCTTGCTGATACTAGCGCTGATGCTGCTCCTGTCCGCATGCGGTTTCAAGTTACGTGGTCAGGCTACATCGCTGCCTTTTAAATCCATGTATGTCACTGCCCCCGACGGCCACACCATCGGCATGGATCTGGAACGCATGATCAGTACGTCACCGACAACCAAGATTGTCAGCTCGGCGACTGAAGCAGAAGCCACGCTTGAAATCATCAGTGCAGTCAATGAAAGAGCCATTCTGTCACTATCCGGCGGCGGTCGGGTGCGTGACTTCAACCTGATCTATCGCGTCGCCTATCGTGTGATCGATCAGCAGGGAGTCGAAGTAGTACCTAAAACCGAAATTGCCATTACGCGCGTGCTGCCATTCCTGGATGCACAGATCCTGGCCAAGGAAGCAGAAGAAAAATTACTACAGAAAGACATGCAGTCCGATGTCGTGCAACAAATCATCTGGCGTCTGTCCGCGATCAAGTTACCGGCTTCCTGAGTGCTGGCGCTTCTTTCCGCCGATTCTACCGGTCAGCATGCGAATCAAACTCGAACAGCTTTCCCAGCAACTGCGGCAACACTCCGCTGCGCTCTACGTCCTGTTTGGCAACGAGCCCTTGCTGATTCAGGAAGCTGCCGACTCGATCCGCACCCACGCCCAGCGCGAAGGCTACACCGAACGCGTGGTTTTGAGTGCTGATCAGCATTTTGATTGGTCTGCCCTGCTTACGACAGGCAGCAACCTGTCCCTGTTCAGCGAACGCAAAATCATCGATTTGCGTATTCCTTCCGGTAAACCTGGCAAGGAAGGTGGGAAAAGCATCGAAGCCTTCTGTACGGCTCTGCCAGCGGACACCCTAACACTGGTGACCTTACCGCGCATGGACAAACAGGGGCAAGCCAGCAAATGGTTCAAAACGCTCGAAGCCTGCGGTGTCGTTATTCCATTTTATGCCATTGAACGGCAACAGTTACCGCACTGGATAGAACAGCGCCTGTCGCGACAGCAGCAAACGGCCGATCCTCCGGCATTGCAGTTTTTCGCCGATCGGGTTGAAGGGAATCTGCTCGCTGCACATCAGGAAATCCAGAAACTAGCATTGCTTTATCCCAGCGGTCATCTGACACTTGAACAGATCAAATCGGCAGTACTGGATGTCGCACGCTATGACGCCTACCAGTTGGCCGACGCCATGCTGGCGGCAGATGCAGCGCGTTATATCCGCATCCTGAATGGACTGCAAGGCGAAGGTACGCCTCCTCTGGTGATTCTGGCGACACTGACCGAGCAAATCCGACAGTTGATTCACCTGCAGCAAGGTTTGGCTAGAGGGCAAACTGCTGCCCAGTTATTACAATCTGGGCGAATCTGGGGCGACCGGCAGAAACTGGTGATGAACGCTGTTCGTTCCCAGTCTTTACCTCGGTTATTTCAGGGGATAGCCAAAGCCGCAGTAATCGACCGTATCATCAAGGGTGTCGAGTTGGGAGATGCTTGGGAAGCCCTGCTGCAGTTAGGCTTATACTTGACCTTAAACTCCAGAAATTACTCCGGATTTACGCGATGAATGGACTGCTCAAAATCACTCTAACTTCATGGATCTTCATGACCCTACTGGGTTGCTCGGCCCAGCAGATTTATGACACCGGGCAATGCTGGCAGCGCAATCAATGCAGCAATATCATCGATCAATCGCAGCGCGCGCAATGTTTATCGAGCACCGACACGCCCTACAACCGTTACAAACAACAATCCGGTTCCCGGGAAAATACAAAATAACAATTCAGATCGCCTTCATCCACACAAGGCATCGGTCAGTGATTTCACCTCTGCCGCCGAATCCTGCAGAATTTCGGACAATGTCGACTTATCGGTCATTATGTCGATTTGCGCCTTGATATCGTCGCCTGTTTGATGTGATGGCAATATGAATGGAGATTTGACCGGAGCGAGTTGATCGGCAAACAACAATGTATCTCCCAATGTCGTCGGTGGAAAAGCCAGATAACCTTCCCACATGCAAACGATGCCCTCGATCACAGGTTGAGGCACTGACAGTGCATTCAGTATTGCAGTACCAATCTTGATTTCACAATCCAGTTCACCACCGTCCTCCAGGTCTTCATCACTGGACCAGGAACTCGCCACATCGTCATCGACCAGCCCCGGATAGGAGTCTTCGCGAGCCAGCAAATAAAACCAGCTTATTTCGTGGATCATTCCGGCAAACAAGGCCGTATCCGGATCCTGGTGCGTGATACGCCGGGCGATGACCTGAGCCAGGGCAGCCACATGCGCCGAGTGCTTCCATAATTGCGTGACTTTCTCGCTCTTGGCATGGCGCCCGGACAATTGCTGCACTACAATCACCGTAGCCAGGTTGCGCACGGTACGAAAACCGATGAGCGTGATCGCGGATTTAACATCGGTTATTCTTTTTCCCGAGCGATTGAACACACTGGAATTGGCCACCGCTACAACCTTTGTCGACAATAGGGGATCAGCCTGAATCAGCTTGGTCACGGTTTCAATTCCACAATCTGGATCCTCGAGCATTCTTCGAGTACGAATGGCCGTATTCGCCGAGGTTGGAAAAATCAGCCTTCCTTGTTCTACTTCAGCCGCCAACGCACTCAAAATCGCACTTTTCTCCATCCACCACTCCTCAAGTCAACCCCAGTGCATGTCTCAAAAAAAGCGGATATTGGAAGCTATTTCCCATTCTCAGGAGAATAATTCTGTGCAGTCACTGCTATGGTAGCAGCCTATAATGACTGACTTATCTGTACTATAATTTCATCCTCGATATTGATTGAACCGGTTTATTTATCCCACTCAACCCATGAACACCATCGACATCAAAAGTTACATGCAATCCGTAGGGCAGGAAGCACGCTCAGCCTCACGACAAGTCGCCAAAGCCGACACGGCTTCCAAGAATCGGGCCCTCATAGCCATGGCTGACGCCATCCGCCGCGATGAATCCACGCTACTGTCGGCCAATGCCAAGGATCTCGACGCTGCACGCGCAAAAGGTTTGGAGTCTGCCATGATCGATCGGCTCACCCTTTCTCCCAAAGGCATAGCCACCATGGCCGAAGGTTTGCTGCAAATCGCCGCTCTGGCTGATCCCGTGGGTGAAATCAGTGGACTGAATTACCGGCCATCCGGCATTCAGGTTGGTAAGATGCGTGTGCCACTGGGTGTGATCGGCATCATTTACGAGGCTCGTCCCAATGTGACTGCCGATGCCGCAGGTCTGTGCCTCAAGGCTGGCAATGCAGCCATTCTGCGTGGAGGATCGGAAGCCATACACAGCAACCAAGCCATTGCTGCCTGCGTCAGGGAAGGGCTGCGCGTGGCCGGATTGCCCGAATCCGCTGTGCAGGTGATTGAAACCACCGATCGCGCAGCTGTAGGAGAACTGATCACCATGAAGGATTATGTCGACGTCATCGTGCCCCGTGGTGGTAAGGGACTGATCGAGCGCATTGCCAGCGAAGCGCGTATCCCAGTCATCAAGCATCTGGATGGTGTATGTCATGTCTACATCGACGAACAGGCCGACATCGACAAAGCGATCCGCATTGCGGATAACGCCAAAACACAGCGTTACGGCACCTGCAATACCATGGAAACGCTACTGGTTCATCACAACATTGCTGACCGGATTCTGCCGCCACTCTGCAAAATCTATCTCGACAAAGGTGTGGAATTGCGCGGCGACACCGAGGCCTGTCGTCTCATTTCACAAATGCATACCGCTACCGAGCAGGATTGGTACGAAGAATATCTGGCGCCCATTCTGAGCATACGCATCGTGTCCGGACTGGATCAGGCCATCGATCATATTACTCAGTACGGTTCTCAACACACCGACGCCATCGTCACCGAAAACTATACTCATGCCCGACGCTTCTTGCGAGAAGTCGACTCCAGTTCGGTCATGGTCAATACCACGACGCGTTTTGCGGATGGATTCGAATATGGCTTGGGTGCCGAAATCGGCATTTCAACTGACAAGATTCATGCGCGTGGCCCCGTGGGACTGGAAGGCTTGACCAGTCAGAAATTCATCGTGCTGGGCGACGGCCAGTTGCGGCAGTGAAGCACGCCAACACCCAACGTAGCTCTTTCACCATGGGTATGCCATGACACAGACAATTGAAATAAAAATTCCGGATATTGGCGATTTCAAGGATGTTCCGGTAATCGAAGTGCTGGTTACAACAGGCGATACGGTCGCCGTGGAAACGCCACTGATCACTCTGGAAACCGACAAGGCCTCGATGGAAGTCCCCTCGCCGCGAGCCGGAGTCATCAGGGATGTCAAGGTCAAGCCCGGTGATAAGGTATCCGAAGGTTCAATCATCCTAACACTGGAAATCGTAACGCAGGACACGACAAGCATTCAACCCAAATCACCGGTGGCTTCCATTGACCAATCCACTACGGCTACGGCCGACTCTGCCAAAGCTGCCACCCCGCATACAGTGACAGCAAACGCACCGCATGCCGTACCACAAGGTGATGTACATGCCGATGTGGTTGTACTTGGCGCGGGTCCCGGCGGATACACCGCAGCATTCCGGGCTGCCGATCTCGGCAAGAAAGTTGTGCTGATCGAACGTTATCCGACACTCGGAGGCGTATGCCTGAATGTTGGTTGCATTCCGTCGAAAGCCTTGCTGCATGCCGCCAAAATCATCACCGAAGCACAAGATATGTCAGCACATGGCATCACCTTTGGAGCACCACAAATTGATCTGGCACGGTTACGCGAGTGGAAAGTTTCGGTTATCAGCAAACTGACCAGAGGTCTACAGGCTCTGGCCAAGCAACGCAAGGTTCAGGTAATTCAGGGTAGCGGAAAATTTACCACTCCCAACCTGCTTCAGGTCTCCACACCGGATGGTGAAAAAACGGTATCTTTTGATCACTGCATTATTGCAGCCGGCTCGAGTGTCACGCGCATTCCCGGTTTTCCCTATGATGATCCGCGGCTGATCGATTCCACCGGCGCATTGGCATTAGAGGACATACCGGAGCGTCTGCTGATCATCGGTGGTGGCATCATCGGCCTGGAAATGGCAACCGTCTATTCGGCTCTAGGCAGCAAAATCAGCATCGTGGAATGGATGGACCAATTGATCCCAGGAGCCGATCCAGTCTTGGTCAATCCCCTGTATCGCCGTATCAAGAAACGCTACGAAGCCATTTACCTCAAGACCAAGGTAACGAAAATCCAAGCCAGTGCGCGCGGGTTGACCGCCACATTCGATGGCGAACAGGCGCCTGAACCACAAACTTATGACCGAGTCCTGCTGGCGATCGGTCGACGGCCAAACGGACACCATATCGGTGCGGAAACCATCGGCATCCAGATCAACGAGCGGGGTTTCATCACCGTGGATCGGCAAATGCGCACCAATCTACCCCACATCTATGCCATTGGCGATATTGCCGGCGAACCCATGCTGGCGCACAAAGCCAGCTACGAAGGCAAGCTAGCTGCCGAAGTCATTGCAGGGCACAAAGTAGCTTTCGATGCCCGGGCCATTCCGTCAGTCGCTTATACCGACCCGGAAATTGCATGGATGGGGCTGACGGAAAAAGAAGCCCAGCAACAGGGTATCGATTACGAAAAGGCCGGATTTCCGTGGGCTGCGAGCGGTCGTGCCATTTCAATGGCACGCGAGGAAGGATACACGCAATTGCTGCTAGACAAACAATCCCGACGCATCCTGGGCGCCGGCGTGACCGGCATCAATGCGGGCGAACTGATTGCCGAAACGGTTCTGGCTCTGGAAATGGGTGCAGACATGCAAGACCTTAGTCTCACCATTCACCCACACCCGACCTTGTCCGAAACGATCCTGTTTGCAGCTGAAACAGCAGAAGGAACCATTACCGATCTTTTCGTACCCAAGTGATATCTCTTTTTTTCAATAAGCCATGGTTTATTTTTTTGACATGATGATTTCCAGAACAAATCTGATCATCTCGACGATGATGTTCGTGATGCTATGCGCAATGACGTCCACATCATTTGCAACCCACATTTCCCAGCCGGTGCTGATCGATCCGCAAAACCAATATTTCATCGGGCAAACCATCGCATTACATGGCCGAGTTGACTATAACGACAAACCTGCTGCCGATGTGCTGCTTAACTTCAGACTGACCCGACCAGATGGATCGGTGGCGATCGATCAATCGTATCCCAGCGATTCACAGGGAAATTTCGAGTTCACATTCGAAACGCGCAACGAGCAAAATGGTACTTACCAGCTGACCGTGACCTCACACTGACTGGAAAGTCACCGCTACGCCTGCACGTATAAAAATGTGACGTTGCCCATTCACCTGAAAAACCCATAGCCGCTATCGCAATTCCACTCATTGAACCAGTCCCGGCGATTGTATCGATCATCACGAAAGAACAAAGCAGTGGTCCCTGATCTCGGCC
>WBZN01000945.1_pt1 | contig 18746 bp, 27 predicted proteins | sample 5204281 | NCBI WGS metagenome assembly WBZN01 (sample SAMN12344347, study PRJNA552823) | activated sludge metagenome | biome: Activated sludge suspended growth; feature: Nitrification reactor; material: Wastewater; isolation source: activated sludge from nitrification reactor of wastewater...
ACGCTGTGCAGCCTGCCGCGCACCGATCCCGGCCCCCGCCTCCAGTACAAGCGCGAAAACGGCCCCTACAAGCTCGCCATGCTCGCGGGCATCGATAATAAATTGCCCTTTGGCAACATTCCGCGCCTCCTGCTCGCGTGGGTCTCCACCGAAGCCATCAGAACGCAAAACCGCGACCTGCAACTTGGCAGCTCGCTCTCATCGTTCATGCACAAGCTCGGAATGTATTCCGACAGCGGCGGGAGCAGGGGAGACCGCACGCGCCTGCGCAACCAGATCGACCGGCTCTTTAATGCCCAAAGCCAGCTTGTCTATGAAACGCCCGGCCACAAAACCACCGCCTCATCACCCGTTGCCGAGAGAATGGACCTCTGGTGGGATTACAGGAAACCCAATCAGGAAGTGCTCTGGCAGAGCAGTATCAGGCTGGGAGAGGCGTTCTTCACCGAGATCATCAATCATCCGATCCCGCTCGACATGCGCATTTTGAAGCACATGAAACGCTCCTCCCTCGGCCTCGATCTGTACATGTGGCTCAGCTACAAGACCTACACCCTGTATGCCAACGGAAAGAAGCCCGACCGCCTCTCCTGGCACCGCCTCTACCGGCAATTCGGGTCAAACCCTGAAATGGCTAACGACAAGGCCATCGTCAATGATTTCAGGAAAGAGGCCTTGCGCGAAATCGCCAAGCTCAAGGCCTGCTGGCCGCACCTCGATCTCAACACCCCCAAGGGCTGTCTTGAAGTCAGGCCGTGCAAGCCCTCCATCGAACCAGCCACCACCGGCAGTCTCAAACTGCCTGTGTGAAACCCTGTGGGTTAGGGGAGTTATCCACGCTGAAACACCCCCACTGGCCAGAAACCACCCGCTGAAACGCCCCTGTTTCCAAAGGAATCAATTGGTTAGCACCCGCTGAAACACCCCCACTCCCGATATACCTTCCGCTGAAACGCCCCCACTACGCTCCGCTGAAACACCCCTACATTCATATAATAAGATACATATAACTTCATGTAGTTGGCACGCGTGAACGGTGGAAAACAAACGCACCTGCCCTCCGTGCGCTTCGCGCACTCCGCCCCGCGAAGACGCGGCCTGGAAAGGTCTGGGAATTGAGTGATCCGATTCACTGAAAAGGAAAGGGGAGGTGGTTAGGGGTAAACGCGCAAGAACCGGACCGGCAGCAGCCGGTTACCCCCGCCGTGCCCCGCAGATCGTCCGTGATGCGTTTTCGGATTGAGGGACAGGGCAAAAGCCCCTCCGATCTCAAGGCCATTCCTGAGCCTTCCTTTCCCATCGCAAAGAGGCTTGGCGGGAAGGGCTTGAAACGCCGCGCCGGGAGACCTTCACCTTCCGGGACGGTAACGCACTCCGCTATCTTCGGCGAAGGGCCCGGCGTGGCCCTGACGGGCCACCGTTCTTCTTCCGATATCCTTCTGCGCCACCATTCCGCCGTCCGGGTCTTCCCCGTCGCCCTGAACCGGGCAGGGGAGGCGGCGGATTCCGCGCCTTTCGCTTTCGATCCATGACGGTTCTCCGGCGAAAACCGCTTTACATTTGTATATACATTTGTAAAACTATATGATACGATGAACCTGAAGATAGACGGTTTTGACTGGGACGAGGGCAACAGCCAGAAATGCCGAAAGCACGGCATTTCAACCGCTCAAATTGAAACACTGTTCTCGCGGCCCGTTATGATGCTTCCCGATACCGCCCATTCCGGCACTGAAAAGCGGTTCTGGGCCATCGGCAAAGCAGGCCACCGCCATATCTTCGTTGTTTTTACAGTCAGGATGAAGGGCGGCAAACGCCTGATCCGTCCTATCAGTGCCCGCTACATGCACAAGAAGGAGATCGCGCGCTATGAAGAAGAAAATCCCGGCATTCAAAACTGACAAGGAAGCCGCGCGCTTCGTTGAAAAGGCCGACCTGACCGAATACGACCTCTCCGGCCTCCGGCCCGTGCAGTTCGAGTTTCAGCAAAAAAACGCCCAGCTCAATATGCGTGTTCCCGAATTGCTGCTCGACAAGGTTAAGGCCCGCGCCAAAGCGCGCGGCATTCCCTACACCCGCCTGATCCGGCAGCTTATGGAACAAGCGGTTTCCCGCGACTAGCCGCTTCCCGCCTCGCTTTCTTTCCTGATCCCGCCGCAGCCATAGCCGGTTTTTCCGTTGCCTGTCTGGTCCGGCTGCCGCCCCCGGCTTTTTGGACCTGCGGGCCTGCGATCCTTCGCGCCAGCGAACTGAAACTGTCACTCAGGCCGCAATCCGCCCTCCGGCCCGCCGGGAGGCGGCCCCCTCCCGTCCTCCTTTGCCGTTGACGTTTGGCCTCCGGTGTCTGGCGAGAGGCCAAACGTCAACTTGAAACCAAAGGAGGAAAAACATGGCAACTCATGGAATGAAAACCTATCAGGACTTTGCGAAGAAACTTGAACAGCTTCTCGGCGGCGCGACCGCCGTGCGGATCACCGTTCCCGGCTTCATGCCGCTGTCCGTTGAGGATATCGGCAGGAGCGGGGAGGGGAACCGCCTTGTCTCGCTTTGCCATTACGGCGAGCAGAACGGCGACCTTATGCGCGACCCGGACATCGTGTTCATGTTCCACGACCTGCCGGCGTCCGCCGACTCTAGAGGCATGGAACATCTTACGGCGGCCGAGCCGGTCTCATTCCGTAATGACTACATGGCGACATGTCAAGAAGTATACATGTATGACGATGCCGGAAAGCGCACCCACGTTGTTCCGGCGCTCAAGCGGGAACTGAAAGATTTTTGCCAGACGTGGTTTGCGAACCTGAAAGAGCAGGGATTTTTCGCCCCCGATGCAGACCGTTACCTCATGGAGGAGTAATGCCTATGTCACACAATCGCCATAATTTACGAGCATTCTTGAATGACACGGGAACCCTATTCATGATCGAGCAATACCGAATCTTCGCAGAGGAATTGATGGCGCTGCTTGAGGGCGCTGAGTCCGTGGAAATCAGTGTCGGCGACCATCCGCCGCTATTTGTAGATATTATCGACGACGAGATTTCCGCAACCGAAACGCGATGCTTCATCATCCTCACGCAAAGCGCTGTGATGGACGGGGAGTATACGCTTAGCCCGCAGATTGGTTTCCTGCTTTCCCAGCAGGGCGGACTCCCGCTTGCCGAACCCGTCACCTATCAAAATGACCGTACGGACACACGACTCGCCGCCTATCAGCAATCTCCAACCGGCGAATGGATATCCAACGATCCCGCCATCCGTGAGCAGGTCTACGACCTCACCGCCGCAACCCTGAAGGACATCCGCGCCCGAGGCTGCTTTGATGCCCGAGCTTTTCGCGTAACGCGGTAAATCCACTCCATTCAGCGTCATACCGTCCGCTATGTGGTAGCTACGATCTTTCTCAGCTATGAGATATAATCCCAGCCGTTCTGACACCCCTTGACCGCCAGCGAGGATGATCAATGTCAGAATCCAAGCCCCCGCTCGGAAGCGACTTCGATAAAGCACGCGACTGGCGGGCCCACCAACTCACTCTTCTCTCAGTCAATGAACGCGCCGAATACGACCGCATCGCCGCAGAAGGCAATAAACGCGAGCAGGCGAAGGCAAAGGAACGGGAATCAACGGTCCGTCAGCGGATCGAAGAGGAAACCAGGCGCAAACTTCTTGCCAAGCGCAACCTCGTCCTCGAACTGTTCCAGTCCGAAAAGGCAAGACGCCGAGAGGCGGCACAGGAGGCCGAACGGACCGTTAGAATAGCCGACGAAAATGCCCGCAAGCAGGACGCCATTCAAACCAGGGAGGAAACCGACCGTTATTTACGCGACAAGGAAAAGCAGCGTCAGATGCAGCGTGCCGTCAATCAAAAGGAGCAGGCTCAATGCGAACGTGAGGCACTTGCGCGTCGCTTCAATGAGCGGACGCGTTTCCCTGGCCGCAGCCGAGACGGGGGGCGCAGCCGATGACGAGAGGTGCAGCGGGCATCTTCACAGGAGGCACAACATGCAACAATGCGGCGTGACCTATGGGCAGGAAGGGCGCAGGATAGCTCTGTTTGCACTATGCTGTGTGTTCGCCGTGTCTTTGTCCGCATGCTTTGAAAGCGATACGGCTCCCTCGCTCGACCCCAAGCACCTCGTCATAGTCCCCGGTTTTCAGGGTACCGTAAAGATTTTCGGTGAAATTTGGCACATCAGTGAAGCGGCGGGCCATCAATACAAGATTGCGCAACTGAGTTTGGCTGCCGGTACCAAGGATTCGATTCCACTCATCGCGCAGAAGCTTTTGTTGCTCCCACTTCATATCCCTGACACACCAGGCGAGCATTTTCTCGCGATTGCCGCAGTTGTTGAAGACAATGGCGATTCTTCGAAGCAACCCCATATGATATATAGGTACTTTGAACTAATTAAAATCGAAGATGGAACGTTTGCAGTAACTCCTTTTTTCCTTAAGGACAGTTCTCCAGAGGGAAAGGAATCCATTAAGATAGCTGCCCGCCATGGAGTAACCATTTCTGTTAAGTCTATGTACGTCACCAAGATAGAAGGTCGTCTCACATCCGGGAATCTGCAACTGCTATTCAACAACCAGATTTTTCGGGCTGGATTCTTTAGGCCCCCTCATCCCGTGGAAGTTCTATCTGATGCACAAATCACGACCCCTCAGGAAGCGGCGACCAGAGCTCCAGACGCTCCTGCAGCTTCTGCGACTCCTCCTCGACCGGATGTACCAACCACTGACACCGAGACCATGTTCCAAACTGGCTGGAATTACCACCAGGGGAATGGAGTGCCCAAAGATTACAACAAGGCTTTCGCATGGTTTCACAGAGCAGCAGACAATGGCGACCCTCGCGCTATGTATCTTATTGGTGTCATGTATGAGGAAGGTCAGGGCGTATCTAGAGATTTGACCAAGGCGGTTTCTTGGTACCAAAAAGGAGCCAAGCAGAACGAGCCTAACCCTATGTATAGCCTTGGCAGGATGTATCACTTTGGTTTAGGCGTTCAGCGGGATCAGCATCTGGCTGCCCACTGGGTTCGGAAAGCAGCGGAGCTCGGCCATTGGGAAGCCATGCGCGTTTTGGGCGTCTGGTACTACGATGGCAACGGAGTGCCGCAAGATTACGCCAGTGGAATGAGATGGCTAAAACAAGCCGCCGTCAAGGGGCAGGCTGCCGCCATGCGTGATCTTGGAGTCGTATATCTCAAAGGAATTGGCACTCTACGGAGTATTAGCTTGGCGCTGGACTGGTTCGCGAAAGCACAGAAAGCAGGTGATCCAGAAATTAGGAAAGAAGTCGACTGGATTCTGGCCAACTTGAATTTAGTGGCCAACGTGAAGTCAGACGATAACTTTTGGGAAGGGGCTATGGTAGTCGGTGGACTTGCTGCAATAGCCGCTTGGCTTGCACAAGCCGCGAGCGGTAACTCCGATGCGAAACAGTCGTCAGGAACTTCTCGCTCTGATTACGACGCTCCCTCTGATTACGAGAGGCAACAGGAGTTCTATAAGGAGCGCGAAAAATACTGGCACGATTGCGCCACCTGGAAGGAACTTTGTTAACCGAACGAACCCGGGTGTCATGCATTGGGCGTGGGCTTCGCCCACAAGGAAGCCTCTTCCTGCAATCCGAGTCACAATCCTGCCCATAAATTCATTGACTCTCTTTGTCCCATAAAACACAGTGGTAGATGGGCCTCTTAAACGCGCTATGCGAAGCTGCGCCCTGAAAGGGGGTTACAATATCGGGGATTTTTTTAGACATCGAACGCGCCCGCCTCGTGCTGCGGCTGCTTCTTGCTGCCCTCATTTTCCTTTGCCCGCACCCCGCGCGGGCGCAGCTTACGCAGAATGAACCGGCTGGATCAACCAAGCTTGCCGAATGCGATTTCGACAATACAAAAGACTGCGGGGTGCTACTGAACTTTTATCCCGGCGGGGGTGCGCTAACGAATATGCCAGATGCCCCTTATTCCCCTTCCGGCGTATTCTATAATTATTGGAGTCCGGGGGCACCAACCGGCAATAGCGCTGGTGTTGCCTTCATCGGCCCGCGTAACCGCGAATTATATGTTTCCTTGTTTTGGAAAATAGATCCTGACTTCGAGGGCTATTCTGGCGGCAACAAACTCTTTTTTATACGAGATACCGCTAATCCAGACACTACACCAGGTTGTAATACAAACGGTATTTTCGGGTTTGCTGGCACCGACGGTATTGACGCGCGCAATCTGCCGTTCCACATGATGTGGAATATCAATACCGCCGGATTGGATAACAGCAATAACCCAACCTGCAACGACGGGTGGTCAAAGGGCGTTCTTTGTCCTTCGAACGTAAACAATGTCCCCCTATATAAGGATACGTGGTACCACATCGAGGCGTATGTAATGGCCAGTTCGTGCCCCACCTGCAGGGATGGGATCATCCGCTGGTGGATCGACGGACAGCTTGCCGGGAATGTTGAGAATTACAACTATGGCTGCGGCACAATGAATGAATTTGTATTTGACCAAGCATGGGATAATAGTGCCCAGTGTAGAGATGCAAACGGTAATCCTCCACGCGGCCGCGATTGCACCCGCTTCTGGGCTCATTATCTTGATCATCTATATATCAGCGCGCCTAATTGCCCGAACGGCTGCCCGGTCACGGGCAACACGGGAGGAGGAATCAGCATGGAGGAAAGCCAAAGATGCGAGCCCATTCCCGACGTGGAAGTGTACGTTGAGAAGGACAAACCCGCGCCGGTGGGGCAAGCCATCCGCGACGCTTTGGGACGAAACTAACCGATTTTTAATATGACATCCTCAATATTGGGAAGTCCTAATCGTCGCTCCTGCGCCAAATGCGAGCGCCGTTTTTCACACGTTCCCGCGCAACGCGCGGGTGGGATTACACAGCGCTCACGGATTGATCCAATATGCGGGCGGGGCAGATGAAAGCCTGCCATACAGACTGCTATCTTCGAAACCGTGGAGTCCAGGATTCTTCAAGATCATCATCCTCATCTTCCTCTTGCTCTCCTCCATCAAAAGAATCGAGCATAGAGATCACCGTCAACGTCTTCCCATAATTGCCCAACCCGATCACTTCCTCTCGTGCGTCAAGTTTCAACCGCCCCCCAAACCAGTCCTGAAGAAAAACATCTCTTTCCACTCTTTCACCACGTTCGACCCTATCCTGTTGTTCATTAAACTTCCGGGTTTCAGTCGCCCGCGGTATCGAACTGCCCTTCGGTAGCGGTTGAATGTCACTATCCAGCGAGAAGAGCTTCTGCGACACGAAACAGAAATCAACTGCCTGCCCCGTTGTCATGACCACGGCTACGGGAACATCTCCATACTGGGTGTACCGGATTGCGGTAGCGGTCAGAGAGGTCCGGCACACAGACGCAAGCGTCTCAATCGCGCTAAGACCGCCGCTTAGCGAGGCCATCGCCTTGGTGAAGAGCGGGCGAGGCATGAGAAGACCAGCGGAAAAGTGATCCGCTTCCATCTCGTACTTATCCTTTGAGACAAATCCACTTCGTGATTCATGAACCGTCTGACCCAACGGCAACACATGATCTATGTGCCCATCGAGAAAAAAATGCCCGAGCTCATGCCCCACACTGAATCGTTGAAATCCTTCACTCTGTATATGAGTTGCGTACAGGATGCCGAATTCATTCCCATGCTGAACGAGCATCCCGGATACTCCCGGAGAGGATGACGGCTTCGCTTTGACCACAATTCCTTGCGCCTCGGCGATCAGGAAAGGATCAACGGGCAGGCTCGTAATTCCCGCTTCACGGAGAACCTGTTCCGCTTTGGTCTCGCAGAGCCTAAAAGAATCTCGCCCCGCCATCATCGCTCTTTCTTTGTTTTTCCTTTCGCACGTTCAGCCAGATGCGCAACAAAATTTTTAGCCAGCTCCTGATCCTCCGTCGTCAGCCGAGAGAGGTCACGATAGACCGCACTTGTCGTTTTCCCCACCGATTCAACCGTGTCAGTCCGACCTAGAAGATAGTCGGTCGGCACCTCCAGAGCATTTGCAAGCCGCCGCAGATTCTCGAACGACGGCTTGCGTGTTCCGGCCTCAAAGTGAGAAATCGCTGACGGCTGTAGCTGTGAACGTATAGCAAGCTCGGCCTGTGTCAGGTCGCGCAATTCGCGCGCGCTTCTCAGGCGTTCAGGGAAAACTTCCGATGCGCTCGATCTTGACATGACGAATCCGTATAGTTTAAGATGACGTTTGGTGATAGCGAGGGCGCTATTTTTTTACCTCTAAGATTGACGCTCTCGTCAACTACTACCAGACGGTAACAGCAATATCAACAGGGAGGTTGCTATGGTCTATCTCGTCACCTACGATCTCAAAAATCCAGGGCAGGACTATTCCGGCGTACACGAAACCATCAAGTCATGCGGAACATGGTGGCATTATCTCGAATCCACCTGGCTCGTTGATGGCCATCTGACCGCCGACCAGATTTCCACGAAGGTGAGAGCTCACATTGACCAGAATGATCGCCTTCTAGTAATCGGCGTGACCGCCGATTACGCAGGCTGGTTGCCAAAAGACGCATGGGATTGGATCAACGCCCGTGTCCACCAACACGTTTAGTAATAGACGCTATCACCACTGAAGGAAGGAGAAGCCATGGCAAAGAACAATGATCGATATGTTGTGAAACACGAAGAGGGATGGGCGGTAAAGAAGTCCGGAGCCGACCGGGCCAGCAGCGTTCACGACACGCAGCGCGAAGCCGAGCGCGCCGCGAAGGAGATTGTTTCAAACCAGGGCGGGGGAGAAGTCCGCATTCAGGGACGGGACGGCCAGTGGCGCGATTCGGATACCGTGCCGCCAGGCAACGATCCCAATCCGCCGCGAGACCGCAAACACTGACGGGCCAGGTTGGCCCTTTAATATCTGACGCCGTAACGCACGGGACGAATCATCGCGCTCCGTCTCATGTGCCCAGACCACCCTTGACCAGATTGAGCGAATGCTCATATGGTCAAACGTCGAAGGGAAGCTGGCTGTGTTCGATGAATTGATACGAGAATTGCGCCGCCTGGATGGCACGCACCGCATGGCGGTGCCGATAGCAGCCGACCCGGACGGCTATTTCGACCGCGAGTGCCCATCTGACGAATGCCTCTTCCAGTTCAAGGTTCACGAGGACGATTGGGCCGGGAAGGTACGCGACGAGGAAGTGTACTGCCCGTTCTGCCGTCACACCGCCGATTCCTCAAAGTGGTGGACGCAAGAGCAGATCGCCCATGGTCAGGAAGCAGCGCTCGCCCAAATCCAGCAGCGCCTTGGCCGTGCCATGCGCTGCGATGCAGACAACTGGAATCGCCGCCAGAAGCGCGACAGCTTTCTCAGCATCACGATGAAGGTGGACAGCCGTCCGCAGCGCGTTCTGTTGCCCCCCGCTGCCGCCGCCACGATGCGTCTTAAGATCACATGCCCCGCGTGTTCCTGCCGCTATGCTGTTATCGGCGCGGCTTTCTTCTGTCCGGCTTGCGGCCACAACGCCGCAGATTTGATGTTCGCGCAGGCCGTTAACGGTATCAGAAACGCCCTCGACGCCCTTCCGCAAGTACGCTCTGCGATCTCCGACCAGGATACAGCGGAGACTACGGCTCGCCTTCTGACCGAGACCGGTCTGCAAAATGCCATTACCGCTTTTCAGCGATATGCCGAGAGTCTGTACACCCGATTCCCATCCGCAGCGCCGCCCCGCCGGAATGCCTTCCAGAATCTCAAGGAAGGCAGCGATCTCTGGTTTCGCGTTTCAGGGAAGTACTACACCGCTTATCTCAACGATGCCGAAACCGTTTCCATCACACGGCTATTCCAACAGCGCCATCTTCTCGCTCACACGCAAGGGATCATTGATTCAGACTACGCAACTCGCGCAGGCGATCCGACCTACCAGGTCGGCCAGCGCCTCGTTATCCGCGAAGCCGCAGTCCGGCAATGCCTGAGCCTGATCGAAAAGCTCACTGCCGGCATGGTATCCGACGTTCCAACCTAGCGGTTTAGCAGTTCAGTACCGAACCCGGAACGTCGGGGAATCTTCTGGCCTGGTTTTCCGGCGATCATAGAGGCGGGTCGTGGACACGTTGGCATGGCCGAGCCATTCCTGCACCTTGGCAATATCCGCCTCGTGCGACAGGGCATTTGTCGCAGCCGTCGCCCGCATCGAATGGACGCACAGGCCGTTGACCTCGATGTTCAGGCCGGTTTCCTGCCCGTATTTTTTCAGGATGTTCTGATAGACGGAGCCGGGGTCTAGCTGCCGGTTGAGAATCCCCGTCCTGTTGTTCCGCACCGGGCGGAAGAGGGGACCACTCAAATCATTTCCGTGGCCGGCAAGCGACAGGTAATATTCGATCATCCGCTGCGCCTGCGGATGCATTGGCACATACCTGATCTTGTCGCCCTTGCCCTTCACCCTGAAATGTTTCACGCCTTCTCGGCTCTCCATGTCTTTCACGCGCAGGCCGCACAGCTCCTCCCGCCGCATTCCGTGATAGAGCAGGGTCCCGAGGATGGCCCGGTCGCGGATTCCTTTGAGGGTGTCATCCGGCGGCGCTTCCAGCAGCCGCCGCGCCTGTTCATCGGACAGGGCAGGGGTACTGCCCTCGTTGCTATTGGCCATCGGGCGCTTTACCCCATCCACCGGATTGCCGGATATGGCGTTCCTCTCGCACAGGTAATCGAACAGCGAGGACAGGGCCGACAGCTTGCGCCGGATCGTCGGCGCGGAGAGGTTCCGATCTTCGAGGGTCTCCCGCCACGCGATCACATGCGCCCGCGTGACGGTCCGGAATTCCTCCGATCTTTTGAGGCCGAGGAATTCCGAAAACTCCGCCACGTCGATCTTATAGGCGCGGCGGGTTTTCTCGTTGGTGATGTTCGCCAGCCATTCCAGTTCGGGCGGCACGTCGGCCAGCTTTTCAAACTGCGCCGCCGTCAGGGCGTTCTTTTTTACCGGAATCAGGTCTTTCAAACGGTTCTCCCCTGCCACATCATTTAAACATGATAATGTATTTTATCATGTTTAAAAACAGCGTAAAAAACGTCATTCATTATCCATTATGAGGATTCCGAAATCCCTGTCGAACTCCATTGCAATAATCTCATCCGTCTCATCCGGCGATACCATCCATTGCGAACCGCCGGACGACCGGCCAAGACATACGCCTTCCTGTCCGGCGTAGCGCCCGGACAGAATAATCACCCGATGGCCGCTTGGATCTGGCAATTTCTCAACCATCTTCGCACCCTCCTTATTTTGAAAGGAACGTCACCACGCGCTTTTCCAGTTTCACTTTGTTTCGCGTTTCGCATTCCCAAACAACCAATGATTTCCAACCCTGAGACTTGAGCGCCGCCAGGTTTTTCCCGTCGCGCTCCTTGTTCCTTGAAACCTTCTTCAACCAATACTCCTGATTGCTGTTCGGAACCCGCGCCCCCCTCCGGCAAGAATGCCCATGCCAGAAACATCCATGCACGAAGATGATTTTTTCCTTCTTACCAAACACAATGTCCGGCTTTCCCGGTAAATCCTTCCTGCACAGGGAATAGCGATACCCCAACCCGTGCAACAGGCGTCGAACCGTGACCTCCGGCCCGGTATCGCGCCCCTTGACCGCTCGCATGATGGCGCTTCGCTCGGCAGCAGAAACATCCTTCACCGCTTCAGCTCGATCTTTATGCCCGGATCGGTTTCGACATCATCGACAATTTCATTGTACCTGTTCACCAGATCACCAACCGCCACTTGCCTTCCTTCGGCGCCGAATTTCCCCAGTTCGTACAAATTCAGGGCGATGAATTGCTCTATCTCAAAAACGTCTATGCGTTCGCCAATTCCCTTGTTTTCGGCCAACGCTTCGGCAACCGCCGTGCCGGATGTCGGCGCGCCCTATTCCGGCATCAATATCCTGATGCTCTGGAGCGCGGCTGTGGCCGGCGGCTTCGCTGCCCCCATCTGGATGACGTTCCGGCAGGCCTTGGAGCTGAACGCGCATGTGCGCAAGGGCGAGAAAGGCTCGCTTGTCGTTTATGCGAATTCGATCACGCGGAAGGAAACCGACGATGCGACCGGCGAGGAACAGATGCGTGAAATCCACTTCATGAAGGGCTACACCGTCTTCAATGTCGAGCAGATCGACGGCCTGCCCGCGCATTATTACGCGAAGCCGGAGCCGCGCTTCTCACTGATAGAGCGGATCGAGCACGCGGAATCCTTCTTCCGCCACATGCGCGCCGACATCCGGCACGGCGGGACGCGGGCCTATTACGCGCAGGAGCCGGATTATATCCAGATGCCGCCGTTCGAGGCCTTCGACAGCGCCGGCAGCTACTACGCCACTTTGGCGCATGAATCCACGCACTGGACCAAGCACCCTTCCCGCCTGGCCCGTGAATTCGGGCGCAAGACATGGGGCGATGAAGGCTATGCCGAGGAAGAACTCGTGGCCGAGCTGGGCGCGGCCTTCCTGTGCGCCGACCTGGAACTGTCCCTGACACCGCGCGAGGATCACGCCTCCTACATCGCTCACTGGCTCACCGTCCTGAAAAACGACAAGCGGGCGATCTTCCGCGCCGCCGCCCACGCGCAACGCGCCGCCGATTTCCTGAACGGTCTCCAGCCGCCCGCGCAGCGGGAGGCGGCATGATGTTCCGGCAATCGAAAGCCCGTCTCCGGGCCTTTCCCGGACGGATGTGCGGCCCAGCACGCCGCGCAGATTGCCCCCTTCCTTTGCCGGTTTCCTCGACAGGTGCGGAAGCCTGGCCCGTCGCGCCATCCGGTCAACGGCCTGCCCGCGCCAGTAACCGTGTTGGCCGTTTCCCCCGGATCATGTGCGGGGTGACCGGACGGCTCATGCGACCGGCCTTGACGCCTTCCGTATCGAGGAACCAACCGGAAAAGGAGCCCATCATGACCGCCATCGACCTGTCACCGCAGCTTGAGGAAATCCGCGAAAAATATTCTGAATGGTGGCGCTCAGATGAAGCGCAGCGGGAGCTGCAAGCCCTGTGGGGCAATACCGAATGCAACGCGCATGGCGTCATGGAGGCCGATGAGGAAATCGCCATCGAGATGGAGCCGCAATGGAAGGCTTCCGTCAGAATCGCCCGCGCGCCGAACGGATGGTATGCCTTTGCAACCAGCTATTCCTATGCCCTGGGCGGCGGCAGCGGGCCGATTTCAGTATGGAACAGAGCCGCATACACCGCCCGCGACGAAGCCATCGAGGCGGGAATCCGTGAACTCAAGCGGACATATCAGGGCTTGCTCGATTGGCGGGGATGGGCGCCGGAAACGCAGAAAACAAACGCCGCCCGGATGATCGAGCGCCTCGATCAATACCTGATCCAGTCACGGCAAATGTCGCTGTTCTGAATCTGTTGTTATTCTTTCCCGTCGATTATCTTCCGGGCTTCGGCGATGGTGATCATTACCGTCATGGAGCCGACGGGGGAAGCGATGAATCCGTGCTTCTCATAGAAGCGCTTGGCCGTTTCCGAAAGCGCATGAACCAGAATGGCGCGGATGCCGGCGATCCCGGCGGCCTCCACCGTCCGCAGCACCGCATCGCGCAGCAGCCCCGCGCCGATCCCGCGTCCCTGGAATTTCTGATCGACCGCCAGACGGCCGAGCACCATCACCGGGATGGGATCGGGCATGTTCCGCTTCACCCGCCCCGGCGCTTCGATATGCGCGGCGGCCCCCACGGCGAGGGTATAATAGGCGACGACTTTCTTCTTTACGCAAACAACGTAGGTGCGCGAAGCGCCGCTGTCTTCATTGGCAAGGGCGCGCCGGCGGAGCCAGTCATCAAGCGCCGCCTCCCCGGAATGGAAGCCGGAGAGATCGTGCGCCGGGGACAGTTTTTCAGGCGGGGTTATTTTAGGAACCGGCCCGCTCATTCATCCCACGGCGCTCTGGTGTGAAGGAGCCGCCGGAGTTTGGGATTGCTGGCCGGTGGCTTGTCGAGCATCGCCGTGAACCGCTTGAACGTCTCCCCCGACAGCCCGAAATACCGGCTGTCGAGCAGCACGGCTTCGGCCTCGCGGCAGGCCGTTTCCAGCATGAAGTCCGACCGGCTGCGGCCCAGCGTCTCCGCCGCCCGGTCGATCAGCGTCTTCTGTTTCTGACTGGCTCTCAGATTGATCGTCTCAACCCGGCCTTCAGTCTCTCTTGTTTCCACTGTGGGCATGGCTGCCTCCTTGTATCTACAATCAATATACATCAGTGTGTACGCATTGTAAATACAATCATATTCTTCCAGGTATATCAAAGGGTTTGGAAATGTGCGGCGTGCCAAGCTTTCGCCGTAACGGGCCTTACGCGCGGCCGCAATCCCGCTCCTGCACCCCCGAAACCATGATTGCTTTCATTCGCCCGCATCCTGTAAGACAGCCCGGATGCGAACCGCCGCGCTCCTTTTCCTGCTTTCCGCCACTCCCGCCGCCGCCATGACCGCCACGGAATTCCTCTCCATGCCTGCGCCGGAGCGCCATGCCTATCTCAAAGGAGCGCTCGACATGACCATCCTCAATATCCGGCAGCGCGACAGCCGCCGTCACGTCCCTGACCGCCACCGCCGGCCGTAACTTTTTCGTCCGGTATCCTTCCTGATTTCCTGTTTTCCTGAATTCAGCATATCCGCTTTTCCTGTTCTCCCACGGGCAACCATCCATTTCCAGCCTTTGACGTGATCCTGCCGCCTCCGTCGGCCTTCCGGTCGCAAGGGCGGCCCGCTCCGAGAGTCCGTGTTAACCCTTGCGCCCGGCCTCCTGCGGCGGACGGACGGAATCACAAGGCAGGCAATGACGCCCGCCGGAACCAAAGGAGAAAGCTATGTCATTCAAGAAAACGAAAACTGAAAAATCCAACCCGCCCGTCGCCAAGGTCCGCGTCGGCCTGATCTCGGCCAGCATCTGGGAGAACGCGTCGGACAAAGGCATCCACTACAGCGTGACCTTCGACCGTCGGTATCAGGACGAGAAAGGAGCGTGGCACTCCACCAACGGCTACGGGGTCCGCGACCTGCTGGCCCTCGCCAAGTGCGCCGATCTCGCGCACACCAAGATCGTTGAGGCTCTCGGCCAGGACGAGGACGCGGAATAACCGGACCGGGAGGGTTTTGCACCCTCCCCGCCCTTTCACGAAAGGAACATGAACATGACATACGAAGTTCAAATATACACGCTCTGCGACGGCTGGACGAACACATGGAAGGTTATCGCGGAAGACGGAACCGAAACGCCTGAAACCTTCGCCACGGCGGCGGAGGCCCAAGCCGCCCTCGATGAATTCCTCGCCGAGATACAGGCCGAGATCGAGGCCGGACAGCGCGAACCATGGGAATCCTATGACCGCGACGAATTCCGCATCGTACCGGCAGGAGGCGCGCCATGACCGCCCCCGAACTCACGCCCATCGAGGCAGCCTTTATCGTCGAGGCCATCACCATCGCGCTCGGCGACACGCCGGAAATGCTCACCGCCTGGGACCGCGCGGCGCTGCACCAGATCGCCGCGCGCCTGTCCGCAGCGCACCATACAGATACGGGAACAGCCCCATGATCAACACCATCATCCGCGGCGATTGCATCGAGGCCATGGCCGCACTGCCGCCGACATCGGTCGATCTTATCCTGACCGACCCGCCCTATCTTGTGAATTACCGCGACCGGAACGGGCGCAGCGTCAGCAACGACAACAGCGCCTCATGGCTGCAACCGGCATCGGACGCGATGTTCCGCGTGCTGAAGCCCAACGCCTTCGCCGTGTCGTTCTACGGCTGGAACCATGCCGACAAATTCCTGACCGCGTGGAAGAACGCCGGGTTCAGAATTGCCGGGCACATCCCGTTCGTGAAGGACTATCCCAGCTCCTCCCGCTATATGCAGCACCGCCACGAGCAAGCCTATTTGCTCGTCAAGGGCCGCCCGCCCTTGCCGGATAACCCTATCGCCGACGTGATCGCGTGGAACAGCTACACCGGAAACAAACTGCACCCGACGCAGAAGCCCCTGTCGGTCCTGAAACCGCTGATCGCCGCCTTCTCCGGCCCCGGCCAGACGATCCTCGACCCGTTCTGCGGCTCTGGATCGACGCTGAAGGCGGCGCGGGACATGGGCCGCACCTTCATCGGCATCGAGCTGGACCGGCAGCATTTCCGGACGGCGGCAACCAGATTGTTCCCACATATCAGAGATTGCTGATATACGTTTACCGCAACTTTACCGGATTACGGCAAACTGCGGGAATGATACCCAAGGCATCGCAACGGGCCGGCGGGCAGCAGCTCGCCACCCATCTGCTCAACGCCCGCGACAATGAGCGCGTCGAGGTGATCCAGATACGCGGCTCGGTCGCGCGCGACCTCCACGGCGCGTTCGCGGAGTGGGAGGCGATATCGACCGCCACGAAATGCCGCAAATATCTTTACAGCCTGTCTATCAACCCCGATCCGCAGCAGCGCAAGCTCTCCCGCGCCGAAATCCGGGAATTCATCGGCCGCATTGAAAACACGCTCGGCCTGAAGGACCAACCCCGCGCCGTCGTCTGTCACGTCAAGGGCGGCCGCGAGCACTATCATGTCGCCTGGTCGCGGATCGACGCGGCGCGGATGAACGCCGTCCAGCTATCCCACGACCGCTATAAAATCCGCGCCACCGTGCGCGAATTCGCGCGGGAAAAAGGCCTGACCCTGCCCCACGGCATCGCCCGCGACATGCGCGACCGCTTCAATGAACGTGCGCGCGCCGTCACCCACGCCGAAAAACAGCAGGAAGAACGGACCGGAATCACCAAAGACCAGCGCCGCCGCGAAATCACGGAAGCATGGCGGCGCAGCGATAGCGGGCAGTCATTCATCCGCGCCCTTGCGGGCCTTGGCTATCACATCGCGCGCGGGGACAAGCGCGGTTATGTCGTGGTGGACCGGCACGGCGAAATCCACAGCCTTGTCCGCCAGATCGAGGGCGTGAAGACAAGGCAGGTCGAGGACCGCCTGCGGGACATCCCGCCTGAAGGTGTGCCGCCCGTGGCAAAGGCGAGGGAATTCGCGCGGCAGCGCGACAGCGCCGGCATCAAGGAGAAATTCACCCGCGCGGTCGCCGCCGAACGCGCCCGCCTCGATGAGGCGCAGCGCACCCGCCGCGACGCCCTCGACGAGATCAAGGCCGGACTCGAGCAGCGCCACCGCGCCGAACGGGACGCCCTGCTTTCCATTCAGCGCGACCGGAACAAGGCCGCGGCCCAGGAACGGCGCGCGCAGAAGCGCAAGGGACTCGCCGCGTTTGTCGCCAGGATCACCGGATTCGAAGCCCTCAAAAAACACCGCATCAAAGAGCAGGACGCGCAGCGCACGCAGGCGCAGCGCGAGAATATCGGGGAACTGACACGCCGCCAGGAGCGCGAGCGCCGCGACCTTGCGCGGCAATATCGCGCCCTTGGCCGCGTGGAAATACGGGAACTGCGTTCCCTTGAAACCGCAATCCGGCGGGAAATCATCGCGCCCCAGCGAACCCCTGAAAAGGCGCGATCAATTCCCGCCGGGCTCCGGGAACGGATCGAGGAACGCGCCGAACAGGCGCTCCGGGAGCGCCAGATCGGCGAAAATGCCAAAGACATCGCTACGCCGCCACCGGCCGCCGCTCCGCAGAAAAAGAGCGGCCTGTCGGAAAAATTCCTCAAATCCATCGAGGAACGCGCCGAACGCAAGGAGAAAGCCAGGGAGAGGGACGGCCGGGACCGGGGACCCCGCCATGAGTAACCAAGCAGACAAGGAGACATGTATACAATTCAGCCTGGACGCTTGCGGCCCCGCGCTTGGTGCGCGGGACCGGAATTCCTTACCGGCTGCACATCAGGGCGCGCCGCGCCCGCGTAATGTTTTCAAGGGTCGCCAGCCCGTTCCGGCGTTCCGGCGTATGCCGCCGGGTCCGCGTCAGATCGAGAGAGACGCAACGGAACATGTCGGACAGTTCGTTTTCGCTTTTCCCGCTCAGCTCACTGGTTGTCATTAAACGCATGATTTCCTCCTTCGTTGCAGCCCCGCCAATCGGGGCCGTTCATGGCCACGGGACAGCACGCGACAGCCGCCAGCGGAACCCGAAGGGCCGCAACGCAGTGGAGGAGGCCAGCCCTTGCAGCAGCACAGGCGAGGAAGCGTGACAAAACCGTGCGACAACGGCCCTTGGAGGGACTTCACCGACGGAAAAAACAGGTGTATCAATGACCACTATGGCTGATGGGAAAAAGAAACCGGACGGTCTGAAAATTCAGTTGAGAGGCTTCAGATCGACGCCTGAGCTGCGGAATATGCTGAATCTCGCCGTGGACGAGATGGAAGCCCGTGGAATACGGAACGCGCGCGGCGTGAACCTGTATCTCACACCAGCAGACGGGGAAGGAAATCAGGTGTTCCCGCGCAAGGAGGACGGCAGCAAGCTTACGGTCATCACCATCGAGGCCCCCTACCGCAGCGCCGCCGACGAGCACGGGGTTTAAAGAAGTAACTTCTCCTCACGACAGACAGTTACTTCACAGACGGCAATTCGCTGAGCGCGGTTTGCGTATAGTTGCTGCTGGTGAAGACTCGCGCCAGCATGGAAGCGCCGTCCGGCAGGGTGCTGTAGTGGATCATGCCTCTTCCGTCACGGGATGTTTTATCGCCGGTCATATTAGCGGTGATGGTAATGACAACACCATTCGGT
>WBZN01000947.1_pt1 | contig 18720 bp, 20 predicted proteins | sample 5204281 | NCBI WGS metagenome assembly WBZN01 (sample SAMN12344347, study PRJNA552823) | activated sludge metagenome | biome: Activated sludge suspended growth; feature: Nitrification reactor; material: Wastewater; isolation source: activated sludge from nitrification reactor of wastewater...
GATCGCGGAGGGATGCGAATACAGCATGGGATACCCCATCCGCGCGGACACCTCGCAGACAACCTGCCAATCGGGCAACAGGCCGTCCGGCGGCTCCACCACTTTCCTGATGCGCTGGATGCGCCGTTCCAGGTTTGTGAAGGTCCCGTCCTTCTCCAGGAACGAAGCGCCGGGAATCACGAGGTGTGCCAACTTGGCCGTCTCGCTGAGAAACAAATCTTGCACGATGAGGAATTTCAAATTCTTGAGCGCCGCATGGACTTTTTTCAGGTTGGGGTCGGTCTGGGCCACGTCATACCCGATGATCCATAGACTTTTAAGAGTACCCGCCAGCGCCGCATCCCACATATCTGGCGTCTTCATGCCGCGCGCCGTCGGCAGGGCGCGACCGGTCACAGCCAAATGCGTCGCGGCGAGCGATGGGTCCGTCAGGGGTTGATACCCGGCGAAGAATGTGGGCAGGCAGCCGACATCCGAGGCACCCTGCACGTTGTTCTGGCCTCGCAGCGGATTGATGCCGGTGCCGGGCCTGCCGATATTTCCCGTGGCAAGTGCGAGATTGACCAGCGCCATCACCCCGTGGCTTCCCCATCGATGTTCGGTCATCCCCAGACCGTGGACGGCCATTGAGCCGCCGCTCTTGGCGTATCGTCGCGCTGCCTCGGTGATGAGATGTACCGGCACGCCGGTCAATTTCGATGTCACCTCCGGCGTGCACTCCTCCACCAGCTTAAGCCAGTCGCCGACGCCGTCGGTCCGGTCACGCACGAAGGCCGTATCGACGAGTTGCTCCTTGGCAATGACATGTCCCATGCCATTCAACAGGGCCACGTTGGTCCCAGGATGCAGTTGCAGGTGGAGGTCGGCTAGTCGGGCCAGTTCCGTACGCCGGGGATCGACGACGATCAACGGCACCGCGCGCCGCGCCGCCTGTTTGATGCGCGCACCCAGCACCGGATGGGACTCCGTCGGATTGGCCCCGACCACCAGGATCAACTTCGCCAGATCCAGATCATGGATGGAATTGGTCGCGGCTGAAGCGCCGAGTGTCTCCATCATCCCGGTCACAGTTGCGCTGTGGCAGACGCGCGCGCAATTGTCGATATGGTTGCTGCCGATCACGCAACGCATGAATTTACCGAACAGATAATTTTCTTCATTCGTCCCGCGGCTCGAAGAAATCGTCGCCAGGGCATCCGGTCCGTAAGTATTCTTGATCCGGCTCCACTCATCCGCAATCCGATCGAGCGCCGCAGACCAGGAAATCTCCACCCACTTGTCGCCCTGCCTGAGCAATGGCGTGCGGAGCCGGTCCGGCGCATAGTTATAGGTCCAGCCGAATCGTCCCTTCATGCAGGCATGGCCCTGATTCGATGGCCCGTCATCCGCCGGCACCATGCGCACCACCCGATCATCCCGCACGCCCGCCTCAAAGGTGCAGCCGACACCGCAATAGGCGCAGGTGGTGCGGACAGACCTGATAGGCGGCCCCTCATCGAGAACGGACTTTTCGATCAAGGCGCCGGTAGGACATTCCTTTACGCAGGCCCCGCAGGATACGCAATTGGACGAGGCGAACCCGGCACCTTCCCCCGCCAGCGGCGCAGCTCCCGCTGCCGGCCGGCTCGCGAAGCCCCGATATAACATCGTCAGCGCATGAGTCCCTTGGATTTCATCACAGGCCCGCACACAACGGGCGCAGGAAATACAGACGGCGTTGTCGAAGCTAAAAAACGGGTTCGAGCGATCGACAAGATCTATTCTGACCGAGGGTTGCGGATACCGGACCTGTCTCAGGCCCAGCGACTTGGCCAACCACTGCAAGGGTTCCGGAGCTCGATCTGCTGCCGGTTGTTCGGACAGATAGAGTTCGACGAGGTGTTTTCTGAGCCGATTGAGTCGCTCGTTCTCCGTGTGAACGACCATGCCTTCGCGGACCGGCGTCGTGCAGGAAGCCGGCGTGCCGACCTGGCCCTCGACCTCGCAGAGACACATCCGGCAGGAACCGAACGGCGCCAGATGGTCTGACATACAGAGTCCGGGAATGGCGATACCGGCCTTCTTCGCCGCGCCATAAATCGTGTCGCCCGGCGATGCCGTCACCAACCGACCGTTAATTTCCAGCTTCACGCGGCTTTTCCTCGTCTCTCGTCGTTCATTCCGACATGCTCTCCGAGATAGGCTTCACGTCTTACGATTCTGGTCTCGCGTTTCGCCTTTCACGCTTCACGTTTTACATCTCTTCTTTCACGTCTCTCGTTTACGTTCTCAGCTTGCTGCGGAACTCGGCGGGAAAATGTTCGATGGCCGTGAGCACCGGATAGGGTGCGCGTCCGCCGAGCGCGCAAAGACTGGCGAGCTTCATGGTTTCACCCAGATCGTCCAGGAGCTCAAGGTCATTCACGGTTCCACTGCCCGCTTGAATGCGTTCGAGGATTTCGCGCCCCCGCACGGAGCCGATACGACAGGGCGTGCATTTACCGCAGGATTCGTTGGCGGTAAACGCCATGAAGTGCCGTGCCAGATCCACCATGTCCGTCTCGTGGTCGTACACGACAATCCCGCCGTGGCCCAGCACCGCACCCGCTTTAGCAAATGCGTCGTAACAAATCGGTATGTCGAGCCGCGAGGCAGGAAAGAGGCTCCCCAGAGGCCCGCCGACCTGCACGGCCTTGAACCGCGAGCCCGGCGCCATGCCGCCACCGAATTGCTCCAACACCTGGTGCAAACTCAACCCGAATGGCACTTCCACCAGGCCGGAATGTTTGACCCGTCCACCCAGCTGCAGGGCCATGGTGCCGCGGGATTGTTCGGTTCCGAGCGAGGCATGCCAGGCGCCTCCGCGCGAGAGGATATTCGGGATGGTCGCAAAGGTCAGCACATTACTGACGATGGTCGGCCGACCGAACAAACCCGCCTGCGCCGGATAGGGCGGCCTCGCGCGCACGACTCCCCGCTTCCCCTCCAGCGATTCCAGGAGTGCGGTCTCTTCGCCGCAGACATAGGACCCGGCTCCCTGCACGACCTCGATCGGAAACGGCTCGCCGTCCAGCTCCAACAATTCCGCTTCGTCGGCCTTTTGAATGGCTGCGCGCAAGGTGACCGCTGCTGCCGGATATTCCTGTCGGCAATACACATAACCCCGGCTCGCGCCGATCGCCCGGCCGCAGATCAACATACCTTCCAGCAATCGAAAGGGATCACCCTCCAGAATCATCCGGTCACAGTAGGTTCCCGCATCACCCTCATCCGCGTTCGCCACCACATATTTCTCCTGGGCCTTCGCCTGTTGCGCCACCTTCCACTTGTTCCAGACGGGGAAAGCCGCGCCACCGCGCCCGCGCAGCTGCGAGATCCGTAATTCCTCGATGATCGCATCGGGACTGGTTCGAAACGCCGCTTCCAGACCGGCCAGGCCTCCGCGCGCCTGGTATTCATCCAGAGCCAAGGCCTCCGTTTCACCGAAGTTGGCAAAGGTGAACCGGGTTTGCTGCGCCAGAAAGGGAATGGCCTCCACCGGCGTGCCGCCGGTTCCGGACAGAATAGAGGGCAGGTCTTGGGGCGTGACATTGAACCAGGCTACCCGCCCGTCCGGACTGTCGCGCTCCACCATCGGCTCAAGAAAATATGCCCCGCGGGACGAGGTGCGAATGAGTAGCACTTCAGGATGTTCGGACCACGCGTCCGCCACCAAACCGGCGCCGGCGGCCCGCGCGGAGGTATCGTTGGAAAGATAGAGTCGCGTAGCGCTGCTCATGTTACCGGTATCGCTCCAGCAACGTTTCCAACTGCGACGGCAACACACGCCCATAGAGGTCGCGATCGACCAGCAAGGTCGGAGAGACGGCGCAGTTCCCGGCGCAGGACATGGTGTCGAGCGTAAACCTTCCTCCCGACGTGGTCTCGCCCACGTCGGCGCGGAGACGGTCCTGCAACTCTCGCAAGAGCCGACCGCAGCCGTTGGCATAACAGGATTCGCCCATGCAGACGCGGATCAGATGCCGGCCCGGAGCGGTCACTCGCAAATCCGGATAATAAGAGAGCACGCCGGCAACCTGTGCGGTTGTTGTCTCCAGCGCGCGGGCGATACCGGGGACGACCTCGACAGGCACATGGCCAAGACGTTCCTGCACAGCCAGCAGCGCCTTGAGAATATTGGGTGGCCCACTCTGAACTTCGGCGAGAATCGCCTTCACCTGCTGATACATAGGGGCGCTCGGTCCACGCATGTCGTATCTCGTCGCTCGTCTCTCGTAACACTACCGGAACGCGTTACGCTCCGACCTCAGCAAAGTCCCACATGCGCCCGCAGTTTGTTGTAATCGAATGCGGCCACGCCGCTCCGGAGCAGGCCGAAATCACAGCGCTCCATGTCATCGATGAGCGCGGCAACCTGCAGGCGCCCGGAAGGAGTCTTCACCGTATGAGCAGGGGTCTCGCCGCCCAGCACCGGTGACTCGCGATCCGCCCATTCCAGGTAGACCGTTTCAAGAAACGCATTGAGCAGGACGCGATCCTCTTCACCCGTCACCATCACCGTCAGCGGCTCCGCGCCGGACAATTCCTCCTGGGTGACCTGGCGCCTGGGCGGTTGGGCCGCTTCGCCGCGGAAGTGCATCGAAAAGCCGAAGGCCGCCGCCAGCGCATGCTTGATCGCATCAAGCTGCTCCCGCTTGTCGCATTCCAGGAAGAGTTCCGTCGCGGTCACTGTCACCCTCGCCGTCGCAACATTCGACGAGGCATTCTCCTGTCCATATTGAAGGAATCGACGAATTTTTTTGGAAGGAGCCCTTCCAGCCGCCAGCACCGGAGATTCCTCCTTCCACCCTTCCAACAAAGCCATCCCGCCGGCGATACACGTAAATTCGTTGTGTTCATACAGCGCCAGAACATAAAAATAAGGTGCGCCGCCGGTGGTTCGGTAGCGAATTTCGCTCACCGCCTCGACCAGCGCCGCCAGCCGCATCCGCGCAAAGTTCTTCAGCAGGAGATGCCCGAACCGCTTGGCGAATTCAGGCCAATCGCCGAGTTCGAACGATCCGCCGACGACCTCCATCTCGCGCCGCTCCTCTCCCGTCGTCTCGTAGAGCGCCCGGGCATCCTCGGCCGACAGCACCAGCACCGGACCTGCCAGCACGGCGAGGGTGCTTTCAGGATCACCCGGCTCTCGAATCAGACGGGTGAACAACACCAGTCCGTCTTCCATCTCCGGCCACCCACTGTCCTGCGGTATCTGGTACACCCGCCCGTTCCCGATTGAGCGCAGGCTCCTCCGTGCCGATCCGGATTGGAGCGGCAGGACCTCGACCAAATCCAGGTAGGAATGTTTAAGCGGGTCGAGCCAAACCCGCTCCTCCTCGGGGATGTGTTCGGTGATGACGTCGCGCAGTTGCTCGATCAGGGTCAGCTGCCCGTCTTCCGGATAAAAGTCGGCGTAGAGCAGGAGATCCGCCAGTTCAACCTCTTCCGGCAACGGCGATAACGGCAACTGGTTCCCCAGTTCCACATAGACCTGTAACCCCCGCCCGAAGGCGATCCGCCGCTGCTGGGCAAATCCCGGTGACATGGACAGACGATCGAGTCTCGACAGCAGCATGTCCAGGTCCTTGGTGACCGGCACCGAACGCCCGGCGACTCGCTCATTCGCGAGCTTCATGAATCTCCTCCATGACCACCGTTTCCGCATCCAGCCAGTCCTGCAGCGCGTACCCTTCGCGGGACCCGCGTTCCCTCCACAGCTCGAAGGCCTTCTGTGAAATGCGCTCCCACATTCCCTCAGGCAATTCGATCGGATTGGCGGCAGGACGGGAAGCAGCCCGGGAAGGCGCTTTCACAGTAGACGATTTCTTCACCTTAGGCTTCATGAAAAGACTCCTTCTCAGAGAGCGAACTGGTTACATGTTGCCCTGCGGGACGACACGTTGATAGTCCGCGCCGACCTTGAACTGACGGACCGTCAGAACCGGACAGGGCGCATGGCGCAGCATCGCCCCGGCGATACTGCCGACCAGGACATGCGAGATTCCACGCCGCCCATGCGTGCCCATGATCATCAGGTCGAACTGTTGCTGGGTGACGTAGGATGCAATCGAATCGGCGGGCAAGCCCGGTTTCAGCACGTGATCGGCCTGAACACCGTGGGCGGTCAGACAGGCTGACAACACGCTCAAACGCTTTTCCAGGTAGTCCCGCTGCTCTTTCCACTCCTTCGCGTGGGTTAAACTGAAATCCAATCCGTAGGCGACCGGTTCCAAGGCATGGAGGATGGTGACCGTGGCTCCGAGAGGCTTCGCAAACAGCACGGCATATTCCAATGCATCCAGCGAACAGGTGGAGAGATCGACCGGCACCACGATTCGCTTGATGGCCGACACCGACGCCCCACCCCCCCCGCCTTTCTCGGCCTTGATGGCCAGGACCGGACAGGGTGAGATACGCACGACCCGTTCCGCAGTGCTGCCGATCAACACATGGTCCAGGCCGGTGCGTCCATGCGTTCCGACCACCAACAGATCCGCGCCGATACCTTCGGCAACCGTCTGTACGGCTTGACTCGGAATGCCGGTTTCGATGCGCGTCGTGACCGGTTGACCCGCCGCCTTGGCCCGCGCTTCAACGGCGACTAATTGGCGGTTGGCTTCGCCGCGCAAATGATCCAGATACATCTTGTTCACGGTATAGTCCGGATCCATACCCGGATAGAGTTCGAGCACCGTCATCACACAGAGGTCGGCCTTCCAGGTGCCGGCCAAGGCCAGGGCATAGCCCATAGCCCGATCGGCGCAGGCCGAAAAATCCGTCGCAAAAAGTATACGCGTGATCAGAGGTGCCATAACTTAGGCCGCCTCCACATTTAAGAGCAGCAGTTCCCCCTTCATGTGCTGATGGATGGAACAACGGAATTCATGCCGCCCCGGCCGCTCCAGAGTAAATCGAATCACCGCTGACTTCTTCCCGTCCAAAAAGAGCCCGCCGATGCCCCTGCCGTAGGACACAATCCCGCCCGATTCGACACGCGTCGGAATCCCGTCGAACATGGTCGAACCGAAATCGTGGCGTTCCTGATCCTCATTCGTGATGACAATGACCGTCGCCACCCCCAGTCGGAGGGGAACCTGTTTGGTGATGAAGGCAAACCCCTTGATCGTCACCTCAATCCGCTGCTCCGCCTGGGCTCCACTCTGCGAACAGAGGGCCAGGACAAAACAGGCTGCCAACCAGACCCGCCTCCCGCTCAGAACCGCCGATCCCTTCTCCACACCCATAACGAGGCCTCCTTATGATGAACTCTTGCTTGTTCGCACCTTCGCCCGTTTCACGGGCAACGGAACCGTCAGCACCGGACAACCGGCTGTCCGGACCACCTTCTCAGCCGTGCTGCCGAAGAAAATCTTCTCGACACCGCCGACTGCTCCTCCATAACTGCCCATCACGACCAAATCAACCCCCTCCACCCGCGACGTCCTCGCAATTTCCTCGAAGGGACAGCCGTCGGCGAGGATCCGTTTGATCGTCACCCCCTTCGCCTCCTCCCAAGCCAGCAACTGGCGAGCGTTCAATCGGGCGTAGTGGTGTAGCTGTTTTTTTTGTTTCCTGGTTTCCGACGCAGGCGCCAAGCCGAGCCGGTTCAGCGCGTCCAAACTCTTGGTATCGACGACGTGGAGCAATAGCACTTCCGCCTGATAGGAGCGTGCAAACGACAGGGCGATCCGAAAGGCCTCCTCGGAACAGGGCGAAAAATCCACCGGGACGAGAATTTTCGTGAACAGACGATCCACCATCACACCTCCGTCACACGCGTTCCCCCTCTGTCTCAGCAAGGCCGATGCCATGCCACGATAACGCAGGAGCCCATAGCGAATCGCGTGTAGGCGGGAAGAATTCCTTCGCGGCGAGGCCATCCTCCATACGTCACCAGCTCCTGCAATTCATTTGAGGTGGTGTCCTGCTACAGCGCTCGTTAGGCCCCTGTAGCGGAACGCCACAGATTACAGAGTACTGATCTCTCGCGAAAAACCCACCCCTGTTCAGCCGCTTCGTCATGTCGCTGCAGAGGCTACAGCGTCAGCTCAGTTGACACATACGATCAAAGCCGTCTGCACGTCTGTAATGGCATTCCTCTTGCTCAAAGACTTTTCGAAAGGAATGCACTATGTCGCGAACCTCTTGGCTGTTACTTGGCGCTGTGCTCGTGGGAGTCGCCGTCGCAGTGTACCTGGTTTTCTTCTGCCCGACAGAATGCCATTAACCGTTCACACGAACCCGACGATGTCATCCGGCCAAACGTATGAGAGCGGAGAATATTTTTCAAATCACCATCACCGGTGACGGTGTGACCCTCGACGGGATCCTCGGACTTCCGGAACAACCGAAGGGCGTCATTGCCTTCGCCCATGGCAGTGGGAGCGGACGCTTCAGCCCGCGCAATCAATTCGTGGCTCGTGTCCTGGAGGCGGGCGGGTTCGCAACGCTGCTTTTAGATCTCCTCTCACCGGACGAAGCGGACGATCGGCAGAAAGTCTTCAACATCGATCTCCTGGCGGATCGCTTACTACTCGCTCAGGCCTGGTTGCAGACACACTCCCACACAAGCGGACTCCCCGTCGGGTACTTCGGCGCCAGCACGGGAGCCGGGGCCGCCCTGCAAGCAGCAGCTCGCAAGCCACAGGCAGTCGCCGCGATCGTCTCGCGTGGCGGGCGCCCCGATCTCGCAGGTCACTACCTGCCCCGCGTCACCGCACCCACCCTGCTGCTCGTCGGTGGCGACGATGGCCCGGTCATCGGCATGAACGAGGAGGCCCTCGCGATGCTGACCTGTCCGAAAGCACTTGTCATCATCCCGGGGGCCAGCCATCTCTTTGAGGAGCCGGGCACGCTTGAACAGGTCGCCAAAGAGGCGCTCCACTGGTTTCAACGCTATCTCCATCCAGAACCGCACAGAGCAAAGGAGTCCCGCTCATGAAGATCCTCCTCGCAGTCGATGGATCCGACCATTCGTATGAAGCCGTGCGAGCGCTCAAGCATTTGCGCCGTGCGGACGAGCTGACGCTCCTTCATGTGGTCGATGCGCCGCGACCGGCCTACCCCATGATGGTGCCCGAGGTGGCCCAGGAGCTGTATGCGCAATTGGAACGCAGCATGAGGGAAGACGGCGAACAGTTGTTGACGCGGATTCAATCGCTTCTCCCCCTTCACAGCGGGCCGGTCAGCAAACTGTTGAAAACGGGATCACCGGCTGAACAGATCGTCTCGGCGGCTGAGTCTCGGCACGCGGACCTCATTATCATGGGGGCCAGAGGCCTGGGACCGGTGAAAGAACGGCTGCTCGGCAGCGTCTCCCATCGCGTGTTGAGCATGGCCCCCTGCGCCAAACTGATTTTGCAGGGCTCGCTCCGGAACTTGAAACAGGTCCTCTTGCCGCTGCAGGGACCTTCCGATGCCGAGGCGGCGCTGCGTTTTCTCGGGAAACAGCCCTTTCAAGAACCCGTGAACGTGAATCTCTTGACCGTGATCCCGCCCACTCGCCCACCCTGGCCCGTGGACGATACCGCCGCCGAAAAGCTGGAAGGGCAGGCCCTTCTCCATGCCAGGGAATTTGTGGACGATGTGGCACGCACACTTCACACGCAGGGTTATACGACCCGTAGTGCAAGCGTTCTGGGAACTCCCCTCACCATGATTCTGCATGAGGCGGAAAAACTGGGGGTGGATCTGATCATGGTCGGCTCGCACGCCAGGCAGGGCGTGACCCGGCTGGTCCTGGGCAGCGTCTCACATGCCGTGATCCATCGAGCCCCATGCCAGGTGCTGGTGTTTGAGTGAGCAGAGAATCGGCGAGAGGTATGAGTCAACTAAGAGACAACGGGTAAGAAACGGAACGGCTTCCAGGCTGTTCAGAACGGCCATCCAGCAAGGCCGCAGGGAGCGCGACGACTGAGTCGTACCTTCGGGGTACGTTGCAAGGAGGCGCGCGACCGAGAACGCCGCTGGTGGTCGTTCTGAACAGCCTGGGCTAGCAGGGCTGACCGTTGAACACACAAGGCTTATATCGCGCGATGTCGAACTCAATGTCCTCCTGATAGACCCGCTCGTTCCCGTTCACCCCGTCTTGATCCGGATCGTTGAACATCGTGTGGTTCCACCAGTAGAACAGCGGAAACTGCTCGGTGTAATAGACCGGGTTCCCGTAGTTGCTTCTGGTGTATTCCTGCACCAGGCGACCCGTCACATAGTCGATCTTCCCGTCGCCATGCAGCGAATACAGCATGATGAACATTCTCGACTCATGGTCGTAGAGTTCGTCGAGACGGCTGTTCAGATCCGGCTCGAGCGGGAGTGGTTCCATAGACCAACCGGGGGCAGTCGGAAGCAGCAGGGACAGCAGGAGGAGAAGACAGGCGGCAATGCGATGGTTCGTCATAGTTCCGGAATCCGACCGACACCACAGCTCACACGATTTCGCTCATGCTACCACCCACCTCTAGACCGTTCAAGCGCTCGCCTGACTTTTTCGCGCCCTTGTCACCTTGCTGATCTCATGCGCCTCCTCTTATAATCGCACACGATGTCCTCCAACATGCCACGCGCATCACTCCATACATTGGGCTGCCGCCTCAGCCAGTCAGAGACCGCCATGTTGGGCGATCGCCTGACACGCCAAGGGTACCGGTTGGTGGAGTATGGCGAAGAAACAGATCTGCTCGTCCTCAATACGTGCTCGGTGACGGAGAACGCCGAGAAAGATTGCCGCTATGCCGTCCGGAAGACCTTGCGCCACTCGCCCCATGCCTTCGTGGCCGTCACCGGCTGTTACGCCCAGACGGGCGCCGCGCAATTGCAGACCGTTTCGGGCATCGACCTGATCGTCGGAACGCAGTTTAAGATGAATCTGCCGGACTATCTCCCGGCCCCGGAGAAACTCCGCAAACAGCCGGAACCGGAACTGCGCCATAGCCGCACCATCGATCGCGAAGATTTCGTCCTGCCGGGCACCGCCTATTCCGACTCCACACGCGCGCTGCTCAAGGTTCAGGATGGATGTGATTTTATGTGCAGTTTTTGCCTGATTCCGTTCGCGCGCGGACGCGAACGCAGCCGTGTCGCCGGGGATGTCTTACGGGAAGCTCGCGAACTTGCCGCCCACGGCTACCGGGAACTCGTGCTCACCGGCGTGAACATCGGCCGATATTCGTATCAGGGGATGGAACTCGTCGACCTGCTGCGACAGCTCGAAACCATTCCTGAGGTCACTCGGATTAGGATTTCCTCCATTGAACCGACCACGGTGCCCACCCGGCTTCTGGAATATATGGCCGCCTCCACGAAACTCTGTCACTATCTCCATCTTCCGCTGCAAAGCGGCGACGACGGAATTCTGCAGGCCATGAACCGGCGATATGGCGTCCGTGAATATGAGGACCTGGTCGGGCAAGCCTTGACCCTCATGCCGGATCTCGGCTTAGGAACCGATCTCATGGTGGGCTTCCCCGGTGAAGATGAAGAAGCATTCACGAACACCGTGCAGACCGCCGGGCGGCTTCCCTTTTCCTATTTCCACGTCTTCAGCTATTCGTCCCGGCCTGGTACAGCCGCGGCTCGACTGGAACCGCAGACTCCGCCCGAGATTATTCGAGAACGCAGCAGGACCCTGGCGGAGCTGTCTCGAACCAAGGCACTGGCCTTTTATCAACGTCAGATCGGCCGCACTGTTCCTGTGCTGTTCGAACAGGGCGAACGGGACGGCTTTCGTACCGGCACCACGACCAACTTCACACGGGTGGCGGTAGCGGCAGATACCGTCTCAGCCGGTTCCATTTACCCTATCACCATTACCGGCATAATGGACGGCCTGGCCTATGGCCACCTGGCCGCTCCCACCGTCGCACCCTCGCATAGGCCACTGATATGACACAGACCAAGAAGCCCCATACCGTCCATATCGAAACCTTCGGTTGCCAGATGAACGAGTACGATTCGGAACTCGTTCGAACGTTGCTCCGCAAGGCGGGATTCGAGTTTACCGAAGATCGTGAGCGCGCCGACGTGATGCTCATGAACACTTGCGCCATTCGTGAGAACGCCCACAATAAGGTCTACGGACATCTCGCGGAACTGAAGGCTGTGAAGGAGCAACGTCCGCTCGTTGTCGGCGTGCTGGGCTGCATGGCGCAAAACCTCAAAGAAGAACTGACGGAGAAACAGCCGCTCGTGGATGTGCTGGTGGGACCCGACGGATACCGGCAGTTGCCGGGCCTCCTGACCAACGCGTTGAACGCCGAAGAGCAGGGATTAACGCGCCGTGGGCTGGCTGTCGATCTGTCGGAATATGAAACCTACGACGACATTCTTCCCGAGCGCGACGGCGGCTGCAACGCCTGGATCGCCATCATGCGCGGCTGCGACAACTTCTGCAGCTTCTGCGTGGTGCCCTATACGCGCGGCCGCGAGCGATCACGCGATCCCGAGGGCATCCTGCGCGAGGTGGAAGCGACGGTGGAAGCCGGCCATACCCAGATCACGCTGCTCGGTCAGAACGTGAACTCCTACCGGTACGACGACTGGGACTTCGCCCGCCTGATCCTTGCGGTGGCCGAGGTGCCGGGAGTTCAGCGGGTCCGTTTTACCTCCCCGCATCCGAAAGACTTTCCCGCGGCCCTGCTGGATGCCGTGGCCGGCCATCCGAATATTTGCAAACACATCCACCTGCCCCTGCAATCCGGCAACGACCGTATCCTGGAGCTGATGAATCGCACCTACAGCCGGAAGGAATACCTCGACCTGGTCGCCACCATTCGGCACCGGCATCCCGGGATCGCCCTGACGACCGATATCATCTGCGGCTTCTGCTCAGAAACCGAGGAAGAGTTTCTGGACACCTATCGCGTCGTCGAGGAAGCGCAGTACCACTCCGCCTATGTGTTCAAGTATTCGGAACGGAAAAATACCATTGCCGCGCGCAAATTCCCGGACGACGTGCCGGAAGCCGTCAAGGGTGAACGGGTCAGCCGTCTGGTGGACCTGCAACGCCCGGTGACCGCGCGCCTCAATCGGGAATTGATCGGCCGGACCCTCCCGGTCATGGTCGAAGGCGACTCGAAACGTTCCTCCGATCAATGGATGGGCCGCACCGATACCGGCATTTACGTCATTTGGAACAAGAGCGATGCGCCGGCCTTACGAGGCAGCATCCAACCAGTCACAATCCTCGACGGCAGCGCCGCCGTGCTCATGGGGCGGCGTGATCCCGGTGTCACCCCGGCGTGAATCGATTCCACGCTCCCCACAATTTGATACCTGGTTCCGGTTTGCGTCTACGCGCGAGAAGGTGGTTGCGCCACGACCATCGGCGACCATTTTTTGCAGGGTGGAGGGGACATTGTTGCCCAGTCCTGTACAACCGTTGCCAAATTTTAGACGCCCGCCCACGTCAGACTGACAAACACAGAAGCGGCTCCACCGTCATCGGCTTCATCTGTTTTCAGTTTCGCGCGCTGGCTCGCCACAACTTGCCTCTCAATGGAGCGACTTCACTGCCTTGAAACATCAATAGTTTAGACGGTCGCGCTCACCGCGTACCGTCATGCCGTAATCACAACATCCATCACAGGTATCGACTGAACGGGGGTGCGGAATCGTGCCTTCTAAGTCTGTGGAAACAGGGCATAGCCTTTGCTTGGTCCATTCTGGCAACCACATGAAACCAGGTTCATCAATCACCGATCCGGCCAGAGGACGTCGCATCATGAAGAAAGAGATCAGCCAGAGTCATGCAGAAGAAGCCCCTAGGGGTATGAGCCTGGAAACCATTATCGCAGTCGGCGTCTTCGGATGGATGGCCCTCGGCGTCGTGATGATGGGCCTGGGGATCTGGTAATTACCATCCGTTGCTCCGCGCCTTCGCCCTGAAGCCGCGCCGCCCCTGTTCCTGACCGCATCGCCCGGCCGAGAAGGAAGACCGCCATGCTGACTCACGGCTCCCGCTTCCCCCTGATGCACACTCTGAACTCCGGACTCCTCGGATTGACCCTGTTGGGAGCCCTGGCTGCCGGTTGCTCCTCGACCGCCGCCTCCGTTCAACAAAAAACCGCCGCGCAGCCGCAAGGCGCTGTCCGGCTCGAAGAAGTCGCCGATTGGGAATTTGAAGCCTCCCATCCCAGCTCCATTGATATCGCTACGCTGGACAGCCTACTGCGGGCTGTCATGATTACGGAGGCGAAGACGGATGTCTCGAATCTGCCCGTGGATGGCAGCAAGCCGATGGCAGTGTTCAGCGATGAGGATGTATACTATCTTGCTCCCCTGCTAGCCCAAGCGTTGTCCCAAGCGCAACCCGAATATGTGGTCGCTTTCCGGCTCTCCTCATCGGCAGGGTCAGGCTCTGAACCCACTGCGGGCACCCTTTATGTCAAGAACGACCGGTTGTATCTCACGCTGACCGAGCACAACGGCAGCCTGACGAAAGTCGAGGCGACGTGGTTCGGAAGCGGGAGACCGGCGCGTATCGTCAGCATCGCTCCGGCTTCCGCCGGGCAGATCGAGCAGGCAGTGCCGGCTGTGGTCCAAGGACGTCAGCAGATGAAGTCGCTCGCGATCGACTACAGTCTGTTTGCCAAAAAGCAGGAACCGGCCCCGGTGGTGACGGTAGGAACAGTTATACCGATGCCCCAACCGGTCCAGGCCATGCCCACGCGAGCGACGGCCGCAATGGCGAACGAACAACCGGTCAAGAGCCAGCCCTCTCCTCAGCCGCCGGCCATGGAGAAGGTGGCGGTGAACGTGTCTCCCGCCGAAGACGAACGCGTAAGCGATGCCCTTCAGGAATTGCAGGATGCGCGGGAGGCCATGGCGCGCAAGGATGCCAAAATCAGCGCCCTGCGGAGAGACTTGGAGTCGATGCGGATGCAATTGGAAACGAAAGACAAGGAACTTCGAGCAGTAAAAAGCACTCAGCAGACTCAACCCAAACGCGAGACCCGCAATAAGGCCGAACTGACCGTTCGCTGACGACTCGCGGCCACCGGCTCAACCCACATCGATCAGCTCCGGCTTCAGCAGCACAATCTCTCTCGATATCGGCGGCCGGAAATTCATCCGGCAGTAGCAACCATACGTCACATAGGTATCCTGCAGGCAATACAGGGCGATCTCCCGGCCCTGCCCGTCCGCCCACATCTGCGCCACCTGCGACCCGCTCCCCGATTTACTCTCCACGTTCAAAGCCCGCGCGAGCACATCCAGCTTGACCCATCCGCGGTTGTCCCAGTTGCTCCAGATCGCCATCGTATCGTAGACCGGCTCCGCGCGAAACTTGGCCAGATTGATCTCCATGGTCGGCTTGACCTGATGAATAATCGACCGCTTCTTAATGAAGGGCAGATCGAAATTGAGTCCGTTGTGCGTAATAAACAGCGAGGGACGCGACTGGGCGAGATGGCTCCAGAACGCGCGCAGGAGTGCCTGTTCATTCGCTCCGTACCATGACGTGGCGCCCCGGGGTTCGAGGGTATCCGTGAACTCCAGCAGACCGATGCAGACGATTTTGCTGAACGTGCCGTCGAAAGAAGACTTTTCGTACAGTTCTTCATTAAGCCGATGCTGCTCCTGTGCTTCCCCGACAGCGAACAGATCGCCGCCGCTTTCCTCGAACGTGGCCTCTCCCGACGTGAGCTCACGCCCGGCGATCCGCGCCCATTCTTCCCTGGGGGCCTGCACCGTTTCGATATCGAGCACGACTTTCATACGCCTCTACACCTTCCCCTGCTGAAGCGCCGCGATAACGGGCTGGTCGGCCGGAGGAAACTCGAACGCGGCCATCTCATGAGGATAGACCCATCGAAGTTCCGCGCAGTCCAGCGCGATCGCAACACCGGCCTCGATCCGGCAACAAAAGAAATGCAATTCCACAACCTTCTCGGGATATTCATGCCGCACGATCTGAAAGGGAGTCGGAGCGCCGATACGAATGTTCAGCTCCTCCCATAACTCCCGATGCAGACACTCCTCCAACGTTTCGTCCGATTCACGTTTTCCGCCCGGAAACTCCCACAATCCGCCCAGGTGCGCACCCGCCTTGCGGCGCGCGATCAAATAACGGCCCTCGTGCGTGATGATTCCTGCCGCAACCTCGATCACCTTCATAGTGAACCATGTCCGGGAGGAAGAGCGTATGGCTACCTGGCCCGCTCAAACGGAAAGGTCTTACAGAAGGTCTTCATCGGACAGAGAAGACAATAGGGATCACGCGCCGAGCAGACCGTCGCGCCGAAATCCATGATCGCTTGATTGAAATCATAGCCCTTGCCGCGCGGGATCAAGGCTTCGGACAGTTCCCACAGCGTAGATTTTTGCGTCTTCGGGTCACCCTCGGCGATGAACACCCGGTGCAACACGCGAATCACATTGGTGTCCAGAATCGGCGCATCTTCGTTGAACGCAAACGAGCGAATGGCCCCGGCGGTGTAGCGCCCAATGCCTTTGAAGGATAACAACTCCTCCGCATCGCTCGGCAACTGTCCCCCGTACCGGGCCACGGTCTCGCACGCGATACTGTGCAGCCGCTCGGGACGAATGTTGTATCCCAACGGATACCAGGTCTGTTTGACCTCTGCGACCGGTGCACCGGCCAACTCTGTGAACGACGGATACCGCTCCAAAAACTCATGGTACTTCGGAATCACGCGGTCGACCTGCGTCTGCTGGAGCATCACTTCCGACACCAGGATATGATAGGGGTCGGAGGTCTTTCGCCAAGGCAGGTCGCGCCCATGCTCCTTGTACCACTTCAACAACCGGTTTTGAAATCGTTGCTTCTGCCCGCGCACAAGCGGGACGGAGGCTGTCGATGACTTCTTCTTGCGGAGAGGAGATTTCTGAGCGCGAGACTTTATAGCCATAACGGTTCGTGAGGCGTGGCGGCATTCTAAAAGGCGGTGGGCTGAAAATCAAACGCGCACGGCACGAACGGAAGGAGCCGCATGGCAGAGTCTCCGCCGCCCGCTCCACCCCCACCATGCGGCACTAGGCGTGACGTCGAACGACCGGTCATGTTATTGCGGCGACGCCTGCACCTTCGTCGCCTCCTTCACCGGCGGGTCGATCACGATATTGGGGCCTTGTACCTTCGGCAAAATCCCGGCGCCAGGCTTTTCCAGCAGGCGCTGGTCATGATCGTTAATCGAGAGTGATTGCGATACGTGCCGGTCATCGAATGCCGCGGCCCCGCTGAGCGCCGACTCCCCGCCTGCGTTGGCACGGCCGGGGTCGTTGGCGAGGGACTGGCCGTTGACTGGGTCAGTCGCCTTGCCCATCGGGTAACCGGGATGCTGTGGCAGCATGGCCGGATTGGCAAATGCCACCGCGGCGACCAGCAGTCCGATGACGGCTGACAGGAATATGGATAGTGAGGCTTTCATACCTAAACCTCCTTTTCGGCGGGTGAAACAACAACGCCCTCCCGGCATCGGAGCCGCGAGGGCGCAAAACAAACCTCTATAGAGGAAACCTACGGACGTCACCCGATAGGTAACATTCACCCCGGCACCATGGTCACCTCCAGCTGTCCCCTTCAGCTTCTCTTCCCCTGAACAGGCGAGTCAAGCAGCCGGAACCCGGCCAGAAACGCCGGTTTGCAGGCGTTAGGCCGCGATACCGGTCGATAGGGCCGGACCGATACCCTAGGGGTTTTCCCACCGCCGAATGGTCGGGGACATTATCCTGATCGCGCCTACGGTGACAACATGATATGTCATTCTGCGGAAACAAGCGTCGGCTGCACGCGTTCCCGATCTCGCGTTAAGCACCCGGAAGACAAATTTTTCTCACTGATTCAGCTTTGTACGGCTCATGTCAGGCTTCCAGGAGTTCATTGGTGCACCAGGGCAACGCCATTACTCACTACATGAAGGATACACACCACCACATGTCCATGACCGTTCACTATCGAGTGTCTCTCTCTTCAAATTCGGCCACGACCGGAGAAGGACAACTGGTGGATCTCTCGCTGGAAGGCTGCCGGATCGAATCTACCGGACCGTTGCCGGTCAATACCTACCTCTCGCTCCGGCTCCTGATTTCGCCGAAAGAAATGCCGATTCTGGTGGACCTGGCCGCCGTGCGATGGACTCGGGGAACCGTCTGCGGCATACATTTCCTCTCGGTTCAACCCCTGCAAGCCGCCCGGCTGCAAACATTTCTCGCCTCCGCGTCGCCCCGAACACAGCCGCCTACCCCTGAAACGGGCTAAGCCAAGCCGCTTCAGCCCGGATCCCCGGAATTTGCCCTTGCCTTTTTTTCGTCGCTCCAGCATCCTAGGGCCCGACCTAGAGATATCCCTAGGTTTCTTGTAGCCGTATCCACTACTCACGAGGAACGACGTCATGAACGAAGATAATCAGACTCGGCGAATAGACGTGCTGGCGATCGGTCTATTCGGTCTGGCAGTGGGGGCACTGACCCTAGGAGTCGCCCAACTCGGATGGATCCAGCATAAAAACATGGTGGGAGCTCTGGTGATCGCCCTGATCTTCGGCGGGATCGTTCAACTGCTGGCCGGCATTACCGATATTCGGTACAACGAGCAACTCGGTGGAACCGCACTGACGATGTACGGTTTCCTCTGGATCACACTCTGCACCGTGAAACTGGTCAGCACGAGCAGTACGTTCCAGTTCGATGCCGTGCTCTACGCGCCGATCAATCTGGTCTACGCGGTCTTTTCCGCCG
>WBZN01000948.1_pt1 | contig 18710 bp, 15 predicted proteins | sample 5204281 | NCBI WGS metagenome assembly WBZN01 (sample SAMN12344347, study PRJNA552823) | activated sludge metagenome | biome: Activated sludge suspended growth; feature: Nitrification reactor; material: Wastewater; isolation source: activated sludge from nitrification reactor of wastewater...
GAGGGGGGGAATGGAAATCCATTAGCCGTTTCCCAAATGGCCGCCATGGTGGCGTTGGTGGCCATTCTGGGGAATCCATGGAGAAATTCTAAGGTCTGGCACGTGATGCGCTGGGGAGTAGTCGCACTCTGCTTGGTCTTAGTGATCCGAACCGGCGCACGCGGCCAGCTACTAGGCATTTTGCTTGTGACCATCGCTTGCTGGCCCATTAGTCGCCGGATTAAAAATTTCAGTCAGGTCTTCCTGCTTCTCGGCCTCATCGGTTTCTTGGCAGCAGTGACAAGTTTTGGCCTTCAAGAGTTTTGGGCAAAACAGAGTTCGTACTATGCCGGAGGAAGTCGCTGGAGCGAGCAGGCCATGCAAGGTGCCATGTCCGGCCGATTGGAGCAGGCACTCATCCTAGTCAGGCTTTGGTATGAATCACCAGAAACCGTACTCTTTGGGCTTGGGAATTCTGCCTCCTATGACCCACATGTGTTAGGCGTGTATCCACATTTTCTTCCGCTGGAAATACTCGCCGAAGAGGGTCTTTTCGGCTTTGGACTCTATCTTATGGTCTTGATCTCTACCTTAAGCAGCATTGCTCGGTGTTATCGCCTGCTCTCGAATGAACCCGATGAACTTATGGTACTGGGCGCACTGGCAAGTTTAGCCTTGTTTTCATTTGTGGTTTCACTCAAACAGGGAAGCCTACTCGGAAACTTAGAGCTGTTCATGTTTGTCATGATCATCGGTAGACACACAACAACGCTCTCATCTCGCGCCAAATCCGGCCGGGAGGTTCAACACGGAGCAGCGATCCAACCAGCTGACGTGCCCCCACACCCGAGAGCTGACGCAAGACCATTCACAGACTTGGTTTCGACTGATTGGGGCAAACGATGCTGAACGTTCAAATTGTTCAACCATTGATACCAGAATATCGAGTGCCATTTTTTCAAGCCTTGCTGGAGAATACGCAGCATCGTGTGCGCATTTTTGCAAGCAGAACTCTGCCCAATGCTCAGGACATAAAGACGGCATCTCTTTCGAGCCCATACGTATACCTTGAGCACCCTTGTATTGGGCTGTTCAACAACAAGCTGCTTTGGCAAAAGGGAATGTTATTGGAACGCTCCTTGACAGCCGGGGATGTCCTGGTCCTCTGCGGTAACGCCAGACTCCTCAGTAACTATCCATTGATCTGGCAAGCCAGAAAAAGACACGTGGCAACAGTTTGGTGGGGAATAGGAGCTATGCCGGGCCAGAACCGCCTGAACTACTACATTCGAAGGCGCTTGATGAGGTGGACGGACGTCGTACTTCTTTACACAGAGAAAGAAAAGAAAGAGTTTATGCGCATGGGATTTCCTCCGGATCGGTTGTTCGCCATCAATAATGCTATCGACCAGACGCCAATCCGTGAAGCGACCCAAAAGTGGTCTGCGACTCGCCTCCGTTCTTTTCAAGAAGAACACGGCATTCACGATAAGCAACTCTTTCTTTTCTGTGGACGACTCGCGGTCAAGGCACGAGTGGATCTCGCGATTGAAGCCCTCGCGTTACTCAAAGAAGCGAATAAACACTGCCTGCTCATACTCATCGGAGACGGCGAGGAGCGAGACCGCCTGAGGGACCTGGCCGAGAAATTGGGCGTCATGGACTCAATCCGATGGCTGGGGGCGCTGTATGAGCAGGAGGTCATGGCACCCTGGTTTCTCTCAGCCAAAGTCTTCGTCTATCCAGGATATATCGGTTTGAGCATCATGCACGCCATGGGATACGGCCTACCTGTCATTACTCATGACAACATGGATAACCAATCGCCTGAAGTTGCCGCCTTGAGGAATGGGGAAAATGGAATACTTTTTAAAGAGAATAGCTCCAAAGATTTAGCCAGAAGAATGATGGAGCTGATATCAAATGAGTCATTACGTATGCCCATGTCCGCCCAAGCATTGGTGACCGCGCAAGAAGAGTTCACACTACCTCAGATGGTCAAGCGTTTCTGGGATGCGACATGCGCCGCAGCATCACTACGGAGCGAGAGCTGCTTGGATACTGGCCAATGATCGAAACCAGACAATCATCTCGAACTCCCATTTCATATGGAGCGTCTAAATTGGCGAACCTTCATTTTCACCCGTATGGCTTGTGGAAAGAGTCGGGCATGGTGCGATTCTATACACCCAAGAATTCCTCTCATGTCTCCCATTCAATCGTTAACCTGCAAAACACACGTGACTACTTCGAGGCGGAATGCCGGGATATGGCAGGAATCATGACCGCCATGGGCCACAAGGACGTCACGTTACTCAAGCTTGACGTTGAAGGAGCAGAGTATGAAATTCCTGATTCTCTCATAGCCGCCGATATTTACCCCCACATCATCTGTGTAGAGTTCGATGAAGGACATACTCCTCGGAATGAGGGCTATCCGCAGCGCATTTCCAATGCGATCAAGAAAATTAAGCATGCGGGGTATAGCGCAACGTTTTTTGATGGCTGGAACGTTACATTTGTCGCCCACAGAACAAGCAGCGAACTGCCCCAGCCAAACGTTTACAGCTAAGCGCGTGAAACACGAGGGTCCTGCAGTGAATATCGGCGTGTTGATGCCTTCACTATCAAACCGAGCCGGCGGCATGTTGGGCGCAGCCCTAGGTCAAACTAGGGCTCTATACAAACATTTTGGGATAGGCCCACACATTTTTGCGATTCGAGATAATGAAACTGAGCGTAACCATGCACAGTGGAGTCCACTGCAGGTAGCATCGTATTGCGCGAGGGGGCCGCAGTCATTCGGATACGCACCAAAGCTCATTGCAGCGATGCAAGCCGCGAATCTCGATTTGCTCCACGTGCACGGTTTGTGGATGTATCCCGCAGTGGCAAGCTGGATTTGGGCCAAACGGGAAACCAAACCGTATGTCACCTCCGTTCATGGCATGCTGGATTCATGGGCTGTGCAGAACTCCCATTCAAAAAAGCTCCTTGCTGGCTGGTTGTATCAAAATCGGCATTTCAAGACTGCTTCGTGCCTTCACGCGTTGACCCACGCAGAGGCTGATTCAATCAGAGCATTTGGTCTACGAAACCCTATCTGCGTCATCCCACTGGGTATTGATCTTCCCCAACGATCCAGCAAGGCCAACAGAAAGGCCACCGACCGGAAAATGTTGCTCTACCTTGGGCGCCTACACCCTAAGAAAGGGCTCACAAACCTCATCCATGCCTGGCATACGCTACAGAACAGGCGCCGGCCAGGCTCAGCACAGTGGGTGTTACAGATCGCGGGGTGGGATCAAGGCAACTTCGAAACAACGCTAAAGACTTTGTGCAGATCTCTTGGCGTAGAAAATAGCATTCACTTTGTAGGCGCAAAATTTGGCGCAGAGAAGGAACGCATCTTTCGCGAAGCCAACGCGTTCGTTTTGCCATCCGTCAGCGAAGGCCTTCCGGTAGCAATCTTGGAAGCCTGGTCACACGGACTTCCGGTGCTGATGACCCCTCAATGCAACCTACAAGAAGGCTTCCAGGCAGGAGCGGCCATTCCTATTCAGTCGAACGTAGAGGGAATTGCGGAAGGACTGGAGGAACTAGTTTCCAAGAGTGATAGGGAAAGAGATGAGATGGGAGAGTCAGCACTGACGTTGGTCCAGAGATCTTTCTCTTGGGACACGATAGTACAAAACATGTATTCGGTGTACCTCTGGCTACTTAAAAAAGATCGGATTCCAGACTGTGTCCATATCATCTAACGTGCAGATGTCGAGCCAGATAGATGTGTCACATTGCCCAAGCCCTCACTCGCTTTCGAATAAATTGCTGCGGGTGTTATGGCAAATCGCGTGGGTTCTCTTCTATCGGCCAAGTCCACGCGTTCTCCACGGTTGGCGACGGATGCTCCTGAGACTGTTTGGCGCGCGTATCGGGGCCAACGCGCACCCTTATCCCTCTGCCATTATCTGGGCTCCATGGAACCTTGAAATGGGAGAGCATAGCTGTCTGTCTGAAAACGTTGACTGTTACTCTGTTGATTCCATTCGACTAGGTCCACATGCGACGGTGAGTCAATACAGCTTTCTTTGTACGGCGAGTCACGACTACGCGATCCCGCGCATGCCTCTCATCACGGCTCCGATCACGATCGAACGAGGAGCGTGGATTGCCGCAGATGTATTCGTCGGGCCCGGCGTCACGATTGGCGAAGGAGCGGTGGTAGGGGCCAGGTCAACAGTTTTGAAAGACGTTGGACCGATGCTCGTGGTCGCAGGCAACCCACCGAGGATACTGGGTGAACGGACGATCGGAACGACTTCCTCAGATTGCGAGGCTCCCTGATGGATGAAAAATTATTGGACATCGCGGGCTATACGTATAACGACGGAAATCTTAACCCGTCTCATTCGTACCTCCTCCCCGCAGTGACACAAATCCTGGCAGGAATTGATTTTAACGGAGATAAACGCATCTTCGAACTAGGATGCGGGAACGGATCCGTGGCAGATTCACTGGCCGGAACGGGATACACCGTGACAGGTGTGGACCCTTCCACTCAGGCCGTTCGTCACGCAGCATCCTGCTATCCACATCTCAGGATTTCACAAGGGTCTGCTTATGATGATCTCGTGTTTCGCTATGGGCAGTTCCCGGTCGTGTTGAGCCTCGAGGTGGTTGAACACGTGTATTACCCACGAAAATTCGCCGCTGTACTGCACGACTTGCTGCTCCCAGGCGGGACAGCTGTGATTTCCACTCCCTATCATGGGTATCTGAAGAATCTTGCTCTCTCTCTTTTCGGCAAAATGGACGAGCATTTCACAGCACTTTGGGACCATGGGCATATCAAATTCTGGTCAGTCAACAGCCTCCGAACGTTGCTGGAAGAAGTAGGATTTCGCGACATTACGTTTGTCAGAGTAGGCCGAGTCCCCCCTTTAGCCAAATCAATGATCGCCATCGCAAAAAAAGGGCAGTAAATGTTTCGGCAATCCCGGCTGTGGCACACCATTTTCCCTGAATAACCCATGCGGCGTTCTTGGAGCGCACTCAGCACATCAACATTTGTCCTGGATTCCAACGGAGCCTGCCCATGCACCAGAAACTTCCAATATCCGTGATTGTCCTGACATTCAATGAAGAGGCCAATATCGGGCCGTGCCTCAATTCCATCGTTGACTGGGCACACGAGGTGTTTGTTGTCGATTCGGGAAGTACTGATCGCACATTGGAGATCGTACGAACCTTTACCGACAAGGTTGCTCAACATCCATTTGAGAATTACTCAAAACAACGGAACTGGGCGCAAACTCACCTTCCTCTCGAACAAGAGTGGATCTGCCATATCGATGCCGACGAGCGAGTCACGCCAGCGCTCGTCTCCAAACTCCGAAGTTTTTTTGATTCACCATCAGCGCCGGCACACATTCATGGCTTGATGATTCGGCGCCAGATCGTGTTCTCAGGGCGACACATCAAGCATGGAGGGATCTACCCCACTTATACATGTCGACTCTTCAGACAATCGTATGGAAGCTGCGAGGATCGCGAGTACGATCAGCACTTTGTCGTCCAAGGCGACACTCATACGATAGAAGCGGACTTACAGGAACTGACGGCAAGCTCCCTGTTCTCCTGGACTAATCGCCACAATAGATGGGCACAAATGGAAGCGCGCCAGTTGTTGAAAGGAGATGGCGGCCAAGATGCGGGCGGTATTCAACCCAAACTGACTGGGTCACCGATTGAACGCAGGAGATGGTTGAGGTCCAGCGTGTACGCGCGCGCTCCGATGTTTCTGCGCGCGTTCCTGTATTTTCTGAGTCGCTACGTACTCCGAGGAGGGTTTCTTGATGGCGTGCCCGGATTGATGTATCACGTGCTCCAAGGGTTTTGGTTCAGATTCTACGTGGACGCGTGTTGCTACGAACTACGGAATTCAGAACAATCCACCGTAAGACAAGAAAAGGGTGCACTAAAGTCCCAGGAAAGTGCGGTCTTGTAGGACCGCCAAGCAGGCGACCTCCGATGAGAGTTCTCTTTATTAACCGGTTCTTCTTTCCAGACCACTCGGCTACGAGTCAACTGCTGACAGACGTGACGTTTCACCTCGCACAAGCAGGCTATGCAATTACGGTCGTGACGAGCAGACAGACCTACGACGACCCTTTGACCAACTATCCAGCACGTGCCAACGAGCATGGAGTTCGGATTGTCCGGGTCTGGTCCACCAGATTCGGCCGTCGACGCTTACTAGGACGGTCGATCGACTATGCCACGTTTTACGTCAGTGCTTTATGGAGCTTATTTGCACTGACGAGAAAAGACGATGTGATCGTGGCCAAAACCGACCCTCCGTTGATCTCGGTGCTCGCTGCACTGGTAACACGAGTACGGGGAGCTCTTCTGGTCAATTGGATTCAGGATCTATTTCCCGAAGTTATCTCGAACTTAGTCGACGGACAGTTGGGAAGACTCTCCCGAAGCCTGCGCTCGCTCCGGAATTGGTCCCTCCTATCAGCCAAATGGAACGTCGTGATCGGCAAGCAAATGCAGCTACGGCTGGAGAAGGAGGGCGTTCCCGCCAAGCGCATTACGGTGATCCCTAATTGGGCAGACGGGCAGGCCATTCGTCCCATTGATCGAGAACACAACGAACTGAGACGAGAGTGGAAGCTGCAGCAGCACTTTGTGGTTGGGTACTCCGGAAACTTCGGCAGGGCACATGACTTCCAAACGATTCTCGATACGGTGCAGTTGCTCAGGAATGAGAGCCACATCGTATTCGTATTCATCGGAGGCGGAGCTCAACACGAGTGGTTGAGAGGAGCGCTTGTCCAGAAGGGCCTGACTAACGTGGTGTTTAAACCATACCAACCTCGTGAGCGGTTACACCTCAGTCTTTGTGTCCCGGATCTCCACCTTATCTCGCTACAGCCATCGCTCGAGGGATTGATCGTGCCAAGCAAATTTTATGGGATTGCCGCTGCAGGGCGGCCCACGCTGTATGTGGGCGATACGGAAGGAGAAGTCCCGCGATTACTACGCGAGTCGAACTGTGGATTCACCGTCCTACTAGGCCAAGCCGAGACAGCTGCAAACATTATTCGTTCTCTCGCGAGTGATATGATCAGATGTGCGCACTATGGGCAAAATGCAAGGGATTTGTTCGATGCTCAATTCGACAAAACACGAGCCGAACGCGCTTGGCGGCTAATCCTCAACAACTGCGCGGATCATCGCGCATGACAAAGGGGAAGTTTGAAGTGAATCGGGATGGAGGGGAGTCTCCTATCCATCAAGGAGGGAAGATGCTCTCTCGTAAACACCTCGCGAGAATTGTCTGCACCTATGGAATGGTAGCCGTGGCACTCTGGAGCCTGCTCCTTCCGACTTCTCTAGCCCTCGGCCAACAAGCTGGTGGGGAACGATCGTTTCTCCTCTTTGACGGAACCCTGTACAAAGATAAACCCGACTTTTCTGCGTACGGCATACGGCCCATCTCGCTCGCCTATGCCGGAGCGCTTGGGACAAACTGGCATCGCTCTCCGGAGCAACTGCCCGATAAGAATCAGGTTGAAAAAGTAGCTCGAGAGGCCCGAACACGGGCTGATCACGTAGTGATCGACATCGAACATTGGCCGCTCCATGGTGATGCCCAAAACGTGGGGAGAAGTATTCGAAAATTTCTCATCGTGCTGGAGTGGTTCAAAGAGGCGGCCCCTGGCCTCAACGTCGGCTTTTACGGAGCCCCCCCCATACGAGACTACTGGCGATCCGTGAAAGGATCGACAAGTAAGGAGTGGGGGGCATGGGCACATGAAAACGATGCACTCCGTAGCCTTGCCGATGCCGTCGATACGCTGTATCCCTCCCTGTATACGTTTTATTCCGATCAGGAAGGATGGGTGCGTTTTGCTCGGGCCCAAATTGAAGAAGCACGTCGATACGGCAAAGGCAAACCGGTATACGTGTTCTTATGGCCGCAGTACCACGACTCCAATAGAACACTCGCGGGGACCTATCTACCTGTCGATTACTGGAAGCTTGAATTGGACACTGCGAGGCAGTACGCCGATGGGATTATCCTGTGGGGGGGGTGGGGAGGTAACAATCGGCCAGCGAAATGGGATGACGATGCGGTTTGGTGGAAGGTGACCAAAGACTTTATCAAGACGATTCAGGGACCAAAAGCCTCGGGCAATCCAAAGGCAGAATAACAACACTATGTATGCTCAGCGTACTGGCCGAGGCGGTGAGCGCCTGCTTGTTGCTATCGGCAACAATTCTCTTCAGCGGAATGGTTAGATCATGAACGGATAAACGAAAGACAATTTGACACGATCATTGCTTCACATCGATACATCGCTTGTGTCATTCCTGCACCCCATCTGCTTCCGCAGTTTCCTTTTATCGCCACTCACTGCCTGATTAGCCTCTGCTCCCACCACTTCGACCACACGATCGTGTATGGAATCTCATCGTTCACACTTGACAGTTTTCACTCTTAAGTTGCTTTACTTGAGTGTTAACATTTACGTTTAATTTTTGCGAGTGACGCGAAGCATTCAGTCTTCACGCCTTCCTGTCAGATTTAAGGAAGGAATGCATGCGCTCATCGGCGTTAATCAAGTTGTCATTGCTTGCAACCGATGAGCATGTATGCATTGCGTGCTTGCTTGTTCTGCAATCCTTTAATGGCCTCGCATCAGGCTCACTCGTCTGATGGAAGTTGCAGAGACGCTCGACGGTGCATGAAACAATCGTTTGCAGGAACGGATGAGGAGAGTACACATGATGAACATGACACAGAGAGGCCCCATTATTTTCGCGACCATAGTTGCGGTGGTACTCGGGATATTCTCAGCTTTCTGGTTTGTCAGTGGGGTAGTGGAACCAGTCGTGCACGCACAAGCCTTGCCCAATCAAAAGTCATTTATGGTGTTTGACGGGACGATGTATGCTGGCAAGCCAGACTTGTCGGTGTATAGCATCCGCCCCATCTCGATCGCGTATACAGGCCAATTCGGAAATCAGTGGTACAAAAATCCCGATGCGTTGCCTGATAAGAGCGTTGTTCGGCAGGTCGCTAGCGAAGCCTTGGCAAAGAATTTTCCTGTTGTCATCGATATCGAACATTGGCCGTTGGTTGGGGATCCCAACCGGGTGCGTGCCAGCTTATCGAAGTATATGACCGTGCTCCAATGGTTCAAGGAGGCAGCGCCTGGGTTGCCGGTGGGTTATTATGGCGCGCCACCGATACGCGATTATTGGAAGTCCCTCAGGTCTCCCATGAGCAAGGAATGGGCATCGTTTGCCAAGGAGAATGATCAACTCCGACCTTTGGCGGGAGCGGTGGATATCCTCTTTCCCTCGCTGTACACCTTCTATACCGACCAGGGTGGATGGGTGCGCTATGCATACGCGCAAATAGCAGAAGCTCGACGTAATGCCAACGGAAAGCCCGTATATGTATTTTTATGGCCGCAATACCACGACTCTAATCCATCGCTCAAAGGAGCCCCCTTGCCGGCTGATTTCTGGAGGCTCCAACTTCAAATGGCCAAGCAATATGCCGATGGAATTGTCATTTGGGGTGGGTGGGGTACCAACGGGCGAATGAACTGGGACGACAATGCTGCCTGGTGGAAAGTGACAAAAGATTTCATGAAGAAATTGCCACCGGCTCAACCATGAGGTGTATCACACGGATGGCATTCAGGTTCGTCTCGGTGAAAGGGAGGGCCTATACGAAAAGACGTTCACAACTAGTCTCGTAGATCTCCACAGGCTCCAATATGACCTGTCATGATAGGTCCACGTGGCCCCAGCCTTATCCTTGAGTGTCATATTTTGACACACAGTGCGCACAACATTCAGAGCTCAGTTCGACACGCTTGTAGGAGAACTCATACAGTCTTGTCTGATACGTATAAATATTTTCCATTTTTATAAAAAATCCTTGCGCTGCTATTCCGTTTTGAGTACTGTCCAAGATGCCAGTAGATATCATAGGAAATGTGTCTATACGTAGGTTTCCCACACGGACTGCTTGAGTCGGCGTTTGTCTCGTCGAGGAGGAAAGAGAATGACAAAGAGCAATCGGAGGACTGTGCGAACCATGATCGGCCTCGGGGCGGGGTTGCTGTGTGCGATGCTCATGGCACCTGATCGCGGCCAGGCAGCGTCAATCTCCTTCAACTTCACTGGAACTGTGGGGGAGGTATGGGGGGGAGTAATCACCCCGAATGGTTTTGGGGCAGACGGCTTTACCACTGCTCTTCCAGTATCGGGAGGCATCACCATCAATCCGCTGGCGAGAGACTCCAATTCAACTTCCACCACCATCGGACGGTATAACGCCATTCAGGATTTCTCGCTGAGTGTCGGTACGTATGTTGTCAAATATGAGCCGCTCACTAGCTTCGTCAGAATCACGAACAATGCTCCTAGCGACATTTACGAACTCAACATCACCGCCTTGTCTGGGAGCCCAGTTAATGGCTTTTCGCCTAGCCAGTTCACGCTCAAACTGACGGATCCAACTGGTAGTGCATTCTCCAGTGATGCACTCCCGGCAGGCGCACCCAGCCTGTCATCCTTCGCACGCTCTGAGTTCCGCCTGCTTTTTGGCTCTGCCAGCACGAGAGTGCAGGGCGCTTTGCAGTCTCTCGTACCGTTGCCGGCGGCAGTGTGGTTGTTCGGCGCAGGATTGATCGCACTGGTCGGTCTGGGTTCTCGTGGTCTGGTGACGAGAAAAGAGTCGTAGGGTTGACTGAAAACACGTCAACCTGCTGTTCAATCACCCGCATCGCTTCGGCACTCGTGGTGTCTAGCGAGTACCACCGTCTTCTTTCCTCTCCCCCGACTGGGGGAGAGGAATAGTATTCCATCCAGGTGTTCCTTGGCTGTCATCGGATTACTGACTGTAGCCGCGCTGGGCTACATCTACGCCGACAGCTTAGTGTTTCTATTTGGCCAATGGAGGTGGGACGACTATAGCCATGGGCCATTCATTCCGATCATCAGTGCGTTTCTCATTTGGCAACGACGAGCGCAATTGGCGGCAGTCGGGATGTCCCCTTCCTGGGAAGGGCCTTTGCTTGTTGCCATCGGATTGCTGCTGTTCATACTGGGAGACTATGCCACGCTGTATGTCCTGCTTCATCTCTCATTGTGGATCGTGATCGTTGGCGTCACCCTCTCCTTCATTGGCCGGCCTGCCCTGCGAGTATTGGCTTTCCCGTTGACGTATCTGTTGACCGCAATCCCTTTGCCTATCTTTATCTACAACACCCTCTCAAGCCAGCTACAGTTGTGGTCGTCGGCGTTGGGGGTCGGATTTTTACAGGCCATCGGAATCACGGCCTTCAGAGAGGGTAATGTGATCGACCTTGGCCCGGTCCAATTACAGGTCGCCGAAGCCTGCAGTGGTATCCGGTACCTCTTCCCCCTCACCGCGCTGGCTCTCCTCAGTGCCTATCTGTATCGCGAACGCCTGTGGAAACGGCTTCTGCTGGTGATATCGGCCTTGCCGGTTTCAATCTTCATCAATGGCCTCCGTATCGGCATTGTCGGCGTGCTCGTAGAGTTCTATGGGCCACAAGCGGCCGAGGGATTCCTACACCTTTTTGAAGGCTGGGTATTGTTCCTCGCTACCCTGGGCCTCCTCCTGCTCGAAATGTGGATCTTATCGAAGGTTCATCCTCTGCCTGGGTCAACGACGCTCTCGGAACGGTTTTCCTGGGACATCGCTCCGGAATCGGCGGAATCGGTCACGATCACACCGGGCATGCCACCTCGGACACAGTCCAAGATTCCCGCCTATGTCGGGAGCTTAGCCCTGATTCTTCCCGTTACGCTCCTGTTCCCATCCATCGGGGGACGGCAAGAGATCGTTCCGGATCGTTCGGCGTTTGTCGATTTTTCCATGCGCATCGGGGAGTGGCAGGGAAACCCACAGCCGGTGGAGCCGCAACTCATCTCGGCCCTGCGGTTTGATGATTACTTGCTGGCCGATTATGCGGCACCGGGAGGGAGACCTCTCACGCTTTACATGGCCTACTACCACTCGCAGCGAAAGGGCCAATCCGCACATTCCCCGCAAAGCTGTATCCCCGGCGGCGGATGGGAAATCACCTCCAAGCAAAAAGTGGATCTGCCGATGGGCGGACTCACCGAACCGGTCAATCGCGTGCTAATCCAAAAAGATCGAAAGAAACAGCTCGTGGTCTATTGGTTTAAGCAGCGTGATCGGATTCTGTCGAATGAGTATCTGGTGAAACTATATTTGTTGTGGGATGCGATGACTAGACAACGAAGCGACGGAGCCCTGATTCGACTATCCGCCGCCGTCGATCCTGGTGACGATGAGCACGCGGTCGAGCAGCGATTGCTGCAATTTGCTCAACGCATTCAACCTCAACTGAATCGGTATATTCCGGACTGACCATGACGAGTGCGGTCTTTTTCAGCTTCATCACCTCGCTGTTCATCTGCATGGCATTGATCCCGCCGCTGCAGCTGAATGCCGGGCGTTGGAGCTTCATGGACCTTCCAGGCGAGAGAAAAGTCCATGCAAATCCAATCCCGCGGGTGGGCGGCATCGCGTTCGGATTCGCAGCACTCCTCTCCATTTTCTTTTGGGTGCCTCAGGATCCGATCATTCCGCCGGTATTGGTGAGCGCGGCGATCATCCTAGGATTCGGTATTTGGGACGACCGTGCCAACCTGAACTACCGCACCAAACTCATCGGGCAATTACTGGCTGTCTTCGTGGTGGTCGTCATCGGCCACATTCGCTTCGAACAGATCCCGTTTTTCTACGAAGAAGAAGCGCCGCTGTGGTTAACGGTGCCCTTGACCGTTGTCTTTCTGGTCGGAGCCTCAAACGCCGTCAACCTCTCCGACGGCCTCGATGGATTGGCCGGAGGTCTGGCATTCCTGAGTTTTGCTGGCATTGCCTATCTCACCTATCTGTCGCACGACATCACCCTGTTAGTGCTGGCAGCGGGATTCCTAGGCGGATTGCTGGGGTTCTTGCGATATAACACCTATCCGGCCAGAATTTTTATGGGCGACGCGGGCAGTCAATTACTCGGCTTTTCGATGGGGGTGCTCGTACTGGTGTTGAGTGATCCATCCCGTACTCCTTTCCCGGTATCGGTCGGATTGCTCGTTCTCGGCTTACCATTTCTCGACACCATTGCCGTCATGGCGCAACGGATTGCGAAGGGCCGCTCACCCTTCATCGGCGACCGGAACCATGTGCACCACAAGCTGCTGGCGCTTGGACTGTCTCACTATGAAGCCGTCATCGTGATCTATGGAATTCAGGCGGTGATGGTGGGCCTCGCATATCTCCTACGCTGGCAATCCGATGCCCTGATTTTCACCATGTATGGCGCTTTTGCCACGGCTATGTTCGCCCTGTTCGTTGCAACTGAACGACACCGTGTTCCGTTGTCTGTCTCATCGAGCGGCCGCGTACTCTCCGACACTAAACTGGCCAGAGCAGGATTGTGGCTCAGCGATATGGCCCCCAGGTTTCTGGCCGTCGTCGTTCCACTCTTTTTGGTCGCGAACGTCTTCTTACCGGGACGAGTTCCAATGGATGTCGGATACGCAGCGTTGAGCCTGTTCGCCGTGGTGCTCGTTGGCCTGTGGCTCTTCCCCGAATACCGCTCACATTTCGTGCGTGGAGGGCTCTATGTGGGTAGCGCATTTCTGATGTACATGGGAGAGCAATCCGGCATGTCCGACATCTGGCCTATCTATGTCACACACAATACACTTCTGGCGCTAATTGCCCTCCTGGTGTTGTTGAGCATGCGCTTTAGCCGTGGCAATCGATTTCAAACCACGCCGTTGGACTATCTGATGGTGTTTTTTGCCTTGATCGTCCCCTTGCTGCCGGAAATGCGTGCCGACATGCCGACGCTGAGCATTCTGGCCGCCAAGTTGATCGTGCTGTATTTCTCGTTTGAGTTACTTTTGCATACCTTTGCCGAGCGAATGAGACAGTTTGGTCTCGTGTCTTTGTGGATCTTACTTGGATTGGGAATCAAGGCATGGCTATGAGCGAGGTGAGTCGATGACCACGACCGTCATCTTCATACTGCAGACGGTGCGACACGCCGGATTGTCAGTGCTCATAGTCAGCCTCATGGCGTGCGGAGGCCCGCAAGAACGTAAGGCGCAATACCGCGCCAAGGCGCAGGAGTACATCCAGGCAGGGAACTTCCCGAAGGCTCGAGTGGCATTACGAAACGTATTGAAGATCGACCCCAAAGACGCGGACGCCTACTTTCTCGTGGCACAAGTAGAAGAAAAGGAAAAAAACTGGCGCAATGCCGTCGCCAACTACCAACAGGTCATCGATATCGTGCCGGACCACAAAGAGGCCCTCATTGTCTTGGCTAAGTACTACCTCGAAGCCAAACTAGGGGAGGAAGTGGGACGGACGGCAGACAAGGTTCTCGAAAAACATCCGCAAGACCCGCAGGCGCAGGCCCTGAAGATTGCGTTGCTCGCACAGCAGGACAGAATGGATCAGGCGACGGCGCGCGCGGAAGCGTTGAGCAAAAAGCACCCGACCGAACCCGATGTCGCTATTCTCCTGGCCACACTGTATGGTCAGAATCATCGCTTGCCGGATGCCAGAGCGACGTTGCAGCGTGCGCTTCAAGCACATCCGCATCATCTGGATCTCCTGCACAATCTAAAATCTATCCTCGTCGATGCTCACGACGACAAGGCCACGGAACAGGTGCTACGCCAGATCATTCAGGAAGAACCAACGTTATATGACCATCGGCTGAAGCTGGCTCGTTTTTTCGACCAGCACCACGCGACTGATCAGGCCGAAGCCATACTGCGCGACGCGCTCAAAGTATTCCCTGAGAACGAGCAGGCCTGGCTGGCCTTGGCCGACTTTTTGAATATGCGCAGGGGAAGGGAGGCAGCGCAGGTCGCGCTGCGGCAAGCTGCGAAACAGTTGCCCTATTCCACGCAGATCCCGTTCGCCCTGGCCGCGCTGTATGAGTCTCATCAAGATTTCGCAGAAGCAAAGCTGGTCTATGAAACTTTGGCGAAGGACTACGACAAGAAGCCGGCCGGGTTGGATGCGCAGGTCAAAATCGCGCAGCTCGCGTTCAACGCCGGGCGTCAAGAGGAAGCCGAGCGGCGACTGTCGGACGTGTTGCGGCAGAACCCCCGGTCGGCCCAGGGGTTGATCTTGCAGGGCAAGATGGCGTTGATTGGACGAAACGGTAAGGACGCCGTACAGGCATTCCGAACGGTCCTTCGCGATCAGCCGGAACTCGCCCACGTACACTATCTGCTCGGCCAAGCGTACATGACGACGGGAGACTCAGCATTGGCCCGTGAAAGTTTCGAGCGATCGGTGGCACTGCAGCCTAGCTTGCTCGATGCGAAATTAGCACTCGCGACGATGGAGAGTCGAAGCGGTCAGTCTCAAAACGCCAGGGCGCGCCTGAAAGCCATCTTGACCTCTCACCCCGACCATCAGCAAGCAATGGAGCTCTTGTTCGGCTTGGACCTGGCGGCCGGCGATTGGAGTCATGCCGCCTCGCTGCTGAGCCGTCTCCGACAATTGGAGGGAGAAACCGCCGCGATACTCATGGCGGAAGGTAAGCTCTGCGAGAGCCGAAAGGAATACGCTCAGGCCGTGGCAGCCTATGAGCGTGCGGCAGCAATGGCCGTTGATGCACAGGGACCTCTGGTGGCCGTCGTCCAGCTCGATATTCACAATAAACAGACCGACCGTGCACGACGCCGCCTGGAAAGCATCATTGCCGCACATCCCGATCATCCCTACGCCCATGGGTTGATAGGAGAAGTCTTGGCCCTTATGGGACGGCGGGATTCGGCCATGGCCCACTTCCGTGATGCGATCAAAATCAATCCACGCTGGCTCACCCCTTGGTTGGACGCGGCGACACTCTCGAGAGCCCAGGGACAGGCAGACGAGGCAATTCGAACGCTGAGAGAAGGATTGAACGCGAACCCTGCCAGTGAAGAGTTACAGATGTTGCTGGCGTCGGTACTGGCGAGCCAGAATGCGGTCGATGAAGCCATTGCAGCCTATGACGCCGTGTTGCGCATGAATCCGCGCAATATTTTCTCGGCAAACAATCTGGCGGCACTGCTGGCCGATCACAAACAGGATGCGCCGAATCTTGAACGTGCATTTCTCTTGAGCCGGGAGTTCGAAAAAGACGCCCCGCACCCGCTGTTTCTCGATACGCTGGCCTGGGTGCGGCTGAAGATGGGACATCTCGAAGAAGCGGTTCGCATCATGCGGCAAGCGATTGCGAAGGCCCCAGACCTCCCGACGCTCAATTATCACCTTGGCGCGGCGTTGCATCAGTCGGGCCGGAATGGTGAAGCCAAAGTATATCTCGCAAAAGCACTTAAGAGTACAGAACAATTCCAAGGGCGACGGGAAGCACAACAACTACTCGCCCGAACGAACGGATAGGAGTCATGAACTATGCAGCTGCGTTTCAAGATCGTTCAAAGAATCACGCTGGGATTGATCATCGGAATGTTCCTGGTCGCCACTGTGAGCTGTCAATCCGCCGACATGCGCGGCATATCCAAGGAGGCATCCGCTTCTGAGCAAGGGTACCAACTCGGCCCCGAGGATGTTCTACTCATTTCTGTCTGGAAAGACGAGCATCTGACCAAAGAAGTGGTCGTCCGGCCGGATGGCATGATTTCCTTTCCTCTCGTCGGTGATACTCCGGCCGAAGGTAGAACGGTGGAGGAACTCCGGTTAGATCTCGCGAAACGGCTGATCAAATATATTCCTGCCGTCAACATCACCGTTTCTGTCGTGAAACCCTTAAGTTACAAAGTCTATGTCGTCGGTCGTGTCGCGAAGCCCGGCGAATTCCTGGTCGGCCACTATACCGATGTACTGCAGGCACTGAGCCTCGCCGGAGGATTGACTCCGTTTGCAGCAGAAAACGACATCAAGGTTGTGCGTCGGGTGATGGGACAACAGTATACATTCCCCTTCCGGTACGGTGATGTGCGGAAAGGCAATGATCTCGAACAGAATATCATCTTGCAGCGCGGCGACGTCGTGATGGTGCCCTAGTTCGTGAAGACGTCATGGTTCCACAGTCGAGAGGGTAGAGGACAATGCTGGCGGGTGACCACGGGGACTTTGTGTCTGCTGCTGCTCGCCATCGTCACCTGTTGGGAGGCTACTGGCCTGGCAGCCGAATGGTCACTTGTGCCATCGCTGAGCACCAAAGCTTACTACACCGACAATCTTTTTTTGACTCAGTTACCGCATGACTCGACCTATGGATACTGGATTTCCCCCGGAGCCGAGTTCTCAGGTAAGACTGAGCGCTTCGAGCTCAGTGGTAGAGCGGCAATGGACTTTGTTGAGCTATATGGAGGTGAGCCAAGTCGGTATACGAATATTTTCCTACCGCTTACCATGAAATATCGCACAGCGCAGGATGAGTGGGGGGTTACAGGAGGCTTTACCAGAGACAATACGCTGATGGGTGAATTGCTCGCCACGGGTCTCGTGATTCGATTTACTCAGCGAAACCTGTGGACCGTGAATCCGACCTGGACACACATGATCACCGAGAAGTTCGGCTTTCAGACCGCGTTCCAATTCAATGATGCCAGTTACCAGGACGGTGGGCGTCTCGGTCTGCTCGACTATCAGGCATACGGCGGGTCTGCGGGAGTGCTTTACAAGGTAACGGAGCAAGATGATGTACAGCTATCTGCAACCTACAACAACTTTCGTACCGCTAGTGCGCCCATTGGCCTTCAGGCCGATTATCCTGGAGCAATGTTGTCCTTCACCCATGCGTTTACAGAAGGGTTCAAGGCAAACGTTTACGGGGGGCCGCGGTTTGTGAGTTCAAGCATGCAGTTTGGAGGGTTCAACCAGAGCGCGAGCGATACGATCTGGGTGTACGGAGCCAGCCTCGTCCAGAGGCTCGAACGTGCCACGCTCCAGTTGAATCTCACGCGAGACATTTTTCCGAGTGGTTTTGGCTTGCTGTTGCAGACGGACCGCATAGGAGCTAGCGCGTCCTATAACATCTCTGAACAGCTCACTGCTTCCCTTGACGTTTCGCGATACACAGTTTCCGGGGTAACGAGACAGGCACGGGGAGGAGCCCTGGAAGAGCAGCGCCTGATTTATGTATCCCCACGGCTGGCGTGGCATTTTTCGGACTGGTGGAAAGCTGAGGCCTCCTATAGCTATCGCTGGCGGGACGCAGACAGTTTCAACGAGCCCGTCATGGCAAACATGCTCCTCTTCATGCTGACCTACTTCCCACCCAAATTGGCGATTTCGAATTAGTACGTTGTTTCGCGATGGAAAGGGTACCCTATGAAGGACCAAGAACATACGCATGAAAGAGACTCTGGCTTGAACCTTCAAGAATATGTGAGAGTCTTCCAACGTAGACGTGTTCTTATTCTCACAGTAACAGTGGTCTTGCTATCGGCGAGTGTGGCTATCTCGCTTTTGTTGCCGCCGACTTTCAAATCCACGGCAACCATTCTGATCGAAGAGCAGGAAGTCCCCTCTGAGTTAGTCCATAGCACGATCACCAGCTACGCCGACCAGCGTATCGAGATGATCAAACAACAGGTCATGAGCCGTTCCAGTCTGTGGAAAGTCGTGGAACAATATGGTCTATACACCGGCATGCGACATG
>WBZN01000695.1_pt1 | contig 18706 bp, 13 predicted proteins | sample 5204281 | NCBI WGS metagenome assembly WBZN01 (sample SAMN12344347, study PRJNA552823) | activated sludge metagenome | biome: Activated sludge suspended growth; feature: Nitrification reactor; material: Wastewater; isolation source: activated sludge from nitrification reactor of wastewater...
TGCTCGTCGCCGGCTGTTCGCTCAACGTCGACTACACCGGCACGCTGTATCAATGTGGGCCCGCCGGCGAGTGTCCCGATAGGTACCTGTGCCAGGACAAGGTGTGCGTACCGGCCCAGCCGGAGCCGGCGGCGTGTTCGGTCGGAGTCTCTGCCGGCGGCGATCACACCTGTAGCGTCCGCGCCGATGGCACGGTCTGGTGCTGGGGCCGCAACGACTTCGGCCAGCTCGGCGACAACACCGCGGTCGACCAAGAGACGCCGGTCCAGGCGCTCGGGGTCGTGGGCGCGACCGCCGTCGTCACGGGCGCCACCCACACCTGCGCGATCGTCGCCGAGGGCAAGGTCCAGTGCTGGGGCCGCAACAGCTCGGGACAGCTCGGCGATGGCACCACCGCCGATAGCAAGACCCCCGTCGACGTGAAGAGCCTCACCGGCGTCACCTCGCTCGCGGCCGGTGACGCACACACGTGCGCGATCGCCGCGGAGGGCGCCGTATCGTGCTGGGGGGATAACGGCAGCGGCGAGCTCGGCGACAACACGACCACCGATCACAATGTTCCGGCGATCGTCTCGGGGATCACCGCCGAGGCGCTCGCGGCGGGGGGGGCATCGACCTGCGCGGTCGCGAATGGATCGCTGTCGTGCTGGGGTGACAACGAGGACGGCCAGCTCGGCGTCGGCAACACGATCCCGCAACTCCGGCCGATGGCCGTGCCGGGACTGACCGGCGTCACCGGTGTCGACATCGGCGCCGGGCACATCTGCGCGGTGACCGGCGCGGGCGGGGTGTCGTGCGCCGGGTACAACGGCGACGGCGCGCTCGGCAACGGGACCGACGTCGACTCGATGTCGATGGTCTCCACCCCGATCACCGCGCACATCGTCGCGCTGGCGCTCGGTGGCTACCACTCCTGTGGCGTCGATGACATGCACCGCGCCTGGTGCTGGGGCCGCGGCTTCGACGGCCGGCTCGCCGTCGGGTACGCGACCATCGAACACTACGCCGTGCAGACCTTGCTCACCGACGTCGTCGAGCTGACGGCAGGCACCGCGCACACGTGCGCCCGGTCGAGCACCGGCGTGGTTCGATGCGTCGGCTTCAACGGCTGGGGCCAGGTCGGCAATGGAGTCCGGACCACCCAGGGCGCGCCGCAGGCGGTGCCGATGGCCGCGGACCTCACCCAGCTCAGCGCAGGTGCGGGCTTCACCTGCGGCGTCCTCGGCGACAAGTCTGGGGTGTGCTGGGGGGCGGGCAACAACGGCGAGCTCGCCAGCGGCTCGTTCACGAACCGAGCGTCGGTCGCGCCGCTCGGCTCCTTGACCGCGATCGAGCAGATCGCCGCGGGATCCAATCATGCGTGCGCGCTTCGGACCGACGGCACGGTCGAGTGCTGGGGGGACAACAACGAGGGCGAGCTCGGTGATGGGACGATCTACACACGCGCGCTCCCCCTCCCGCTCTCCCTCGGTGGTGTCGCGACCGATCTCGCGACGGGCAGAGCTCACAGCTGCGCGCTGGTCGGCGGCCTGGTGAAGTGCTGGGGCGACAACACCTTCGGCCAGCTCGGGAACGGCGTCGTGGGCGACGGCGCGAAGTCGCGCACGCCCGTGCAGGTCGTCTTCGTCGACAACGCGCTCGGGATCGCCGCCGGTGACCGGCACACCTGCGCGATCACGGCCGCCCGCACGGTCAAGTGCTGGGGCGCCAACGACGACGGCCAGCTCGGTACCGGGACCACGACGGCCAGCCCGACACCGGTCGATGTCGTCGGCGTGTCGAACGTGATGAGGTTGCGCGCGCGGGGGCCACGCACGTGGGCGATCCTGGCGGACGGCACGCTGTGGGGCTGGGGCAGCGGCTGCGATGGACGGGTCGCCAATGACAGCGGCTGCGGCGCCCACGCCCCGGCGATGGTGGTCGGCCTGGCCAACGTGACCACCATCGCCGCGGGATACAACTCGAGCTGCGCGATCAGCGACGATAACGTGTTCTGTTGGGGCTCGAATTACTTCGGTGAGCTGGGCGATGGCACCTACGCGGGTCGAGGGCGGCCGACCAAGATCGCGGGGCTCGCGGGCGTCGTCGATCTCGCGTCGGGCGGTGCCCACGTCTGCGCGATCAAGGGTGACCATACGGTCGCGTGCTGGGGCTTCGACGAAGTGGGACAGCTCGGGGATGGCGTCCTCCGCCGCGACGACCCGACCGAAGCGCGCCTCGTCTGCGAGTAGTCACTTCTTCGGTGGAGGTGGCGGCGGCTGAAGGTGCTCCCATGGCGCCTTGAGCCCGAGGTACTCGCCCCACTCGAAGCCGGAGTCGTACATCGTCTTCACCTGGGAGGGATCGAGGATCTTGCCGACCTGGCCCTGGGCATCGGTCAGGATCCCGCCCAGCCCCCCGGCGAACTCGAGCCACCCGGAGACGTTGCGCTCGTACGGCGACAGCGTTCCGTCGGTGATCGCCTTGTTGGTGTAGTCGAGGACGTCGGCGTAGGTCTTGTCGAACGCCTTGTCGAGCTTCGCCGACTGATCGGCCGTGACGTGTGCCTTCTCCTCGGCGAGCTTGCGACTCTCCTCGGCGCGGATCCGCGGGATCGCCAGGCCCGCGGTGATCATCGGGATCATACGCGCGCGGTACTCGTCGTCGGTCTCGCCGTCATGGCGTCCGAACATCGCCGCGATCTCCTCGGTGCGGCGCGCGCGCCGATCGAGCCGCGACTCCTTGGGCAGCTCTGGCAGCACCGGCGCCTTGGTCGCGGAGCTGTTCGCCGGGATCGTCGCCGACCGGGTCGCCGGTGTGGTCCATGGGTCGCCGGTGCGCGCCGCAGCCGTGGCAGCGTGGGGCGCGGCCGCCGGACGGTCGAGATCGGCGCGCAGGGAGCGATTGTCGAGATACAACCACACCGAGGTGACGACCCCGACCAGGGTGGTCGCCGCGAGGACGCCGGTCGCACGAGGCATGCGCGGAAAACTAGCATGCACGTCGATGTCCGCCGCCTCCCTCCGTTCAGGCAGGACGGGCTGTAGTACGATCAGGGCGTGGATCGCTCGACGGAGCTGCGGTGATCGACATGACGCTGGCCGAGCCTCAGATCGCCTGCGTGACCGAGCTGGCCGGGAGCACCCGCTGATGGGAAAGCTCGACGTGTACCTGCGATCGATCGAGCGGTTGAGCGCGGCCGGCGCGATCCTCACCTCTGGTCAGGCGGTGACGCTGAGGTTCCCGACCGGAGATCGCCACGCGACGCAGGTCACTCCGCACGATCAACTGGTGATCCTGGTGCGCGAGGTCGCGCCGCCCGAACTGCTCGAACTGCTCGACGCGAATCGGCCCGCGACGTTCGAGATCGACTCGGCGGGGACGCGGTACCTCCTGCGCGTCTCACCGCGGCCCGGCGTCTGGCAGGTCGCGATCGAGCCGGTGAACGGAGCACCTGCGGCGGTCCCGGCACAACCTGCCGCCCCGCCGAGGGCGCCCTCCACTCGGGCGATGACGCCGCCTCCGGTCGACGGGGACATGGCGATCGAGCGCGGCCAGTACGACGGACGCGAGCCGTCGGCTCCCACGACCAGCGGCAGCGGCCTGCTCGATCAGTTGATGGCCCACGCACGCGCCGCGCGCGCGACCGATGTCTATCTCAGCGCCGGCGCACCGGCCTTCATGCGCGCTGGTGGCGAGCTCGTCCTCGTGACGGATCGCGGCGCGATCGACGCCGAGCTGTTGTCCCGCGAGGTGGGCGTGGTCGCCCCGCAGGAGGCGCGTGGGGCCTGGGCGCAGCACGGCAGCGCGACGTTCACGTACGGCGACGGCTCGGGACGCGTGCGGGTGACCCTGACGCGCGATCATCGGGGACCTGGCGCGGCCCTCCGCTTGCTGCCGGCCGAGCCGCCCACCCTGGAGCGCTTGCAGCTCACCGGACAGATCGAGAGCTGGCTCGACGATCGCGGCTTGATCGTGGTCGCCGGGCCTTCGGGCACCGGGAAGACCACCACCCTCGCGGCGCTCGTTCGGGCACTCGGGGAACGCAAGCGCAGCGTGATCGCGATCGAGGATCCGATCGAGCTCGTTCACGTCAGCCCGTGGATCAGCCAGCGCGCGGTCGGCGACCATGTCGCAGGCATCGCCGCCGGCGTGGCCGCCGCGATGCGCGAGGGCGCCGACGCGATCGTCATCGGCGCCGTGACCTCCGGTGACAGCGCGATGGCCGTGATCGATGCGATCTCGGGAGGACATCTGGTGCTGACGACGCTGGTCGCCCCGGGCGCGCGGGTCGCGATCGAACGCATGCTCGATCGGCTCTCGGCCGAGCAGCGCGAGCTCGCGCGTGCGCTGTGTGCAGATGCGCTGATCGGGATGATCTGTCCGGTCGTGGCACACGACGGGAGACGCAGCTTCGAGATCTCCGCCCGGGGGGCGCGTTCGTGAGGCTAACGTGCTGGATCAACGGGGGAACATTCGGCTGTGCGGGGAAATTGAACCCCCGTTCCCCCCCGGGCTATAACGGTGGTTGCAAGTGAGCGAAGACTATCGCGAGGGCGGCACGCTGATCCTGCAGCGTCCGATGGGTGGGGGTGAGAAGAAGCCGCCAGTTGGGGACGCGTGTCTCGTCAACCTTCACCCGCCAGGACCAGACATCGGCAAGCGGGTCTCGCTGGCCAACCGCCAGTACATCGTCGGGCGCGACAGCGACGCAGACTTTGTCGTCAGCCGGAGCTCGGTGTCTCGCCAGCACGCGCGGCTCTACCATGATGACGACGGCGCGTGGTGGGTCGAGGATCTGAACTCGACGAACGGCACGTTCGTCAACGAGGTTCGCGTCAAGCGCCAGATGCTGAGCGACTCCGACCAGGTGCGGTTCGGCGACGGGATCTACAAGTTCCTCTCCGGCTCGAACATCGAGAGCGCGTATCACGAAGCGATTCACAACATGGCCATCCAAGATGGCATGACGGGGATCCACAACAAGCGGTTCTTCATGGAGTTCCTGGAGCGCGAGATCGCGGTGAGCGTGCGCCATGGCCATCCGCTGACGCTCGTGATGTTCGACGTCGATCACTTCAAGAAGGTCAACGACACCCACGGCCACCTCGCCGGTGACGCCGTGCTCAAGGACCTCGCCGGCCGGATCAAGTCGCGGATCCGGCGTGAGGATCTGTTCGCGCGCTACGGCGGAGAGGAGTTCGCGTGCGTGTTGCCGTCGACGGCGCTGCCGGGCGGCATCGTGTTCGCCGAGCATCTGCGCACGATCATCGAAGAGCGCCCGTGTACGTTCGATGCGATGATGATCCCGTTCACGATCAGCCTCGGCGTCACCACGCTGTTCCGCGAGACCGGCGTCGACCCGAACGGGCTGATCAAGCGGGCCGATGAGAACCTCTATGCGGCGAAGCGCAGCGGCCGGAACAAGGTGATTCCGAGCCTCCAGGACCTGCTTCCGACCTGACCCGCTGCAACGCGCCTGGGGGCCGCTCGCCGTCCGTGCGAGTTCATGGCACAAATGCCGGCCCATGATCGCCGCGCGCACGCTGGAAGACCTCGGCTGGCCGACCCTCGTCGCCCACTGGGCGAAGCGCTGCGCCACCACCCGCGGCGGAGCGGCCGTTCGTGCGTCGCAGCTGCTCGCGACGATCGACGAGGCGCGCGGGCGGGCGATCGAGATCACCGAGGCGTGCGGGCTCGCGTCGCGGGACGCCGCGCTTCCGCTCGGCGGGATCTCCGACATCGCGCCTGCGATCGGGCGCGTCCGCAAGTCCGCGGCGCTCGATGCCCCCGAGCTCGTGGCGGTGGCGACGACGGGGCGCGCGCTGGCGCGGCTGCGCGGTCACCTGCGCGAACGTTCGGTCGTGGCGCCCCGGCTCGCCGCACGCGGCGAACAGATCGCGGACCTCGGTCACGTCTACCATCCGATCCTCGAGGGCTTCGGCGCCGATGGCAAGCTCGTCGATCACGCGAGCGACGCGCTCGGGCCGCTGCGGCGGGCGCTCGCGTCGATCAGGGCCCAGCTCGAGAACCGCATGGCGGGCATGCTCACGGACGAGCGGTTCGCGCCGTATCTCCAGGACGCGTACTACACGCAGCGCGAGGAGCGCTACGTGCTGCCGGTGCGCACCGACGGCAAGGGCTTCGTGCGCGGCATCGTCCACGGGACGTCGCAGAGCGGGCAGACCCTGTTCATCGAGCCGGAGGAGATCGTCGATCTCAACAACCGGGCGAAGCTCGCCGAGGCAGACGTCGCCGATGAAGAGCGCCGGATCCTGCTCAAGTTCTCGGGCTGGGTCGCCGAGGAGGCCGACGCGTTCGATGGCTCGCTCGCGGCTGCCGAGGCGCTCGACGTGATCGCCGCGGCCGCGATCATGGCCGCCGACACGGTGTCGGCGGAGCCGATCTTCGACGAGCCCCCGCGGATCGCGCTGCTGCACGCGCGGCACCCGCTGATGCTGCTCGCCGAGCGCCGGTGCGTCGCAAATGACGTGACCGTCGATGCCGGCGCGACGTTGCTGGTCTCCGGTCCGAACGCGGGCGGCAAGACGGTCGCGCTCAAGACGGTCGGGCTGGCCGCGTTGATGGCGCGCTCCGGGCTGCACCTCACCGCCGAGAGCGGCAGCGCGATCGGCTGGTTCCACGACGTGGTCACCGACATCGGCGATGCGCAGAACCTCGAGAACGATCTCTCGACGTTCTCCGGCCACATGGTCAACCTGCGCGCGCTGCTCGAGACCGCCGGGCCCGGAACGCTCGTGCTGATCGACGAGATCGCGGTCGGCACCGATCCCGAGCAGGGAGCGGCGCTCGCGCAGTCCGTGCTCGAGGCGCTCGCGGCCCGCGGCGTGACCGCGATCATCACCACCCACTACGAGCGGCTCAAGGCGCTCGGCGCGACCGATCCACGGTTCGCGAACGCCTCGGTGGGCTTCGACCTGGCGCGGCTCGAGCCGACGTTCAAGCTCCACCTGGGGGCGCCGGGCAGCTCCGGCGCGCTCGCGGTCGCGCGCCGGATGGGGATCTCGGAGGACGTGGTCGAGCGAGCACGCGTGCTCATGGGCCCGCAGGTCGCCAAGGTCGACGAGCTGCTCGCCAGCGTCTCGGATCAGCGGCGGCGGATCGAGGAAGAGCGCGCGGCGCTGCTCGCCGAGCTCGAGGCGACCGAGGCCGAGCGCGCCGCGATGAAGACCCATCGCGAACAGTCGCGCCTGCGGTTCGAGAACCAAGCGCGGGTCGCGCACGGCGAGGCGCTCGCCGAGCTCAAGGCGGCGCGCCGCGAGATCGACGAGGTCCGCCGCACGCTCAGGGCGCGCCAGGCCGAGGCCACGGCCGAGGACGTCAAGGCGGCGACGCGGCGGCTCGTGGAGCCCGGTGGGACGGTCGCCCGGCACGAGCCGGTGCGGCCGTCGCTCCCGGGCACGCCGGCGACACCCGCGCAGCTCGTGCTCGGTGCGCCGGTGATCGTGCCGCGGCTCGGCCGTGCCGAGGTCGTCGCGCTCGCGCCCGATGATCGGGTCGAGGTTCGCGTCGGTTCGATGCGCGCGGTGATGCCGATCAAGGACGTCTTGATGGACACCCACCGCAGCGCGCGGCGTTCGGAGCGCGCGGCGCGCCCGGCCCCGGCGGCGCCCCCCTCGCAGGTGACGCTCGTCGAGGGGGTGCCTGCCGGCGGCAAGGCGAACGCGCGCACGGTGGACACGACGATCGATGTCCGCGGCAATCGGGCGGACGATGCGGTGGCGCAGGTCGATCGCTTCGTCGACGAGAGCCTGATCGCGGGGCGTGACACGGTGTTCGTGGTCCACGGCTACGGCACCGGCGCGCTGCGCGCGGCGATCCGCGCGCACCTCGGCACTCACAAGGGCATCGACAAGGTCCGCCCGGGCGAGCAGAGCGAGGGCGGCGACGGCGTGACCGTCGCGTTCCTCAAGGGCTAGTTACGGGCCGACGACGAGGAACACGGCCTTGTAGTACGAGTCCTTCTCCTTGATCGCGGGCATCGCGATCTTCTCGGCGATCGGCTGGATGCAGCGCTGGGCGGCGTCGGTGTCGGCGCGCGGCGCTGCGTCGAGGGCCTCGGCGATCTGGATCGACACGCCTTCGGGAGGCGGCAGGTAGCGGGGCTTGTACTTCGTGGTCGGCGGGCTGCGCGCTCCGACCTTCATGATCGAGACCGCGTAGATCGTGTTCGGGGTCTTGACGGCGCACGCGCGCATCGCGGGCATCGCCTTGCGAATCGCGGCGCGCGCGGCCTCGGGATCGAACGCCGCGTTGCTTCCGGCGGGATCGACGCGGTCGGGGAACTCGCCGGGCTTGATCTCGCGGAGGTGATCCTCGGCGCGCTTGCGCCACGGGCTGTCGGGCGCGAGCTGCACGAACCGGCGAAAGTAGGCGAGGGCGAGCTCGGGGCGCGGCGCCTCGGTGTAGGCGTACGCGAGGGCCATGAGATATTCGGCTTCGCCGCGGCCGAGGAACGGCAGCGACGAGCTCGCCGAATTCTTGAGCGCGTTGAGCGACCGGTCGGTGCCCGCGGCGGCGCGCGCCTGGGCGATCGCCTCGGCAGGGCGACGTGCCCGATCGTAGGCGAGCGCGAGCAACCAGCGGATGTTCGTCTGCGACGCGAAGTCGGTCGCATCGACGGCGGAGCTCAACGTGGCGATCGCCTCGTCGAGCTTGCCCATCGCGATCCGGACCTCACCGAGGCGCATCAGGATCTCGCCGCCGCCGAGCCCGGTCGCCGCGACGTCCGCGAACGTGCGCTCGGCATCGGCGAGCTTGCCCGCGCGCGCCTGACACAGCCCGAGCTTGCGGCGCGTGTCGGTGGACCCCTTGCGGTCGGAGGTCGCGTCGATGCGTGGCGCTCTCGTCGAAGCGTCCTGGAAGTCATGCGCGCACCGGTCCCAGTCCTTGAGCTCCATGTACGCGTCACCGCGCAGCAGGTAAGCCGCCGGCTCGGATGGAAGCAGCGCGATCGCGCGATCGAGCTTGTGCACGGCCTCGATCCGCTGGCCGTCGGTGCGGTCGTCGATCGCCTGGCGCGCCTCGGCGACCAGCGACTCGTACGGCGTGCGGTGCGGATTGACCGCGTGGTCCCACAGCTCGGAGTGCGCGGCCTTCTCCTGGTCCTTGTCGGGCGGCTGGGGTGGATAGCGCTTGGATTGCGCCCACGCGGGTGTGGCGACCACGAGCAGGAGCAGCGCGAGGGACCTCACGGGAAATGATCGAAGAGGTCCGGCGGTGGCGTCGGCCGCGGATGCAGGCGCTGCTGCACGAGCAACGCATCGAGGTGCGCCTTCGCGCGCGCCTGGAATTGTGGGTGGGCGCCGCTCTTGAGGAACGCGCGCCAGTTATCGATCGAGTCGTCGACGTGGCCGAACGCCTCGTTGATCAGCGCGAAGTAATAGAACTCCTCGCCATCGGGGACATAGAACACATCGCCACCGGCGAACTGGGCGCGGAACGCGTGGAAGGCCTCGAGGCCCTGGCCGCGGATCACCTCGAGCGCGAGCGCGCCGCGTTCATCGCGATCGAGCGCGACCGCTTGCCCGTAGTGCGTCGACGAGCCTCGCGGACCGAGCTTGATCGCCTCGGTGTATGCGTCGACCGCCTCGTCGAGCCGGCCGAGCATCATGTAGGTCTCGGCGAGGTTGCCCCACACCTGTTCCATCTCGACCGGCGTGAGCCCGTCCGCGCGGTCGAGGATCGCCTTGTAGTCGCGCATCGCGCCCTCGAGGTACGGCCTCCCCGTCGCCGTGCTCGTGACCAGCTTCGTGCGCATGATCGCGCGGCTGAACAGGCCGTCGTTGACGCGCGGATCGAGCGGCGCGCGGCGCTCGAACTGGTCCCACGCCTCGACCGCTGCCTTCGTCATCGCGACGTTGGGGTGCCGGGACGTGCCGCACAGCGGCGATCGCCAGACGCCGGTACCCGAGCAATCGACGTAGAAGCTCTCGAGCAGGGTGCCGATCCTGAAGTACGGTTCGGCCTGATCGGGCCGCGAGGTCGCGGCGCGGCGATACGCGGCCTCGGCCGCCACGACGTGCGCCTTGATCTGGCTCAGGGTGATGCTGCGCGAGCGAGCCTGGTTGATCTCGTCGTCGCCGGCCTGCAGCTCCGCCGCGTACTGGTCGTTCGAGGCGCTCGGAGCTCCGGGTTCGATCGCGCGCTGCCACAGGTCGGCGCGGGCGGTCGTCGCCGCGAGCAAGATCGTCACCAGGAGGCTCCGGTTCACGGGAGGCCGCCTGGCTGGATCCGCTTGAGCTTCTGCGGTGGGACCGGCGCGCCGGGCTTGACCGGCGCCGGTGCGCGTCGCTGGGCGTCGATCGCGTGGATGTGCTCGAGCGCGCGACCCCTCCAGGGCGTCTCCCCGCTCGCCGCGTAGAGCGCCCACTCGGCGCGGGCCTCGACGAGCTGGCCGAGCGACTCGTAGAGCAGGCCCTGGTAGTAGTGCTGGTCCTCGGCCGGTGCGTAGCGCAGGAGCGCGAGCGCGTTCTGTACCTGGGGGCCGTACTGGAGCTGCATGGCGGCCTGCATCTTGTCGAGGATCTCGAACGCAGCGCTGCGCTGCTCGTCGCGATCGTAGATCACCGCGAGCGCGAACGATACGAGCGTGAGCTCCTGCGGGTAGAACGAGGACAAGGCGCCGGGCATGAGGTTCACGAGCGTGTCGACCGCGGCGGTGATCTCGCCACGCGCGGCCAGGGCGTTCGCGAGGTGGACATAGGCCGGACCGCTCGTCACGGAGAGCGTCCCCTGGGCGAGGCGCAGCCAGCGGATCGCGGCGTCGCGATCGCCGAGGCGCAGGTGGATCGCACCGAGCCTGCCGTACAGCTCGGGCAAGGTCTTGTCGGGGCCGAGGGCGCGGATCGCCGCGTCGAACGCCTCGATCGCCTGGCGGGTCTTGCCGAGCTCGTCAGCGGCGCGGCCGAGCAGCATCAGGACGTCGGCGTTGTCGGGGGCGAGCCGGCGCGCGTAGCGCAGCAGGCCGTACGCGTCCTGGAAGTAGCGCATCCGCTGGTCGACGGCCCACTCCGCGTCCATCTGGAGGGCGTCGTCGGCGGTCTTGATCGCGAGGCGCGCCTTCGTCAGCAGGTCGCGAACCTCTTCGCCGTGGGGTTCGATGACCTCTTGCCAGAAGTCGCCAGCGTCACCGCGGTCTCGTTCGGGCATCGGTCCCGCGTTGGCCACGGTCTCGTTGCGCGCGGTGGCGAGCAAGATCAAGCCGATCCACAGCGACCTCACGGGGCTCAGTATGCCGGCCGGACGCCGGGTGTGCCAGGGATCGAGGGCGGGGGACATCTCCCCACATCGGCGACCTCGAGTCACCGAAGGGATCGGCTGGAACCACAGAGGTTACGGTAGGTTGAAGACAACGCCGTCTGGCCCATCGCTTGCTCGAGCTCGCTGCGTGGGCCCATTCCAGGATCGAGGAGTCATCGCGGCGGCGTCCGATCTGTTCGAGCGTCGGCACTACCCGGGGGTCCTCGCGCTCTGCAACGACGCGCTCGCGGCCGAGCCAGGCTCTATCCCGCTGCTCTTGATCCGCGCGCGGGCGCTCATCGCGCTCCGCCGCGACCTGGACGCGCAGACCGACCTGCGCGACATCATCGGTCTCGATCCCCGGTGCGGGCCCGCGTACCGGTTGCTCGGCGAGCTCGCCGCCCGTCGCTCCGAGAACGAGTCCGCCGCGGTGTTCTTTCGCGAGGCGCTCCGCCTCGATCCCGGCGATCGAGAGGCCCTCGAGCGGCTGCTGATCGACCAACCGCGACGAGGCCTGCGCCTGTCGAGAACAGCGCCACGGCGCGTGCGTGGCGCTCCGAACCAGACCTCCGCTTCGCACGCGGCACGAACCCGCCCGATGACCAGGACGAGCGCCCGACCAAGCCGTTCACCGGGCGCGGATCGTCCCGCGATGGCGCGGCCTGGAAGACGGCGGCCACCCCGATGCCCGCGGCCCGGCCGGTCGTGTCGATGAGCCCGCCGCCACCGCCGATCCCGCGGAACAAGCCCGCGAATCAGAAGTTCACGATCAACGGCTGCGGACCGACGCAGATGCCCGCGAAGCCCGCGAAGCCGAGCGCCTCGCGTCCGATCTCCCGAGCTCCGATCCCCGAGCTGCCGGGCTTCGGCGACTATCTCGTCAGCTCCGGCGTCCTCACCCGCGATCGCCTCCGTGCGGCGCAGGCCTATCAACGCTCGATGAAGGTCCAGCTATCGACCGCGATCGTGACGCTCGGCCTCGCGACGCCGCAGCGGATCGAGTGGGCTTCGGTCGCGCATCAGTCGCAGCTCGCACGTGACCGCCCGCAGCAACCCTAGCCGCAGCGCGTGCAGCAGGCAGATCGTGGCCTGCGTGATAAGGTTCGCGGCCGTTTCGCGGACCCATCATGCGCATTCATCACCTCCTGTCCTGTGTCCTCCTCGCGTGTGGCGGCAGCAAGCCCGCGCCTGTCCTCGCGACCCACGAGCCACGGCCGATGGAGCCGGCGCCAGCCGCGGTCGCGCCCGCTCCGCCCCCGAACCCGGCAGGCCCGACGCCTGACACGGTGTTCCTCGAGAGTTGCCGCGAGCAGCTGACGAAGGCCAAGGCGCAGCTGCCGATCCTCGTCGACGCGAACGGCAAGCGCACGATCGAGAACACGCTCGAGGTGTTCAACGAGATCTCGCGGTTCTCTGCGAACGCCGGCAACATGGCCGGGCTCGCGCACGAGGTCCACCCCGACGCCGGCGTCCGCGATGCGGCGCGCACGTGCGGGCGCGAGGTCCAGCAGTTCGTGTCCGAGCTGCTCCTCGATCGCCGGGTCTACGATGCGATCAAGGCGGTCGACGTCAAGCAGGCCGACGCCGACACCCGGAGGTTCGTGATGACGACCTTGCGCGACTACAAGCGCGCAGGCGTGGATCTCCCGGATGCGACGCGCGCGCGGATCAAGCAGATCGATGACGAGACCACCCAGCTGTCCCAGGAGCACTCCAAGAACATCGCCGACGACACGCGCTCGATCGAGGTCAGGGACCCGGCGCGCCTCGGTGGGATGCCGGCGGACTGGATCGCGGCGCACAAGCCCGACGCGGCCGGGGTCATCAAGATCACCACCGACTACCCGGACTACATCCCGTTCATCACCTACGCGGACGACGACGATCTGCGCAAGCAGCTCTACATCAAGTTCCGCAGCCGCGGTGACGGCCACAACGAGGAGGTGCTGCAGCAGCTGCTCGTGCTGCGCGCCGAGAAGGCGAAGCTGCTCGGATTCAAGGACTGGGCCGACTATCAGAGCGACGACAAGATGCTGCGCGGCGGCAAGAACGCCGCGGCCTTCATCGACCGGATCACCAAGCTCGCGAAGCCGCGCGCCGCGAAGGACTACGCGGAGCTGCTCGTGCAGCTCAAGAAGACGGACCCGGCGGCGACCGCGGTCGGTGACTGGCAGAAATCGTGGCTCGAGAACCAGGTCAAGAAGTCGACGTACGCGGTCGACTCGGCGGAGGTCCGCAAGTACTTCGTGTTCGACAAGGTGCTGGCCGGCCTGCTCGAGATCACGGCGACGATGTACGACGTCCAGTACGTGCCGGTGACCGGCACCGCGAACGGAGCGTTGGCGTGGCACCCCGACGTCCAGGTGTTCGACGTGATGCGCAAGGGCGACAAGCTCGGGCGGATCTTCCTCGACATGCACCCGCGCGAGAACAAGTACAAGCACGCGGCGCAGTTCGGGATCAAGGACGGCGTGACCGGCAAGCAGCTCCCCGAGGGCGCGCTGATCTGCAACTTCTCCGATCCGCGCACCAGCGATGGGCCGGCGCTCATGGATCACGGTGACGTCGTGACGATGTTCCACGAGTTCGGTCACCTGATGCACCACGTGCTCGGTGGCAACCATCACTGGGTGTCGCAGAGCGGCGTCGCGACCGAGCGAGACTTCGTCGAGGCGCCGTCGCAGATGTTCGAGGAGTGGGGCTGGAGCTACGAGACCTTGGCGCGGTTCGCCAAGCACTTCCAGACCGGGGAGGTGATCCCGAGACAGCTCGTCGACAAGATGCGCAAGGCCGAGAAGTTCGGCCTCGGCACCCAGACCGTCCAGCAGATGTTCTACGCGGCGATCGCGCTCGGGTTTCATCAGGCCGATCCCGCGAAGCTCGATCAGCTCGCGATGGTCAAGCAGCTCCAGTCGAAGTACACGCCGTTCGCCTACGTCGAGGGCACGAAGTTCCACACCTCGTTCGGGCACCTCGTCGGCTATTCGTCGATGTACTACACGTACATGTGGTCGCTCGTGATCGCGAAGGATCTGCTGACCCGGTTCGCCCAGCCAGGGCTGCTGGCGCCCGCGGTCACGACGAGGTATCGCGACAAGGTCCTCGCCGCGGGGGGCACCAAGGATGCGGCGGAGCTGGTGAAGGACTTTCTCGGCCGCCCGTACAACTTCAAGGCGTTCGAGAAGTACCTCAGCGAGTGAACGGGTCGTTCAGTACGAATATCCGACGCCGAACGAGAGCTGCGTGATCGAGTCGCTGCCGCTCCTGGCATCGTACTTGGGCATCACTGCGGTGACGTTGAAGTCCCAGCTGTACTGGGCAAACGAGGCTTCGACGCGGGCCGACATCGCACCGAATTGGGCGCCGATGCCCAGCGCGCCGCGCAGGCCCGACGCCGAGGCGCTGCCACTCGCGGCGAACCGCTCCTGCAGCTTGCCGCCGGAGGTCACGATCCGGTTCTCTGCCGTGACGTAGGGCTCGAACCTGCCGACGAGCAGCGATGCGCGCGCGCCGATCCGCACGGACTGGTAGTCGGCATCGGGGACGAGGTCGACGTCGGCCGGGTTCGCCGCGTTGAACCGGTACTGATCGCGCAGGTAGCCGCCGTTGACCTCGATCGAGGCCGAGTTGCCGATGATCCAGCGCTGCCGGAGGCTGACCTCGATGCTCTGCCAGAACGTGGTGGTCGTGTTCATGATCCCGTTGCCGGTGACGGGCTGCGAGTTCAGGCCGAACTGGAACCGCCCGGCCGCGGACAGCCCGCCGAGAAACTTGATCCCGGCGATCCGCCCGAGCCACAGCTCGATCAACGGCCCGGCGATCACCTGACCGCCCTCGGACTCCTCGCGCAGGTTCTGGGGCGTGTTGACGCCCTCGTAGGTGAAGTGGCGGAAGCCGACGTCGAGCACCGCGGACACCGCGAGGTACCGAGCCCGCGGCCGCGACGCCGGCGCCGACCCGACGACGTCGGGCTTGGTACCCGGGTCGCGCGTCGGGCGCGGGTCGGACGCCGCCGGCTTGGGCGCGCTCGAACCGGCGGACTTCGGGGTCACCGTGGTGTCGTTGCCGGTCGACACCTCGAGGAACGCGTCATACAGGGTCTTGCCATTCAGGGTGACCACGACGTGGTGGCCTCCTTCACTGGCTTCGACCTTGTTCGGCGCCTTGCCGAGGTCGACGTCGTCCACGGTGATCGTCGCGCCCTTCGCGCCCTCGACGACGATGTAGCCGACGGACGGCTCGAGCTTGACCGAGACCTTGTTGACCTTTCCCTTCCTCGGGATGACCAGCGCTTCGAACTTCTGTTGATGGTTCTCGAGCTCGACGATCAACGTCGCCTCGCCGATCGGCGCATCGATCGTGCAAGGCGTCTTGCACTTGACGCCCTCTTCCTTGTCGTTGAGGTAGACCGACGCGCCTGCCGGATCGCTCTCGACCGAGACCTTGCGCGTGGGACCGGCCGCGGCGACGCCGACCCATCCCACGACCATCCCAGTGACGAGCACCCGAACCATCGCCGTTGATGATAACGCGGGCCTCCAGCTGTTCCCAGTCGTATGGTCGGGGGGTGTCCACGTGGTGGTTCGCGGTGGTGCGGCTCGCGGGCCTGCTGACCTCCGTCGGGTTCGCAACCAGCCGGATCGGCCTTCTCTTCCACGAGCTGGTCGGCCACGGTGGAGCGACCCTCCTGGTGGGGGGTGAGGTAACGGACGTGCAGCTGTTCTGGTTCGCCGGCGGGTGGATTCGCCATCGAATCCCGGCCGGTGGGGGCGGGCTGGCGATCTCGCTCGGGGGTGTCGTGGTCGAGGCGGCGATCGGTGCGTCGGTTTGGTACGCCGTCCGCCACCGCCACAGCCTCGGCGGGCGCGTCGGCCGTGCGACCGGCGCCGCGTTGATCGTCCACGCCAGCTGGTATCTCGCGACCGGGGTCTGGCACGGCTATGGAGACGGCACCCAGCTCCATCGTGATCTCGGCGATGCGAAGTGGGTCGTCGCGGTCCCGGTCGCGGCGATCGCATGCGCGGCGGCGTATGCGGGCGCGCGCGCGGTGCTCGGTGCGCTGGCGGGAACCGTCCCGGGACGCCGGCGCGCGCGGATCACCGGGACGGTCATCGCGATCGTGATCGCCGGTGGGATCCAGGCTGGCGCCGCGATCGGAGAGGTCAAGCTGCGGCGCGACACGACGTACACGCAGGTGATGCGGCCCGAGCGCGAGCGCGAGATCGCACGCGAGCTGGCGCGCTGGGCCGCGCTCCAGGCCCAGCGCGGGATCCAGCCGAGCGATCAAGCGCGCGAGGCGATGCAACGCGATCTCGATCGCCAGCACCAGACGTTCCCGTTCGCGTGGCTGCTCGGCGTGCTCACGGTCGCCTCCGTGATCGCCGGCGCCGTCCGCGCAGCGCCCGCGCACGGCGGCGGTCCCGTGCCGGCGCGCCTGCTCGCGATCGCCGGTTCGATCGCCGTCGCCTCGATCGCCGCGGTGATCGCGCTCGACCTGGCCTTCCACTAGCGTCCGGCGAGCTGATCCGGAAACGAAAAGTCAACGACTGACGCGCGGTGTTCGTGTCGGACACGCTTGCGGGTTCATTCGATCGCTTCGCGATGGCTACGGTGCATAATCGATCGACACGCCATGACGTCCGACACCATCGAGCTCGTCGAACGCGTTCGACGCCGACTCCGAGACCACGAGAACACGTGCCAGATCGCGGGGCCGGTGACCGAGTCAGCGATCTGCGCCGCCGAGGAAGCCCTCGGCTGCACGTTCCCCCCGTCCTATCGGACGTTCTTGCGCACGTTCGGAGGGATCGCGATTCCTCCCCACCTCGGCATCGTTCACGACTTCGTCGGCGTCACTCCGGTCTCGACCGATGCGACCGATGTCGTGCGGCGGACGCTCGAGGCGCGCGCCGAGCGCAAGCTCGCGGATCACCTCGTCGTGGTCGGGATGGGCGCGCAGTTCCAGGAGTGGTTCTGTCTCGACACCAGCCGGTCGACCAGCGCCGGGGAATACCCGGTGCTGATGTTCGACGCGCGCGACAACGCGCTCGACCAGCAGTTCTATGACGACTTCGGCCAGATGTTCGAGGAGGTCATGGGCTTCGTCGCCGACAGTCTCGAGCAGCCGCTCGATTAGCCCGACCAGCCGCTCACAACGCCCGCCCGGAGGGGCGGCGTCGCCGAGCCGACACCTCGCCGTGACCGGTTCGTGACCGAGCCCACGTCGAGATTTTCCGACGAAGATTTTCGGACCCTGCGTGGTAGGGTCCGCGCCCCTATGCGCCTTCGCCTGTTCGTGCTGTGCATGCTTCTCACCGCCGCCGCGTGCGGCGACGATAGTTCGGCCCACCCCGATGCGACGGTCGGGGACGCGGGGCTCGACGCGCCCACGAACACCGAGGTCACGTGCGAGGCGCTGACCCCGCCGGCGTCCGGGACCTGCGAGGTCACCGGCACCGGCGCCGCGAAGCTCATCAAGGGCGAGGTCCTGACGCCGAGCACGCTCTATCACGGTGGTCAGGTCGCGGTGGACCCGGCCGGACAGATCACCTGCGTCGGATGCGACTGCGCTCAGGGCGGCGAGACCGTCATCACCTGCGCGGACGCCGCGATCTCGCCGGGCCTGATCAACACGCACGACCACATCACGTTCACCCAGAACCCGCCCTACACCGATACGGGGGTTCGTTACGACGATCGCCAGCAGTGGCGCAAGGGCCTCGATGGCAAGCCGAAGATCTCGTCATCGGGTGGCGCGAGCGCGGACCAGATCAAGTGGGGCGAGCTGCGGTTCCTGATGGGCGGCGCGACCTCGATCGTCGGCTCCGGGGGCCAGCCGGGCCTGCTCCGCAACCTCGATAGCAGCTCCAACCAGGAAGGCCTGACCCACAAGGCCGTCAACTTCGACACGTTCCCGCTCGATGATTCGAGCGGGACGCGCCGCACCGGTGACTGCAACTACGGCGGGACGGCCACGACCGCGGCGTCGATCTCGGCCGACGAGGCGTACGAGCCCCACACCTCCGAAGGCGTCGATTCGACGGCGCGCAACGAGTTTCTGTGCCAGAGCTCGGCGACCTACGACGCGATCGCGCCCGGGACCTCGGACAACCTCGTCCTCGGCAAGACCGCGATGATCCACGCGATCGGCCTGCAGCCGGCGGACTATGGCGCGATGGGCGTGGCGGGTACCGGCCTGATCTGGTCGCCGCGCTCGAACATCACGCTCTATGGAGACACCGCGCGCGTCGTCACCGCGTCGCGGCTCGGCGTCGAGATCGCGCTCGGCACCGACTGGATGCCGACTGGCTCGATGAACATGCTGCGCGAGCTCGCCTGCGCCGACAGCTTCAACAAGAAGTACCTCAGCAGCTACTTCAACGACATCCAGCTGTGGCAGATGGTCACGTCGAACGCGGCCGCGGTGACCGCGACCGACAACGCGATCGGCGTGCTCGCCGCCGGC
>WBZN01000950.1_pt1 | contig 18683 bp, 14 predicted proteins | sample 5204281 | NCBI WGS metagenome assembly WBZN01 (sample SAMN12344347, study PRJNA552823) | activated sludge metagenome | biome: Activated sludge suspended growth; feature: Nitrification reactor; material: Wastewater; isolation source: activated sludge from nitrification reactor of wastewater...
GGCGGCGGTCGGTGCCGACGAGCGCCCATTCGATGTCCTGAGGGCCGTCCGAGCGTGCGGCGATGGCGCGGGCGCAGCGCACGAGACGGAACAGCTCGGATTCGGTGAGTGCCGGTTCGTCGCGCCATCGAGCCGGTACTTCCTCGAGCCGGGTCGTGCCCTGCGGGTCGAGCCGTACCGCGCGGTCCTTGTGTGCGAGGACATCGCGAGAGGCTTGAAGGGAGCCGCCTCCCGTGGCGTGGACGCGCCAGGTGTCCGCGTCGAGCTCGCCGCTCACCAGTCCTTCGCCGAGGCCGTACACCGCGCTCACCACGGTCGTGTCGGCGTCCCCGCTCACCGGGTCACGGGTGAACGCCACGCCCGAGACCTCGGCGTCCGCCATCACCTGCACGACCACCGCCATCGCCGCGGCGCCGCCGTCGCCGGCATAGGCGGCGGCGGTGGCTCCCGCCGCCGAAGCCCAGACCTCCCGCACGGCATGCCAGAGCGGTCGCCAGTCCTCGACGGTGGCCCGAACGCCGAGCACGCTGGTGAACTGGCCCGCGAACGAGCGTGTCGCGGAGTCCTCGGCGACGGCCGAGGAGCGGACCGCCAGGGGGACGCGCGGCGGCAACACGCGGAGCGCTGCGAGCAGCGTGTCCGCGAGCGCAGGCGGGCACTCGAGCTCGAGCAACTCCTGCGTCCAGTGCGCGGCCGCCTGAAATGGTGGCGTGAACGCACGGAATGCGGCGACCCGCAGGACCACGAAGGGCGGGACCTCGAAGCCGAGCGTCGCGGACAGTGCCGAGAGACGGTCGAGGTGGTGTCCCTTGCCGCCGATGTCGGACGCCGGCGGCCGGAGCCCGGAGCCGGGAATGTGGAGCAGGCCCGGTGGAGCCACGCGCTCGGTCATGGCAGGGTCCCCTGCCGCCACCACAGGGGCACGACCCCGAGCGCGAGATAGGTGAGCGCCGGCCACCACTGGCTCACGCCCTCCACCCAGCGCGCGTCCTCGCGCCGAGCGCGCCAGACGAACAAAACGGCAGGCAGTGCGGCGAACAAGCCGAGCACGGCGAATCCCCAGCGTGCGCCGCCCGGCCAGCTCACGAACTGCGCCGCGCGCAGCGAGAGCGCGGCGGACAACGTGAGGGTGCACAGCCAGGCGATCGCGGCGGGGCGCCGGCCCCACGCGTGCGTGTACGTGTCCACGCCCGGGCGTTCGTCCGTGGGCGCGCGCAGCTTGCGACCGATCTCGATCAGGACCCCGTTCGCGAACGTGACCGCGAGGAACCAACGCACGGCGGCTGGCGGATGTGGCGCCACCGGCAGCCAGTCGAGCCCCGTCGTGTAGGCATCGATGAGCGGCATGATCGCCATGTGGCTGAGCAGATACGCAGCCGCGTGCGCGCGCAACCATGAACGCACGAAGAACTCACGGGTCATGAGTGCCGCCCAGACCGCGACGCATGCGAGCGGCAGCAAGCCCAAGGGGAACACCAGCGCATTGACCAGGATGGCGACGGCTCCGACCACGATGCCGGTAGCACGGAGTTCCGCGAGCGTCACGAGCCCGCGCGGCACGGGTAACTCCGGACGGAAGCGCCGGTCGTCCTCGGCGTCCTTGTGCTCGTCGAGCACGCGCAGCACGAAGAAGCAGGCGAGTGACGTGAACGAGCCCACCGCGAGCACCGCGGGGCTCACCATCCCCGGGGCCTGGCGTGAGAGTCTCGAGAACCCCGCCGAACCCACGGTGAACAGCACGATCAGCGGCACGAAGCCCAGAAGCGGGAACCGCTCCGCCTGATAGGCGAGCAACCGCCCCGCCAGTGAGGCCGGGCTCGCACGACGCGGCGTGCCTCCCCGCGACATACGGGTTACCGCGGCCGGCCGAGCCGCCGGTGTGCCGCGGCGAAGTCGCCGGCGCACAGCGAGCCCACGATGGAGATCTCCCCCGCGAGGCAGACCGCGGCGCAGATCTCGGCGAACTTGGCGGACTGCTCCTTGCCTTCGCGACTGCCGTCGCAGCGCATGATGCGCAGGCACTCGTTCGCCGTAGCCATGCGGGTGCCACCGCCGACCGTGCCGACCATGAGGTTCGGGAGCGTCAACGCGCAGTAGAGATCGCCGGCGCTCGTGCACTCGAGCCGCGTGATCCCGAGGCTCGACTCGGTCACGGAGGCGATATCCTGGCCGCAGGCGGCGAACAGCGCCGCGATACCGTTGGCGACGTGACCGCTCACGCCGATGGAGCCGGTGGCCGAACCGCCCACGAAACTCATGACCCAGTACTGCGCCATCTTCTCGGGTGTCGTGTGCAGGCCCCGCTCGACGAGCCGGCGCGGCAGCGTGACCTCGGTGACCACGTGACGACCGCGTGTGGCCAGGAAGCTGAGCACCGTGGCCTTCTTGTCACCGGACATGTTGGCTTCGAGGAACCAGGCTCTGGGTGTGACGGGCGTGAGCTCGAGGATCGCCTCGCAGATGGCTTCGGTGCAGAGCGTCACCATGTTCTGTCCGGCGGCGTCGCCCGTGTGGAACGAGAAGATGAGATAGACGTGATCGCCTTCGAGGTGGGCATGCAGGTCGAGCAGCCGGCCGTGATGTGTGCGTGTGGAGGCGATGTCCCGGAACCGTTCGAAGTTCGAAGTCGCCCATGCGGCGAAGACCGCGGCGTCCGCGAGGTTCGGCATCACGAATCCGGGTGCGCGCTGCACTTGCTCGGCGGTGACCAGCGCGGAGACACCGCCGGCACGCGAGACCAGCCGCGCGCCACGATGATAGCTCGCCACCAGTGTGCCCTCGGTGGTCGCCAGGGGCACGTAGTAATCCCCGTGCGCATGCACCCCGTTCACGCGGATGGGTCCGATGAGCCCGGTGGGGATCTGCGTCATCCCGATGTACTGCTCGATGCTGCCCTGGAGCGAGGCGGGATCCGGATGCCCGGCGCGACCGGTGAGATGCGGGATCGGGACGCCCATCTCCTCCACGAACTCCACGCGTTGGTCGCGCGCGTCCGCGGACCAGTCCATGGGGCGTGGCACGTCCGGCGGGGGCGGTGTGTCCTCGGCCGATCGTGGACGCAACCGGCGACTGAGCAAGTCGAGTGAACCGAGCTGGGTCAGACGGCGGATCACCTCGAGCGCTTGCTGGCGCGACAACGGCATGCGGCCCTCCGCGGAACGCAGATCGGGAAGCAGCGATTCGGGCCCGAGCGGCTGATGCTCGACCCGCCGCGGGGACCGCGACGCTACCACGGCCCCCGGGTGCTGACCTCCTCCGTCTCAGCGCGCCGCCGCCGCCTCCCGTGCGCGCACGAGCCGCCCCAGCCCTTCGGACAGTCCGGCATGCAGCGCCGCGACCTTGTCCTTGCTCCAGGTGGCGGGATCCGAACGCACGAAGCTGGTCTTGTCGTCGCGGTTGTCGAAGCGCACCGCGGGCAGGTAGTGCGTCTTGCCGCGCGCGTCCACCTTCACGGTGTCGGTGCGGCCGGAGTGCTCGAGCAGCCACGACATGTCGTCGGTGCCGTAGTCGCCCATCATCACGGCGATGGGTACGCCGTGGTTCAAGATCGAACCCGGATCGTTGGGATCCGTGCGCTCGGTGTTGCGGCGGCGCGATTCCTCGGGCGTCACCCACACGTACAAGATCGAGGCGCGCGACAGGATCTCGTCCGACAGGCACGCGAGCGAATACGCGTAGCCCATGGGCGGTGCCAGCGGCGGCACGGCACCGTGCGCGCCTCCGCGCGCGAACTCGATGACGATCGTGCGGCCCTCCAGCTTCTCGCCCGCGGCGGCCTGACGCTCTTCGAGGATGCCCTTCGCCTCGGACTCGATCGCGGCTTCGAGCTTGGCGCGCACGTCCTTGGGCAGGCGCGCGAAGGTCGCCTCCGCGCCGACCTTGGCGCGCGCGCGATCGAAGCGGTCGAGCAGCCATGACGCGGCCGATGTCGCGGTGGGGCGGCGATGCGCCATGAGGTCGGCGAAGTCCTCGTTCAACAACTCGATCAGAGTGCCCCAGTCGAGCGGCTGCTTCATGGGCAGGTCCATGGAATCGAAGAACACGCCGTCATGCCCCATGTTGCGCAGTTCCTTGCTCACGCAGCGCATGAGATGCACGTACGGGTAGTCGTCCAGCTGGATCGTGGGCCCCAGGTGCATGTCGTTCACGCACTGTTCGGGCGTCAGGCTGGCAAGGTAGCGGCGGGTCTCGGACTTGCCCGACGCGGGCAGCGCGAGCAGGAGCACCACATCAAGAAGCTGGGCCATGGGGCCTCCGGGATATCGTGGGCATCGAATCGGAACATCGAGCACCCGAGTCTACGCCCGCGGGCGGCGCGGTCCAACGGCGACTTCGGTGCCGTTCGCGGTGTGCCCGCGGGTACGGCTTGGCCTGACGCGCCGGGAGCCGGATGATGTTCGGGTGCGATCGGCGCGGGCCGTGCGGTGGCCCGGCCTCGCAAGGGGAGGCACGGTGCCGGGCTCCGGGTGGGTTGCATCGCCAGTAGGCGCACGACGCGGGTTGCGCGTGGCGCTGGCGGCCATCGTGTTGGTGTTCGTGCCGGGCTGGCTCCACGCGTTCGAGCCCGCCAAGGCCGCCGTGCTCCGGGTGGCCGGCTTCGCGGGTCTCGCCGCGACGCTGGCCCTCGTGGCGACAGAAGTCGTCCGCGGGCGCTCGCCGTGGGGAGCGGTCCACGCGCGGCACCCGCTTGATGCGTGCGTCGCGCTGCTGGCGCTGGTGGCGTGCGCGGCCACCGCATGCAGCGTGTCGCCAGGACTCAGTCTGTACGGCGAACTCGCCACGCGCGCGGGGCTCCTGCAGTGTCTGGCGCTCGCGGGCCTGTATGCCGGGACACGCGCGTCGCATGGCGACGCCACGGACATTCGTGCCACGTGCACGGTGATCAGCGGCGCGACTGCGGTGAGTGCGGTCTACGCGCTCGCGCAATGGTCGGGTATCGATCCGTTATCGTGGGCGGGCACGACGTTCTATGTCCGTGATGCCACACACACCGCGCAGACCGCGCTGCGGCCGTTCGGCACACTCGGCAACGCCACGCTGCTGGGTGCCGTGCTGGCGCCGGTGGTGGCCATGCTCATGGTGCGTATGTTGCGTACCGGCCGCGCGAAGTTGGCGAGCGCGCTGATGTTCGCGGTGAGCATGGCCGCACTGGTCGCCACCTTAGCGCGCGCGGCATGGCTCGCCGCGGCGGCGGGCATCGTGCTGGCGGTGATCGGTTCGCGACGCCAATGGGGGCGCACCGAGCACCGGCATGGCGCGCGTGTGATCTGGTCGCTCACGATCGCTGTCGCGTCCGTCACGGTGGCCGCGCTCCGGACGCCGGTATGGGCGCGACTGCACGAGAGCCTCACCGGCGGTTCGTCGCAGGTACACGTCGAGATCGCGCGCGCGGCGATCGCGCTATGGCGTACGCGCCCGTGGCTCGGCACAGGCCCCGACACGTTCGGCCTGCTGTTCCCGGGCGTGCAGACCCTGGCGTACGGCGGCGGACTGTGGAACGGACTGCCGCAACATGCGCATTCGCTCGTGCTGCAGACGCTCGCCGGGATGGGGTTGGTGGGAGTGGCTGTCGGTGTGCTGGCAACCGCCGCGCTCTTCGCCGACCGGCCACGCGCCCAAGCGTCGTCAGCGGACGATCGACTGGAGCCGTTCGTGGGCTGCGTGAGCTTGCTCGTGTTCGGACTGATCGGTGAGCCGGGTGTCGCGGGCGCGTCGCTGCTCGCGGTGCTCGCCGCACTATCGGTGCAGCGCGAGCCACGCGCCCCGGCGGAGTTCGCGCGCGCGGCCACGGGCGTGCCGGCAGTCGTCGCGTGCGCATGCATCGCGGTGACGCTCGTGGGGGCATGGCCCGCGGCGCGCGCGCTCATGAAGGCCGGTGGTGCACGCGAAGCGCTCGAGCGTTCGGTGGTCGCGCCGCCCGAGGCCCGCGCTCCGCTCGCGCGCGCCGCGGCCGAGCGTACCGAACAGGCGGCCTCGGCGTTGCCGGGCGAGGACGCGCTGTGGCGGCTGGCGTCCGAGGGTCGCGCGGCCGAGGGCCGTGCGGCATTCGCGCAGGGTGGGCATGTGCAGGCGCGCCAGGCCTTCGTGCTCGCCGAGCAGGACGCGCGGCAGGCCGTCGGGCTCCAGCCGCTGCGAGCCGGGAACCATCAGGCGCTTGGCATGGCGCTCGCCGGGCTGGAGCGAGCGGGTGTTCCTGCATCGCGCGCGGCGTCGGATTCCGCATTCGCACGCGCCCGGGCGCTCGCACCGCGCGACGCCCGTGTGCGGATCGCGCAGGCTCGCGTCCTGCTCGAACGAGGTGAGGCCGCAGACGCCTTGGCGCTGGCGCGGGAGCTGGAGCGCGCGTATCCCGAAGCAGGTGTGGCGCACGCCCTGGCCGCGGCGGCCCAACTCATGCTGGGCGAACAGGATGCGGCGGCCGCTTCGCTGGACGCCGCGGCGGCAGGGCGCTGGACCGAGGACCAGGGGTCCGAGCGGCGGGCGGCGGAAGCGTACCGGGCGTTGCTTGCCGCACCGGATCGCGTCAACCGGAACCATCGAGATTCGCATTAGCCGTTGACCTCTAGTGGAGCGATTTCCTACGCTCTTGCCACGCGTTCATGTGGATGCGTGCAGGAATCCGGAGGGGGCATGCTTCACAGGCTCGCCGGCGGTCTTCTGCTCGCCGGTGTCCTGGCCTTCTTCGCCCCCGCGGAGGCCGCCTCCACCCGGCCGGGCGGCACGCCGGCCCATCCCAGGCTCGATCCGCTCGCACTCGTGCCCGAGGCCACCGTGGTGGCGCTCGGCAGCGAAGCCGCGATCACCAGTTCCGTGTGGGCCATCACCGCGTCGGCCACTGGCGTTGGCAGCATCGTGCCGACCGGGGCGGTGAATGTCCTCAACGGCGGCAGCCAGACGTTCGTGCTCAAGCCGGACTTCTGTGCGCGCGTCACGAGCGTGTTGGTGGATGGCATCGAGCAAGGGCCCGTCGCGAGTTACGCCTTCACGAACGTCACTGCACCGCACAACATCGTGGCCACGTTCGCGGCGAACCCGCCCGACACCGTACGCACGACGGTCCTGGGCGGGGGACGCATCGAGCCGGGTGGCGTCGTATCGCTGGCATGTGGCAGCACGCAGACGTTCCAGATCATCGCCGACAGCTGCTCGCTGGTGAGCGACGTGCTGGTGGACGGCCGCTCGGTGGGCGCCGTGATCCAGTACACGCTCGAGAACCTGCAGACATCCCATCGGATCGAAGCGCGCTTCACGAACGCACGCCAGTTCGCCATCACCGCCACTGCCGGACCCGGCGGGAGCATCGGCCCGGCGGGGAGTGTGTTCGTGAACTGCGGCAGGGATTCGACATTCCATGTCGTGCCGGGCAGATGCTTCGCCATCGAGGATGTGCTCGTGGACGATGTGTCGGTGGGCCCGGTCTCCAGCTACACGTTCACTCACGTCCTGGCACCACACCGCATCGTCGCCCACTTCAAGCCGGACTCATCGAGTCATGTGATCTCGGCCACCGCCGGTCCGGGGGGCACGATCACGCCCTCGGGTGACGTGGTGGCGGCATGCGGGACGGACCACACCTACAGCATCACTCACGAACGCTGCTACGCGATCCAGGACGTGCTCGTGGATGGTGTGTCGCGCGGGCCGGTGCACAGCGTCACGTTCATGTCGATCTCGGCGCCGCACACCATCTCCGTGACCTTCGTGCCTGCGCCGGAGTACACGATCACCGCTTCGGCGGATGTTGCTGGACTCATCGCGCCGTCGGGCGCGGTCGTCGTGCCCTGCGGTGGGAGCCAGACATTCACCATCCGCACGGAGTACTGCCAGGGCACCATCGATGTGCTGGTCGACGGCGTGTCCCGAGGCTCGGTATCCAGCATCACGTTCGAGGACGTGAACGATCCGCACGAGGTGCTCGTGCGCAGCCTCGGCGGCGCCGAGGTGTTCGCGGGTGCGCACTCCTGCCTGTTCGGACAGCGCAGGCCGATCTTCCTCGGCGGCCCGCTGCCCCCGGATCGCGATGTCACGGTGAGCATGTTCATCGACAATGGCTGTCTCGACATTCCCGCGGGCACTCCACTCGACAGCCTGGGCTCGGTGCACGTGGGCGCGGACGGCTTCATCTCATCGACCTTGATGCCGTGCGTGCCGGGCGTCGGCCACCTCGTGGTGCTGGATGTGCTCGCCAATGGTCGTTACGACCCGGGCTGCGACGTGACCACCTGTTATGACCCGGGCTCGGCCACCGGCATCGCCGGCATCCAGGGTCTCGAGGCCACGCTCACCGCGGACGGCCCGGAGATCGGGTGGTGGCTGAGCGACCCCGTCAGCTATTCCGGCTTCCGCATCCATCGCAGCGTGGATGGTGGCGGGGAGGAGCTGGCCACGCCGGAGGCACTCGCCCCTCCGGGCAGCCGCCCGCCCGTGCATATGACCTGGCGCGATGCGACCGCGCTCGAAGGACATACGGTGGCTTACCGTGTCGAGGCGGTGAAGTCCGCGGGTTCCGATTGGTTCGGTCCGGTGGAGCTGGCATGGCCCGGTGCGGCGCGCGAACTCACGCTGCGTGGCGCCACACCCAATCCGTTCAGCCGCGGCACGCAGTTCGCGTTCGAGCTGCCCACGGCTGAGCCCGGGCTCCGGATGGACGTATTCGACATCGCCGGTCGGCATGTGCGCGAGCTGCATCACGGTCCCGTACCCGCGGGACGCAGCGTCGTGGAGTGGGACGGCACCGACGATGCCGGCTCACTTGTGCGCGCGGGGCTCTACGTGGTCCGGCTCCATGGCGCGCGGGCGGCTCGCGCCACGACAGTGGTGAAGATGAACTGAGCGCGCGTCAGCGCGTGAGCAGGACGCGTTGGGTGCGGCGCTCGTGTGCGGCTTCGAGCCGGATCAGGTAGAGCCCGGCGCGCACGGGGTGCCCACGGTCGTCGCGGCCATCCCACTCCACCCGGTGCGCTCCAGCCGCGGCTGCGCCATGGGCCAGCGTTCGCACATGTCGCCCGAGGAGATCGAACACCGCGAGCGCCGCAGGGCCGGAGTGCTCGAGCGCATAGCCCACGCTCACGTACTCCGTCGCGGGGTTGGGCCAGGGCGCCCATAACTGCAGGCGCGGAGTGTCCGGACCGGGCGAGCCGGCCAACGTGTCCGGCGCCGCCGTCCAGCCCACGCGATGCACGGCGCCGTTGGTGAAGCCGCCGTTCACGCTCTGGACGAGATACCAGAACGCGCCATCCGGGCCGACCGCGGCATCGACCACCGCCTGCGCGCCGGTGGCCCAGTCCGCGCCGGTCGGCTGGCCCGTGGCCGGCTTGCTCACCCAGTTCGTGCCATCGAACCCGATGCGGCGGACCACACCCGAGAAGTAGTCACTGTAGAAGTAATCGCCCTCGTATTCGGGCGGGAACGGTGTCGCGGCGCCCGCGGGGCGGCGGTAGGGACCCAGCGAGATGATGGAGCGCGCCGGTGGGTTCACGAGCGTGGCGATCGGGAACGTGAGCCCGGCCGGCGGTGCACCCGCGCACAAGGTGTAGGGCGTGGTGTTCTCGAACCACGGCCAGCCCAGGTTCGCGGGTCCGGCGATCCGGTTCACCTCTTCGTACACGGACTGGCCCACGTCCGCGATGAAGATGCCGCCGTCCACCGGATCGATGTGCATGCGGAACGGATTCCGCAGGCCGAGCGCGTAGACGAGCCGCCAGTTGGAGTCCGGGCTCGCCACATGGGGATTGTCGGGCGGCGTGATGAGCGCGCGCGGGATCGGGCCATTGCCGGTGGACGGCAGGCGCGAGACATCGAGCCGCAGCAACTTGCCCGCCAGCGAACTTGTGTCCTGCGCGATGCAGGTCTGCTGGTCGTCGCCGAGGCTCGCGTACAGCATGCCGTCGGGCCCGAAGCGCAGGCTGCCGCCATTGTGATTGGTGTTCGCATCGGGGATGTCGGTGATCAGCTTGAGCTTGCTGCTCGCGTCCAGGCTCACGAGTCCGTTGCCGGCGAACGTGAGGTCGCCGGTCATGCGGTAGCGCACGATGTGGATTCCGCCCGCGAGCGACGTGTAGTGCGTGTACACGTAAGGGTGCGCGGGCCAGCGCGGGTCGACAGCCAGGCTCAACGCGCCTTTCTCGCCCGGGACCCAGTCCACGCTGTCGATCTGCCCCGAGGGTGGCGGCGGCGCGAGCACACCATTCACGAGCAGGTGCACGCGCGGCAGTTTCTGCTCCAGCACCAGGACGCGCGTACCTTTCTCCGCTGGTCCCGGCACGAACGCCATCGCCACCGGCAGCCCGATGCCGCTGTAGTAGGTCGAGTCGCGGAAGCCGGCGGGCAGGACGAGGTCCGCATGCGCCATGCGCGCGGTTCCAGCGCAGGCAGTGAGCCCGACGAAAGTCGCGATCCGGAGGAGGTCTCGGCGCATGGGCGATCCACAGCAGGTCCGGGGGCACGTCGGTGGGCGGTGCCACCGCGGCGAGCGCGCTGGCGGAAGGGAGCATAACAGGCCGGCGTGGGCCGGTCGCCGGGATCGCGCACGCCGATCCGGCACGAATTCTCGCCCATCGGCACCAGTCGCGCGCTATGCTCGATACCGGCATTCACTCGAGGAGTGCACACGACAACGGAGGGTGTCATGCGAGCCCGATTCCGCGTTCCGATCGTCCGGTCCTTGCTCGTTCTCCTGGCCCTGACATGGGTGCCGTCGAAGGTGGCGGCCGATTGCGCCGGCGCGATCACCGGCACAGGCTCGGCCACGTTCTACTCGTATGCCACGGGTACGGGTGCGTGCAGCTATGTGGGCAATGACCTCTCGCCGAACGTGGTGGCAGTGGGCCCGGCGGACTATGCCGGCTCGCAGATGTGCGGCCGCATGCTGCGCGTGACCGGCCCGCTGGGATCGGTCGATGTGCGCGTGGTCGATCTGTGCCCCACGTGCGCCCCCGGCGAACTGGACCTCAACGAGCCGGCGTTCGCCGCGATCGCGAACCCGCTGCTGGGCCGTGCCACCGTCACGTGGACCACGATCCCGGATGAGGATCCGGGCACGATCTTCTTGCAGCTCATCAACGGGGGGAACCCGTTCTTCATGCAGATCCTGCCGCTCTACTCACGCTATGGCATCGCGTCGCTCGAGTACCTGGGGCCGAGTGGCTTCGTGGCCGCGCGCCGCGAGACCTACAACTACTTCACGCTCGACGGCGCCATGGGCGTGCCGCTGCCGTTGTCGAGTCCGTTCACGATCCGCCTCACGGACGTCAATGGTCAGCAGCTCGTCATGGGCACGATCCCGCTGATCGCCGGGCATCTGCACGCGAGCGGCCAGCAGTTCCCGTTCTGTTCCTCGGCCGACGCCCCGGCGCCCGGGCTGCCGCGCGTGCTCGCGCTGCACGCTCCGGTGCCGAACCCCTCGCGCCGTGGTGCGATCCTGGCGTTCGACACCGCGCGCGACGGCGAGGTGCTGATGCGGCTCTACGACGCCAGCGGGCGCCGTGTGCGCACGCTCGTCCAGCAGCCGTTCGCGGCTGGCCGGCACCAGGTGCTGTGGGGCGCGACCGACGACGCCGGCCGCTCCGTGGCGCCGGGCGTGTACTTCTGCCGCGTGGCGTCGGGCGCCGACGTGGCCCAGACGCAGGTCGTCATCACGGAATGAGATCCGTGACAGAATGACGTCGATGGCGGCGAGACACACGCCGCCCCGTGCCGCGCACGACGCGCGTGCAGGCGAACCCACGATGTCACCCCGGAGCCACTCCGCCATGTCCGATCCGTTGCGATTGATGGGCGTGTTCGCACACCCCGACGACGAGTCGCTGGGGTTCGGCGGCACACTGGCGCGCTACGCGGCCGAGGGCGTGCACACCTCGCTCGTGGTGGCGACGCACGGGCAGGCGGGGCGCTATCGCGGCATCGTGCCGGGCGCGGAGGGGCATCCGGGTGCGGACGAGCTGGCGCGGATCCGCGAACGTGAGCTGAGCGCGGCCGCCGACGTGCTCGGCGTGCGCGACCTGTCCCTGCTCGGCTACCGCGACCAACAGCTCGACCGCGCCGATCCGCGCGAGGTGATCGGACACGTCGTCACGCATCTCCGGCGCGTGCGCCCGCAGGTGGTGGTGACCTTCGCGCAGGATGGCGCTTATGGCCATCCGGATCACGTGGCGATCTGCCAGTTCACCACGGCCGCCATCGTGGCGGCCGCGGACGCAGGATTCGAGTCGCCAACACTCGATCGTGGGTTCGCGCCGCATGCCGTGGCCAAGCTCTACTACCTGGCGTGGCCGCGCACGGCGATGGCCGCTTACGAAGAGGCGTTCCGGCGCATGGTGTCGAACGTCGATGGCGTCGAGCGCGAAGCCTCGCCCTGGCCCGAATGGTCGATCAGCTGCGTCATCGACACGCATGCGCACTGGGAGCGGGTGTGGCGCGCGGTGAGCTGCCACGAATCGCAGGTCACGGCGTACGAGAAGCTCCATCACCTGTCGCCGGCGAGCCACGAAGGGCTGTGGGGCTGGCAGTCGTTCTACCGGGCCATGAGCACGGTGAACGGCGGGCGAGCGCAGGAGTCGGACCTGTTCGCGGGCCTGCGGTAGCGCGGCTCGCACGAACTGCGGCGGTCCGGAGGCGCATCGCGCTCCCAGCGCTGAGCCTGGAGCGCGATGCTCTCGGTCCGGCGGATCTGCACCCGCGGTGCGCTCACTTCGCCGCGGGTGCGCTCCACTGCTGGATCAGGTTCTCCACGTTCTTCCGCGCCGGCTCATCGGGAGCCTGCTTCAGGGCCAGCTTCGCGCTGGCGACCGCCTTCGCCTTGTCGCCCTGCACGGCATAGGCGCGCGCCAACCCGAGATTCACCGGCCACTGGTTCGGGAAGCGCTTGGCATTCATCTGGAACACCTTCATGGCCAGGTCGTTCTCCTTCTGCCCCTGCAGCTCGCGGCCGAGCTGGTGCACGGCGAGCACCGTGACGCCAGAGGTGGCCATGGCCTGCTCGAGCGACTTCAGGCCGGCGTCGCGCTGGCCGTTGGCGATCTGCAGCTGGGCGAGCGTCTTGAGCGTGGTGAAGTTCGCCTCGCCGAAGAACGGCGTGTTCACCGCGCCCTGCGCCCACACGAGTCCCTGGTCGAGATGCGTTCGGGTGCTGAGGCAGAACTGCGCCGCACGTTCCCAGTTCACCCAGGTGAACGACTGTTCATTGCGCATCTCGCGTTGGATCTGCGCGAAGTACAGTTCGTTGATGTTCGGCACGCTGATCGTGAACGGCACCTGGAGGCGCTCCCACTTGAGCGCGCATGTCGCACGGTCGGGCTGGCGGTCGGTGAACTCGTACGTGAGCCACTCGTGGTACTCCGACTCGACGGGCTTCGTGGTCACGCGCAGCGCGTCCTCCTTGGAGTCGTAGCTGAAGCTTCCCCACGACGTGCTGTTGTGGCTGAAGATGATCGTCCACGAGTCCTTGCCGGGGATCATGTGCAGTCCGTAGGTGCCGGCGGCGAGCGGCTGGCCCTCGATCTTCACGTCATGCGAGAACGACACGGTGGTGTTCTCGTTGGCGCCCGCGCGCCACGGACACTCCTTGCAGTCGCGAAACCCCAGATCCGTGAGGCCGTAGGGCACGAGCTCGCCCCAGATGTGGCCCGCGCGGTCGCGGCCGTCCGGCGCGTGCACGTCGGGGCTGTGGTAGTCGACGGTGACCTGCACGAGCCCGATCCATTGCGACACCTGGGCGTGCTGGTTGTCGCCGTCGGGCGGGTGCGAGAGTCCCTGGGCGCGTGCGGACACGGGGGCGAACAGCAGGGTGATGAGTGCGATGAAGAGAGCACAGCGGCGCAGCATCGGAGCCTCCTCTGGGGCGAGCGTCGGGTTCCCGGTGGCGCTAGCCTACGCCCGTGGCGCGTCGGCGGAACTCGCTCGGGGCGCACGCACGGCTCGGCGCGGCAGATCGTCGGGCGAGCGAGGGGGCGTCTGGCGCTGCCACGGTGGGCGTCGGGCCTGCCGGCCTTTCAGCGGATCACGACCGCGTGCACCGACTGCTGCCCGCGGGGCGTCGTGAGGCGAACGAAATACGAACCCGGCGCGAGCGGCGAAGTTCCGGATCGCTCCAGATCGACCCGCAGGGTGTGCTCTCCGGCGCGGAACACCTCGCTCGCGAGGCCGCGAACCCGGCGGCCCGCCGCATCGAACAGCGCCACTTCCACGGGCAGTTCATGGTCGAGCGTGAAGCGCACCGCGAACGAGGCGCGTGCCGGTGTCGGCGTCACGGGCCACAGGCGCAGTGTGGCCGGCGAGCCGCCGGCCACGGCAAGCGGCGGGCCGCCGTTGTCGATCGAAGCCGCGGGCTCCGGCGGCGAGTCGCGCACGATCCCACCTTCGGCGCGTGCACGGACCTTATAGAACGTGCGGCAGTCACAGCCGGCCGACGAATCCGCGAGCGTGGGGGCGGTGAGCGAATCGCCGGACGAGGCACTCGTGAGACCGGCCGCGACGATCGCCCAGGGTCCATTCGCTGTGCTCGCGCGCAGGACGTCGTACACAAGTCCCGTGACGCGCGGGTCACCCTCGAGGTCCGAGGGGCGCCAGTGAAGCCGCACGAAGCCGCCGGCGTCACCCGGGACATCGTGGACGGCAACGACCACGGGCTCCGTGGTGCCGAGAAACCCATCGCCATCGGTGTGCGCGAGGAGGACCAGGCCCGCCTCGGTCCCGGGCAGGCCGAACGATGACGACGCACCGACGACGAACGAATGATCGGGTCCCAGCGCCAGATCGTAGGCGTCGAACCCCAGCGCGGAGCCCTCGCTCAGTTGCATCACGGTGGTCGAACAGGCCAGAGCGGAGGTCGAACCCTGCCACTCGGACTGAGTGAGGAGCAGGCGCTTGGGTGACGGTTCAGCGGGAGTCCCCATGGGTGTCGCCAGCCATGCGGCGCCGCGGGGGGTGCGCACCACGCGCGTCGTCTGGCTGTTCATCACCGCGCCGAGCTGCACGCTCGGCTGCTCGGTATCCAGGGCCCCGTTCGCAGCGAGACGGCGCGCTCGCATGGTTCGCGCAACGGTGTCAGGGTAGGCCTCATAGGCGTTCCCGGCCTCATCGGTCTCGACGATCCCGGCCCACCCATGAGCGGGCTGCGTCAGATGCGGGCCTGCGGGCCAGACCAGGGCCCCGTCCGCGCCGATGCGCTGGACATCGGCTTGCAACATGCCGTCCCCGATCGCCAGCACACCGCCGCTGCCGTCCGGCCGCAGTTGGCGGCGCATGGCCCACATGCCCGTGTTCGTGTTCCACAGCAGGTCGCCGGCGGAATCGAGACGCGACACGTTCAGCAGGCCGTTGGGCTCGAAACCGAGATACACGCCGCCATGTCCGTCGAGCATCATCGCGGCGATGGGCTCGAGGAACCCCCATACCCCGAGATCGGCCGTGGCCAGCACGCGCGCGCCGGCGCCCCAGGTCGGAGCCCCGGCGGCATCGAGATGCTGGGCCTGTAACTCGCGCGAGGTGCCGGCTTGCGGGTCGTGGAGCCAGCTCACGAACAGGCCGCCGTTGCCGTCGGGGAGGAGGCCCGGGAGCGAGTGGTCGCCGGGATCTGCGATCGTGCGGCCTCCGGGGCCCCATTCCGTCACGCCATTCGCACCGACATGTTGGGCCTGGATGGTGCTGCCGGCGAGCGCGGCGTCGCAGGCACCCCAGACGACGAACGCTCCACCCGCTCCGTCCGGTGCGACTCGCGCACCGCGGTTCGTGGGGTAGAGGCCCGCGATGACGCCTGTTTCGCCCCAGAGCTTGCGTCCGACCCGGTCCAGGCGCTGGAGTCGGAGTCGCGACGGTGGCGCGCCGGAGCCGTCCTCCCACGCCACCAACACGCCGCCCGCGGAGTCCGGGGCGCAATGCTGGAAGCGCCCTTCCGCGAGGATCATCGGCGCGCTCGCCGCCGAGGACCAGTAAGCGGTGCTCTTCGCCGGCACGAGGGCCGCAGCGAATGCCAGCGTGAGCGCGAACCGCGCGCGTGCCGGGATGGGCCGAGATACACGGCGATGCTCGTCCATGAGCGCCTCGTCGGTGTGCTGTTCCGTTGGGACCCGAAGCGGCGCAGTGTGATCCCTCGCGCCCGCGATTCGATATCCTACGACTTCATATTCGTCGTGGCGAGGGGTCCCGCGGGCCGCGGCACCGGACGGGCGTCCTACCAGATCCGCGGGGCCCAGTGCGCGCTGGTGGCCATGCGCGCCTGCCAGGTCTCGCCCAGGCGCTCGGCCAGCAGGCGGTCCTCGCGGCGGCACCACCACGCGCTCGTGGCGATGGCCGGCAGCGTGAGCACGAGCCAGCCCCACAGCGTGCCCACGGCGAGCGGCAGCGCCATATAGAAGAGCACGCGCGTCGCGACATCCGGTTGCCGTACGCCGGCGACACCATGACGGGTCTTCCAGCGCAGCGCAGCGGCCGTGCACGCCAGCGCGATGCCGAGTGCATTGCCCCAGCCGTTCGCGATCGCGCCGCCGTGCGGGCGGATGAGCAGGTAGAACGCCAGCACCGACACGAACACGATCACTCCCATGGCTCGCGGCGCACGCACGCCGGAGCGCAGCGCATCACTGCCTGAACGGCGCGCCAAGCGGTCCGTCACGCCATACAGGGCGATGAGCGTGCCGCAGGTGCCGAAGCGCAGGAGGGCGAGATCGAAGTCCAAGGGATCCTCGAGACGATGGGTCGTGTGGAGGGGAGGGCTGCCGGGGATTATCGGCAGCGCCGCCGGAAGCACAAGGGGGGTGCGCGCGGACGCCGGTCGGATGGCCGTGCCCGGTGAGAACCCCGCATCAGGGCCGAGCGCGAGCGCACGGACCCTTGCAGGGTTCGTGTTGCCGTTTCAAACCCCTGTCAAAGCGTGTCGGGGCACTGAAACCGCGTCGGGGGCATGGCATCTGAACGCGCCGTGTGCCGCCAACCGGTGCACGACGCAGCACTCGGAACTCTGACCGAAACGACACCATCCCGTTCATCCAGGAGCCTCAGCTCATGAACATCCGCAAGAGCATCCTCGCCGCCGCCGCGCTGCTCGCGGTCTCGGCTCTGCCGTCTTTCGCTGCTGCCGGGCAGTATGGTCTCGGTTACTTCCGCGCCGCCGCGCCGGTCGGCGGTCGCATCTGGTTCACCGACAAGGTCGCGCTCGATGCCGGCTTCGGCATCAACTACGACAAGCAGGACGGTAGTGACGCCACGACGTCGTACACGTTCGATGCCGGCGTGCCGTTCGTCGTGGCCGAGTCGGGCAACGCCAAGTTCTTCGTGCGCCCGGGCCTCACGTACGCGACGTCGCCGTCGCCGGTCGTGGCCGACCCGGACAACAAGACCACGCAGTTCTGGGTGAGCGGCTCGTTCGGTGTGGAGTACTTCTTCACCGATCGCTTCAGCGTCCAGGCGGCGCACGGCCTCGTGTACAAGTCGGTCGATCCGGATCAGGCCGGCCCCAAGTCGACCGCGATCCAGAGCGAGGACTTCGGCATCTCGAACATCGGCTTCCACTTCTACTTCGGCGGCTCGAAGTAAGCGGCCGTCGAGAGCGGGCGGCCGGGGCCGATCCCCCGCACGGCGCGAGCCGGCGGCGGGGTGGGCCCGGTCAGAGCCCGAACACGAAGGGCGGGGGAGAAGGTTCCCCCGCCTTTCGCTTGCCCGCCACGCTGGTCGGGGGAGCGCCCCTTCCGTTAGGCTGCGGCGCATGACCCCTGAGCCCAACATCCCGGTTCGCATCGTCCGGCTGCCGCACGCCGAAGGCCTTGGACTGCCTGCCTACGAGACCGCCGGTTCCGCCGGCATGGACGTGCGCGCCGCCGTCGACGCGCCGCTCTCGCTGTCGCCGGGCGCGATCACGCTCGTGCCCACCGGCCTCACGATCGAAGTGCCGCCGGGCTTCGAGATGCAGGTGCGTCCGCGCTCGGGGCTCGCCGCCAAGCACGGCATCACCCTGCCGAACAGTCCGGCCACCATCGACTCGGACTATCGGGGCGAAGTGCGCGTCATCGTGCAGAACCTGGGGCAGGAGCCGTTCGTGATCGAACGCGGCATGCGCATCGCCCAGTTCGTGCTCGCGCGCGTGCCGCGCGTGGAGTGGATCGAGGCGGAAGCGCCCACGGCCACGGACCGCGGCGCCGGCGGCTTCGGCCACACCGGCGCGAAGTAGATCGCGAAGAAGTCGGCTGCGAGCGCGCTCGCGCTCAGCGCTTCTTCTTGTTGCCCAGCTCCACCGGTGCCGGATGGGCCTTGGCGAACGCCGCGGCCTGCTTCTGCGACTTGTCGGTGGCCGCCTGCTTCTTCTCGCGTTCCTTCGACTTCGGGGACTTGTCACCCATGGGGTGCCGCCTGTCGTACGAGGAACTTCGGTGCCCTGTTGCTTCATCCACAGTAGCACCTTCGGCGCCAAGTGCGGCGGAGTATCGCGTATGCCGCGCCGAGCCTCACGCCGCCCGCTTGGCTCCCACATACAGCACCGAGCGCTCGGTGATGCCGTGTTCGCGGAATGTCGCCGCGCCGAACGCGTTCGCGTCGAACTCGGCGATGTCCAAGCCGGATTCACGCAACCGGGCGAGCCAGTCGGTCTTGCAGTACATGCGCACGTGGTCGCCCTGGCCGAAGCGGTGCCAACGCACGGTGGAGTCGGTGATCGTGACGTCCTCATCGGTGCTCGTGGCCGTGGTCATGATCGG
>WBZN01000951.1_pt1 | contig 18681 bp, 11 predicted proteins | sample 5204281 | NCBI WGS metagenome assembly WBZN01 (sample SAMN12344347, study PRJNA552823) | activated sludge metagenome | biome: Activated sludge suspended growth; feature: Nitrification reactor; material: Wastewater; isolation source: activated sludge from nitrification reactor of wastewater...
ATGACGACGTCGGTGAGCAGCAGGTCGACCTGGCCACCACAGCGCTCGAAGATCTCCAGCGCCTCGAGGCCATCCCCGGCCTCGAGCACCGCGTATCCCAGGCGCTCGAGGAACCGCGCCACCAAGCCGCGGACGGAAGCTTCGTCCTCGACCAACAGAATGGTCTCGCGACCGGCCGGCACCGCGGTCGCGAGCGGCACACCGGCCCCGGCCTCGGCATGCCCGTCGGCGCGCGGCAGGAAGATGCGGAATTCGGTGCCACGCCCCGGCCAGCTCTCGACCGTGATATGCCCGCCGCTTTGCTTGACGATGCCGTAGACCGTCGCCAGGCCCAGTCCCGTACCCTTGCCCTGCCCCTTGGTGGTGAAGAAAGGCTCGAAAATGTGCCGCCGCACCGATTCGTCCATGCCGATGCCGGAGTCGCGCACCGTCAACGCCACGTAGTGCCCCGGCTCGACACCGAGCGAGCGCAGGCCGTGCGCCTGCTCGAGCAGGGTGTTGCCGGTGGTGAGGGTCAGGGTGCCGCCTTGCGGCATGGCGTCCCGGGCGTTCACCGCCAGGTTCAAGATCACTTGCTCGATTTGGCCCGGGTCGGCGCGCGCTGCTCCGAGCGCCGGCGCGAGGTCGGTGACCAAATCGACGTCCTCGCCGATCAGCCGGCGCAGCAGCTTTTCCATGTCGACCACGACGCGGTTGAGATCGAGCAGCTTCGGCGTGAGCACCTGGCGGCGCGACAGCGCGAGGAGCTGCCGCGTGAGATCGCTGGCCCGGCGACCGGCCTGGCGGATCTCCTCGACGTCGCTGCGCAGCGGGCTGCCGTCCGGCAGGCGGGCCAGCAGAAGGTCGCTGTAGCCCGAAACCACCGTCAGCAGGTTGTTGAAGTCGTGCGCCACGCCTCCCGCGAGGCGTCCGACCGCTTCCATCTTGGTCGCCTGCCGCAGCTGCTCCTCGAGCTGGCGCTGCGCCGTGACGTCGCGCAGGAAGCCGCGCAGGAACTTGAGCTCGCCGTGCTCGTCGCGCACCGCGGTCGCGGTCTCCAGCAGCACCACCCGCTGCCCGTCCGGCCGCAGCGACTCGAATTCGAAGTCGCTCACCGTACCGCGCTCGCTCACCATCGCGACCAGACGGTCGCGGTCCTCGGGCCGTGCGTAGAGCGTGCGCGTGTGCTGCGCCTGGATGTCGGCCTTCGAGGCGAAGCCCAGCATCCCGAGGCCGGCCGGGTTGATGTCCAGCATCCGGCCGTCGGGCGTGCTGATGTAGATCGCGTCGCGGGACTCCTCGAACAGCGACCGGTAGCGCTCCTCGGAGGCGCGCAGGGCGGCCTCGGCATGACGTTGTTCGCTCACGTCGCGTTGGGTTCCCCAAACGCGCACGAGAGCGCCGTCCTCGACCACGCCGAGCAGGTTGTTGAGGAAGAACTTGTGCGTGCCGTCGCGCCCCACCTCGTGCGACTCGGCGTCCGCCAGCCGGTAGCCCGAGCGCACGAAGCGGGTGAAGTACTCGCGATTGTGCGGATCGGACGGCGGAATCAGGTCGGAAAGCGGCGTCCCCGACAGCTCGGCCGGCGACGCGAAGCCGTACATCTGCGCCATCGCCTCGTTGCACTCGGCGAGCCGGCCGTGAGTACGCCACCAGATGAGCTGTCCGTCGATCGGCAGATCGATCGGCAGCGGCCGCTCGAGCTCGATGCGCCAGATGCCTTCGCTGCTTTGCCCGACGAACGTGCGGTAACGCGCTTCGCTCGCCGCCAGCGCCTGCTCCGCGCGCCGACGTTCGGTGACGTCCCGGAAGCTCCACACGCGGCCGACACTCTCGCCGCCCACCCGCTGCGGCAGCGAGAAGCGTTCGAAGGTGCGGCCGTCCTTGAACTGCAGAATGTCGTAGCTCTCCTCGTCCGGCTTGGCGTCGAGCTCGCGCCCGCGGACCGCGGAGCCATCGGGGTCGGTCAGCTGGTCGAGCATCAGGGCCTGCGCCTGCCGGCCGTCGCCCGACGCGAGCACCTCCTCGGGGATACGCGACATCTCGACGAAGCGCCGGTTGTAGTTCAGGATCTCGCCGCGCAGATCGACCACCAGCAGGCCGTCGGCGGTCGACTCGAGGGCCGCCTGCACCAGCGACAGCGTGCGCTCGCGCTCGTATTCGGCCGCCTTGCGCTCGAGCGCCGTCGCGATGTGCCGGGACACGAAGGTGAGCAGCTCCTTGTCGTCGTCGCCGAACACGACGTCGTCGCGATAGCTCTGCAGGCTGAGCACGCCGAGCGTGCGCCCGTGACTGATCAGCGGCACGCCGAGCCAGCTCGCCGCCGGCGTGCCGACCACGTCGATTTCCTGATTCGCGACCATGGCGTCGAAGCGCGCCCGGTCGACCACCGCCGCCTGCCCGGTGCGCAGCACGTATTCGGTCAATCCGCGGCCCAGGAGCTGCGGGCCGAGCGGCGGCTCGTCCTGCTCGTCGGCGTAATAGGGAAATTCGAGCGCCGTGCCGCGGGCGTCGACCAGCGCGACGTAGAAGTTGCGGGCATACGCCAGTTCGCCCACCGCGGCGTGCACGGCGGTGTAGAACTCGCGCATGTCGCGGGCCGTGGCGGTGATCTCCGAGATGCGCAGCAGCACCGTCTGCACGCGCTCGGCACGCCGGCGCTGCGTGATGTCGTGCACGATCGAGAACAGCAGCCGCCGGCCCTGGACGTCGAGCGGGCTCGAGTGGACCTCGACGTCGCGCAGGGCGCCGGAGGCCAACCGGTGGCGGAACTCGAAGTAGCTGCGCTCCTGCGCCGCGGCGCGCGCCATCTCCTCCCCGACGGCGTCGGAGGGCAGGGAATTGATGTCCGAGATGTTCATCTGCCGCAACCGATCGCCGTAGCCGTAGTACTCGACGGCGGCGCCGTTCGCGTCGACGATCTGTCCGCTGCGCGGGTCGATCACCAGCTTCACGGCCTGGTTGGTCTGGAACATCTGGCGGTACAGGCTTTCGCTGCTGCGCTGCGCATCCTCGGCGCTGCGCTGGTCGGTGATGTCCAGCGCCATGCCCATGGCGCCGATCACCGCTCCGTCGGCGTCTCGCATCGGTTCGACGAACGCTTGGTACACGCCGCCCGCCCAAGCCAATTCCAGGGCCGTCGACTCGCCTGCCAGTGCCTTCGCGTGGGCCGCCAGGGTCGGCGCGGTCGGATCCTGAGTGCCGAGGTAGTCCCCGACCGACACGCCGACCACGTCGCCTTCGCGCAGCCCAAGCCGCGACAGGCCGCCGCCGATGCTCGAAGTGAATCGCAACTCCCGGTCCGTCGTCCAGAGGACGATCGGCACGTGGCTGATCAGCGCGCGTAGCTGGCGCTCCTGAGCGCTGCTCTCCGGCGGACCGCCTCTACTCACGGGCAGCACGACTCCAACACCATGTGCGACACTCTGCGCGGCATCCTACACCCGCGACCGGCCCTCGGGCGCGCCCTGGAGCGGGCGCAAGGAGCCGTTTTGCTCGAAAACTCTCTCGCCGGAGTGCGTGGTTTCGGTTAACATTTTCACGGCGTCTTTGCATTTCCTCATATAGCCACCTCAACCGTCCTCGAAAGGAGGAGAGACCATGGCGATGAAGAAGAAGGCCGCAAAGAAGGCGGCCAAGAAGCCGGCGAAGAAGACGGCCGCCAAGAAGCTCGCGAAGAAAGTCGTGAAGAAGGCGGTCAAGACGAAGAAGGCGGTCAAGACCAAGAAGGTAGTCAAGAAGGCGGCGCCGAAGAAGGTCGTCAAGAAGGCCGCCAAGAAGCCCGCGAAGAAGCCGGCGAAGAAGGCCGCCAAGCCGGCCGCGAGGACACCGGTCAAGAAGGCGGCAGCGAAGGTTGCCGCGAAACCGGCGCCGAAGCCGATGCAGATGAAGCCGAAGGCGCCGCCGCCGGCGCCGACCCCGGCACCGGCGACTCCGGCGGCCGCTCCTGCACCGCTCCCGAGTCCGCTCTCGATGACGCCCCGGCCGCCCATGGCGGCACCCAAGCCGGCCGCACCGGCGATCTCGTTCGATGACGACGAAGACGACGAGGAAGACGACTTCGACGAGAAGATGTCGTTCGAGCGCGACGACTTCTAGGAATCAGACTCCACGATCTTGTCGTACGGGGGCCGCGTCCACGACGGATGCGGCCCTCGTCGCGTCGGGGCGACGCGCGACGTACAGGACGTGCGCGTGCGGATACCAGCGGCCCAAGGATCGAATCGCGATGTCCACGAATCCCAGCCGCTCCAGCCGGGCGCGCAGCACTGCCGGCGGCTCGTAGCTGAAGGCATCGCCCAGGGTCAGACCGACGCCGTCGGCCAAGCGCTCCTGGAGGCGGTTGATCCCGCCCTTCACCCGATGGCTGGGGTCGATCTCCTTGAGCAGCAGCAGGCCGCCGGGCTCGAGGCGCTCGAAGAGCTGCGTCAGCAGCGCATCCCACTGCGACAGCGGCACGCGATACAGGACGTCGAGCATCGACACCGCGGCGAAGTGCCCGGCGATGGCATCGACGTATCCGCAAACGACCCGCACTACCGGGTTGCGGCTCGCCCCGCGCTGGGCACGGTCAAGGACCTTGCGGCGGTCGGGCTCCAGGGCCACCACCTCCGCGGCACCGCTGGCCGCCGCCAGATGTGCGAAAATTCCATGTCCCGCGCCGACGTCCAGCACCTTTCCAGCGTTCGGCAGAGCACTCACCACCGGCAGGAAGGGACACGACAGGAATCGACCGAGCACGTGCAGACGTGCCCGCCAGGAGCCCGGCGGTGGCAGTTCGCGCACGATGTTCCATGCCGTGGAAAACGGGAGGGGCCGCATTCGTTTGCTTCTTATGGTGTCGACAGGTGCTTCGTCAACCCGCCCAGCGACGTTCGCGGTCGCGCCCGATGCGCTCGCTCCGGCGCAGCCGGTGCTGGCCTCGGCCGCGCGCTCGGCACCGCGCACGGCCCTGCTGGCGCTCGCCGCCGCCGTCGCCGCACTGCGCGTCGGCGCGCTGCCGCGCAGCTTCTGGGAGTTCGACGAATTTCTGTTCGCCGCCGGCATTCGCCAATTCGATCCCGCGCTGCACCATCCGCATCCTCCCGGGTACCCCTTGCTGATCGGCCTCGGCAAGATCTTCACGGCGCTCTCGCTCACTCCGTTTCAGTCGCTGATCGCGATCGCGGTCCTGTCCTCCGTGCTCGGCGCCCCTGCTCTGGCGGCCGCCATCCGGCGCCTCGCCATGCCGCTTGGCGAGCGCTCGGCTTGGTCCGTCGGCATCGCTGGAGCACTGCTATTCCACGGCTCGGCGGCGATGCTCGTGCAGGGATCGCTGCCCATGTCCGATCCGCCCGCGCTGTTGTTCCTGGCCCTGGCGCTGTGGTGTTGCGGCGAGTGGATGGCTCGAGCGAGCCGCCGCTTCGCCTTCGGGGCCGGCGCCGCGTTCTCGGCCGCCATCGGTTGTCGTCCTCAGCTCGCGATCGCCGTGTTGCCGGCCCTCGCGGTGACGATCTGGCTCACGCGCCGCGGCGGTACCACCTGGCTCGCGAGCCTCGGTTTCACCGGCACTTCGCTCGCCTGGTTCACGCCTCTGGTGCTCCGCCTGGGCGGCTTCGAGGCGCTGTACGCCTATCAATTCAAGCACGCGTCGGCGATTGCCGGGCGTGACCTCGCTCTGTGGCGGCACGGCTGGACGAACGGCGATCTCCTGGCGCGCTTTCTGTCTCATCCCTGGGGTCCGTCCTGGATCGCCCTGCCGATCCTGTGCCTGGCCGCCCTGGGGGCGGCCGCGCTGGTGCGCGCCGGCCTTCTCGCGTCCAATCAACTGGCGTTTGAAACGCCGATGTCGCGCCGGGGTAACGCTCTCCCTGCCGAGATTTGGCACTCCCTGCGGCCTCTCGGTCCGGCGGTAACGCTCGGCGCCGTGCAACTCGCGTTCTGCCTGATCGCCATGGAACCTGCCGATGGCGTGCGCTACGCCTTGCCGGTCGCCATGGTCGTGGCGGCCCTGGCGGCGCTCGGCGCGGCCGGGCTCGCGCGACGGGCCAGCCGGCCACGAATCGCCCTGGTCGTGCCGGCGCTGCTCATCACCGGCAGCACGCTCTACACCGCGCCCTTTCTCGTCCAGCGCGCGACCGTGCTCTCGCCGCCCGCACAAGCGCTGGCCTGGGCGCACGACGAGCTGCCGTCCACCACGATCTTCCTGGTCGAGCGCGGGCTGGCGCCGCACGCCGCCGGCCTGCTCGGCGACCGCTTCGTGCTGCCGCTCGAGCGCACGCTCAACTTCTATCCCGAGCTCCCCAAGCGCGCCGAATACATGATCCTCGAGGGCGTCTGTCCGTGGGGTTCGGGACGCACGTTCGCGTGGCAGCCGAGCGATGCCTTCGGCAAGCTGACCCGCCACCACTACGGCCAGATCTCGCTCTGCGAGGTGCCGCCCGCGCGGCGCTTCCTCGCCGAGAACGGCGTCAGTCCGATCGAGATCAGTCCGCCGAACGCCTGGTGGTGGTTGGCCGATCGCGCCGCGCTGTCGGTGCGGCCGCGCGGCGCGGACCGGGTGCGTCTGCGTCTGCACCTGCCGCCCGGAGCCGCCATCGCCGCCACTCACCTGCGGGTCGCCGCCGCCGGCGAGACCATCGGCACGATCGACCTGCGGCGTGGTCAAACGCTCGAAGCGACGTTCGCTCTGCCCGCCGCCCACCGGCTCGACGCCAGCCTGGAGCTCGTCTTCGCAGCCGACACGAGTTTCGTGCCCGCGGAGACGGGCGAGAGCGGCGACCGCCGCAGACTCTCCGCCGAGCTGCTCGAGCTCGAGCTGCTGCCCGCACCCGGAGCCCCGTCATGAATCCGCGTCCATCGGTCACCATCGTCATTCCCATGTTCAACGAGGCGGACAACATCGAGCACGCGATCACCTGCGCGACCGCGGCGCTCGAGCGTCACGCCGGCGGCCACGAGATCGTGGTGGTCGACGACGCCTCGACGGATCACTGCGCCGCTCTGGTCGAGAGCCTGGCCGCGGCGGACCCGCGCATCCGGCTGCTGCGCCACCAGCACAATCGCAAGCTCGGCGGCACGCTGCGCACCGGTTTCGCGGCGGCCCGCTGCGACGTCGTGCTGTACATGGACGCCGACCTGCCGTTCGATCCCGACGTGCTCGGACCCGCGCTCGCGGCGATGTACGTGTCGCGAGCCGACGTCATCGCCGGTTATCGCCTGGACCGCACGGGCGAAGGCGCCCTGCGCACGATTTACTCGTACATCTACAACTCGCTGATCGGCGTGCTCTTCGGCTGGCCGCATCGCGACATCAACTTCTCGTTCAAGCTGCTGCGCCGCGAGGTGCTCGACGCCGTCGAGCTGCGCTCCGAGGGCTCCTTGATCGACGCCGAGCTCATCGTCAAGGCCAAGAATCTCGGCTTCGTCATCCAGCAGCTCGGGCTGGATTATTTCCCGCGGTCGCGCGGGGTTTCGACGCTGTCCTCGCCGCGCGTGATCTTCAAGATCTTCCGCGAGCTCGCCGCCTTGCGCCACGAAATGCGCCATCCGCGCCGTCGCACGCAGGCCGCCGCGGCGGCGCCCGCGACCGCACCCGAGACGGTAGCGGCCTCGGCGGCCGAGGCCGCCGCGCGCGCTTCGTGATCCGGCTGGTCGTCACCGCCGACGACGTCGGCCTCGCTCCTGGGCTCACCCGCGGCGCGCTCCTCGCGCACGAACAGGGCGTGGTCACAGCCTGCAGCGTCGCCGGCAGCGGCGCGGCCCTGCCGGCGGCGGCCCGGGAGCTGCGACGCTTCCCCGACCTGGACGTCGGCGCGCACCTAGTGCTCACCGGCGAGCGGCCGCTGTCGCCGCCGGCCGAGATCCGCTCCCTCGTCGGCCGCGACGACCGCCTGTTGCCGGGGTTTCGCGCGCTCGCCTGGCGCCAGGCGCGGGGCATCCTGCGCCCGGACGAGATCGCGCTCGAGCTCGGGCGTCAGATCGAGCGCCTGCGCGAGCACGGCCTCGTTCCGATGCACGTCAATGGGCACCAGCATCTGCACCTGCTGCCGGCGGTCTTCCCGGTGGTCTGTGCCCTCGCCGTCGAGCACGGCGCCCGCTTCGTGCGCATCGCCCACGATCCAGCCCCCGGCTGGCGCCTGCCGCGCGGCGTGGAGCTGCGGGCGCTCAACTACTTCGGGAGCCACGCGCGCCGTCGGCTGCCGCCCGACCTCCTCGCCACCGCGATCACGATCGGCATCGCCGACGCCGGTCACTTGCACGGCGTCCGCCTCGACCGTGCGGTGCAAGCGCTCGCCGGCCTCGACGGCACGGCGGAGCTGGTTTGCCACCCGGGATCCGGCAACGACGAGTTGCGAACGCTTTACGACTGGGCGTACGACTGGGACGAAGAAGCCGCGGCACTCTGCGCCGGGGGCCTGCGCGCGCGGTGGCGGGAGAGCGGGGTGGCGCTGAGCTCGTTTCGGGAGCTCGCCGCGCTCGCCTAGAGCTCGACCTGCATCCCCATCTCCACCACGCGGTTCGGCGGCAGGCGAAAGAACTGGGTGGCGCGCGAGGCATTGCGCGTCATGAAGATGAACAACTGCTCGCGCCAGCGCGCCATGCCCGGGTGAGGCGTGGCGAGCAGGGTGTTGCGGCTGAGGAAGTACGTCGCCATGCGGGGATCGAGCGCCAGCCCCTGCGCCTTGGCGCCGGCGAGCGCCGCCGGCACGTCCGGGTCTTCCATGAATCCATACAGCACCCGCGCACGCCAGAACCCCGGCGCCAGGAGCTCGACGCGCAGGCGATCGGCCTCGGCGACATGCGGGATCTCGTCGGTCTCGACGGTAAGGAAGACATTGGTCTCGTGCAGCACGCGGTTGTGCTTCAAGTTGTGCAGCAACGCCATCGGCGTGCCGTCCGGATCGCCGTTCAAGAACACCGCCGTGCCCGCCACGCGCGTCGGCGGGCGGCGGTTGGCGTCGGCGACGAAGGCCGCGATCGGCAGCATGCTCTGCGACAGGCGCTCGCGCAGGATCTCGCGCCCGCGCCGCCAGGTGACCATGAGGCCGAACACGCACGCGCCGACCAGGAGCGGGAACCAGCCGCCCTGCAGGATCTTCACCACGTTGGCGCTCAAGAAAGACAGATCCACGAATAGGAAGATCGCGGTGAGCGCGCCGGCGGCGAACAGGTTCCAACGCCAGACGCGGATCTCGACGACGAGGGCGAGCAGCGTGGTGATCAACATCGTCAGCGTGACCGCGATACCGTACGCCGCGGCGAGATTGGTCGAACGCCGGAAGCCGAGCACCAGGCCGATGGTGCACAGCATCAGAATCCAGTTCACCGACGGGATGTAGATCTGGCCGATGGCGCCCGAAGACGTGTGGACGATGTTGACGCGCGGGAAGAAGCCGAGCTGCGAGGCCTGGCGGGTGAGGGAGAACGCTCCCGAGATCAACGCCTGCGACGCGATGCAGGTGGCGGCCGTCGCCAGCACCACCAGTGGAAACAGGGCCCAGTCGGGCGACAGACGGAAGAACGGGTTCGTCGCGGCGCTCGGATCGGCGAGCAGCAGGGCACCTTGGCCGAAGTAGTTGAGCACCAGCGACGGCAGCACGACGGTGAGCCAGGCCAGCCGAATGGGCCGCCGGCCGAAGTGGCCCATGTCGGCGTACAGCGCCTCGGCGCCGGTGATGACCAGCAGCACCGCGCCGAGCACCAGCAGCCCGTGAAAGCCGTGCTCGCGGAAGAAACGGAAGGCGTGCCGCGGGTCGATGGCGCCGAGCACCGAAGGATTCTGCAGAATGCCGCGCACGCCGAGCGCCGCGAGCGCCAAGAACCACACCAGGGTGACCGGGCCGAAAACCGCGCCGATGCCGCCCGTGCCGCGGCGCTGAATCGCGAACAGCAGAATGAGGATCAGGATCGTGATCGGCACCACGAAGCGCTCGAACACCGTGGTCGCCACGTTCAGGCCCTCGACCGCCGAGAGCACCGAAATCGCCGGCGTGATCATGCCGTCACCGTAGAGCAGCGCGGCGCCGAACAGACCGAGCACCGCGATCGTCCACTGCCGCTTGCCGCGCTTGCCTTCCGCGCGCGCCAGCGACATCAGCGCCAGGATGCCGCCTTCACCGCGGTTATCGGCGCGAAGGATGAACCCCAGGTACTTGAAGGTGACCACGAAGAGCAGCGACCACAGCACCATCGAGAGCACGCCGAACACGTTCGCCGGCGTCACATCGAAGGCGTGCGGGCCCGAGAACGCCTCGTGCAGCGCGTACAGCGGGCTGGTTCCGATGTCGCCGTACACCACGCCCAGCGCGCCCAGTGCGAGGAGCAACATCGGTGAGCGATGACCGGGCGAAGACGGCGAATTCATCGATGGCGGCCGGAGTGTAGCAGCGTCCGCATGCGGCTGCCGCGAAATGCCCTATAGTTCCGAGTCACAGGAAAACGGCTTGAACAAGACCCTGCCGCGCCCCGCGACGGCGCTCGAGAGCGACTCGTGGTTCCGCGTCCTCGCGGACCACACGAGCGTCGGACTGTTTGCCTACCGGGAGCGCTGTCTCTGGGCCAATCGAGCGGCGGAGCTCCTCACCGGCTACAGCCAGGAAGAGTTGCGCGAGATTCCGGTTTGGGACCTCATCGATTCCGTGCACTCGCCCGGGATTCGGGAGCGGGTGGCGGCCCGCCTGCGCGGCGACGGCCCGCCCGGCGAGCAGGAGCTGCCGATCATCACCAAGGGCGGCGAGGTGCGCTGGATCGCGATGTCGGCGACCGTGCTCGACGGCGAGGACGGGCCGTTCGCGCTCGGCACCGCCTACGACGTAACCGAGCGCCGGCAGGCCGCGGCCGCGCTGCGGGATCGCGAGGAGCGCCTGCTGCTCGCCCAGCGGGCCGCGCACAGCGTGGTCTGGGAATGGGATCTCGACACCGACGCCATCCTCGTGCCGGAGTGGTTCTCGGAATTCTTCGGCCACGCCGGCGGGCAGGCTCCCTTGCGCGGCGCCGCGTTCGTGGATCTGGTGCACGCCGACGATCGCGCGCGCCTCCACGACGCTCTCGTGGCGGCGTTCAAGGGCGACGCCGACCTCGATCTGGAAGTGCGGGTCACCGGCCCCGACGGCGGCATGCTCTGGATCGCCGAACGCGCCCAAGCGGTGCGCGACGAGTCCGGACGCGTGCGCCGGCTGATCGGCGTCGCGCGCGACGTGACCAAGCGCAAGGAGGCGGAACTCGCCCTGCGCCAGCGCGAGGAGCAGTATCGCCAGCTGGTCGATCAGCAGACCGACCTGGTCGTGCGTCTGGATCGCGGCGGCCACCTGACGTTCTTCAGCCCCTCGGTGAGCGCCTTCTATCAGAGCGATCCCTCACGGTTGCTCGGCCGGCGCGTGCTCGACGTCACGCCGGAGGAAGAGCGTCCGGCGCTGCGCGCCGCCGCGCGGCAACTGCTGCGACCGCAAGGCACGGCGCACTTCGAACAGCGCCTGCTGGTCGCCGGGCGCTGGCGCTGGGTGTCGTGGAACGCCAAGGCGGTGCGCGCCGGCCGGCGGCTGTCGGAGATCATCGCCGTCGGTCGCGACGTCACCGAGCGCAAGCTGTCGGAGGAGGCGCTGTTCCAAGAAAAGGAGCGCGCCCAGGTGACGCTCGCCGCGATCGGCGACGGCGTCATCCGCACCGATGCCGAGGGCCGCATCGACTTCATGAATCCGGCCGCCGAAACGCTCACCGGCTGGAAGACGTTCGAGGCCTACGGGCGCGGCGTGCCCGAGGTGTTCAGCATCCTCGACCCGGTGACCCGCAAAGCGGCCCCGGACCCGGTCGAAATCTGTCTGCGCGAGGAGCGCACGGTAACGCCGCCGGACAACCGGCTGCTGCGCCGCGCCGACGGCGCCGAGTTCGTGGTGCGCGACACCGCCGCACCGATCAAGAGCCGCACCGGACGCATCATCGGCGCCATCCTGGTGTTCAAGGACCTGACCGAACTGCGCGGCATGGAGCGCGAGGTCGCCTACCTGGTGAGCTACGACCCGCTCACCGCACTGCTCAACCGGCGCGAGTTCGAGAAGCGCCTCGAGCACGCGCTGCGCAGCGCTCGCGAACAGGGCGGACGCCACGCACTGTGCTACCTCGACGTCGACCAGTTCAAGGTGGTCAACGACACTTGCGGCCACACGGCCGGCGACGAGTTGCTGAAACAAATCGGCGCCCTGCTGCAGTGGAAGGTCCCCGAGGGCGTGACGCTGGCGCGGCTCGGCGGCGACGAGTTCGGCGTGCTCATCGAGCACCGCCCGCTCACCGAGGCGCGGCGCATCGCGCAAGCGCTGCGCCAGGAGATCTCGCGGCTGCGCTTCCGCTGGCAGGACCGCACGTTCGAGACCTCGGCGTCGATCGGCCTGATCCCGATCGGGCCCGACAGCGGCGACTTGACGGCGTTGATGATCGCCGCCGACGCCGCCTGCTACGCCGCCAAGGAAGGCGGCCGCAACCGGCTGCACGAGTACGAACCCGACGACACGGCGCTCGCCGAGCGTTCAGGCGAGATGCAGTGGATCCATCGCATCCACAAGGCGTTCGACGAGAAGCGCTTCCGGCTGTTCGCGCAGCCGATCGTGCCGCTCGGCTCCCAGCACGAGCAAGTGCTCTCCGAGCTGGTGCTGCGCATGATCGGCGAAGACGGCAAGCTGGTGCTGCCCAACGAGTTCATACCCGCGGCCGAGCGCTATCGCATGGTGCCGGCGATCGATCGCTGGGTGGTGCACAACGCGCTCGCCGCGATCGCGGCGCATGCGGACCGCGAGCGCTCCTTCACCATCAATCTCTCGGGCCAGTCGCTCTCCGAGGAGAGCTTCCTCGAATACGTGGTGCAGAAGCTCACCGCCGCCCGGGTGCCCACCGAGCGCGTCTATTTCGAGATCACCGAGACCGCCGCCATCGCCCACCATGGCCGCGCGATGAACTTCATCTCCATCCTGCGCGGCCTCGGCGTGCGCTTCGTGCTCGACGACTTCGGCACCGGCTTCTCCACCTTCGCCTATCTCAAGAACCTGCCGGTCGACTTCCTCAAGATCGACGGCGAGTTCGTGCGCGACCTCACCACCAACAAGATCCACGAGGCGCTGGTCGAGTCGATCAACCAAGTCGGACACGTCATGGGCATCCGCACCATCGCCGAGGCGGTGGAAGACGAAGCGACCCTCGTCGCGCTGCGGCGCCTCGGCGTGGACTATGCCCAGGGCTTCCACCTGGCGCGCCCGCAGCCTCTGCTCGAACCCTAGACGCGGATGAAGCTCGGGCTGGCGCTCTCCGGAGGCGCGGTGCGCGGTGCGGCGCACGTCGGCGCGTTGATGGCGCTCGAGAACGCCGGCATCGTGCCGCATTGCATCGCCGGCACCAGCGTCGGCGCGTTGGTCGGCGCGCTGTCCGCCGCCGGTCACCGCGCCGACGACCTCGCCGTGGCCTTCGCCGAGATCGGCTGGACCTCGCTGCTCGGCCCCAACCTGCGCACCGCGCTCAGCCTGTTCGATTCCGGTCCGATGGAGCACCTGCTCGCCGAGCGCTTCGGCCTGACGACGTTCGAGGCGCTGCGCACGCCGTTTGCCGCCGTCGCCTGCGACATCGTCTCGGGCCACGAGGTGGTGCTGCGCGGCGGCGATCTGGTGAGCGCGGTGCGCGCAAGCTGCGCTCTGCCGGGCGTCTTCCCGCCGGTCGAGCGCGCCGGGCAGATGTTGATCGACGGCGGGGTGCTCAACAACCTGCCGATCGACGTGGCACGCGCCCTGGGCGCCGATTTCGTGCTCGCGGTCGACCTGCTGCCGCCGTGGCGCGCGCTCGGCCGGCCGACCAATCTGCTCGAGCTCTGGGAGCGCTCGCTCACGCTGCTCGTGCAGGGCAACCAGCCGTCGCGCAGCACGGCCGATCACCCCGCCGACCTCACGGTGCAGCCCGCCGTCGCGGCGTTCTCGTTCAGCGATTTCGGCGGCGTCGACGAGCTGATCGTGCTCGGCAGGCAGGCCACCGAGCAGGCGCTGGCGAGCGCCGGGCTGAGCGCCTAGTGGCCTGTAACGTCCGAATCGATAGTGGATGGCGCCGCGGCTGGGCGCCGTGGGCAAGGCGCGGCGACGCAGCCATAGCTGGGCCTACGGCGAGGAGGCGCGACGCCGCCCACGGGGCCCAGACCAAGCCAGCCCCTATCGATTTGGGCACTGATTCGGGTGTTACAGGCCACTAGTCGAAGGTGCGAACGCGGTGAGTCCGGCGACTCGCTCCGTCAGGCGCTGGCACAGGGGGCGGCGCTGGGACAGGTTGCACATTCTTCCGCGGCATTTCCACTCGCGGCAGGCAGCTAGCCACGCAGAGTCACGGGCAGCACGGCCCGCTCGCGCCGATCGACCACTGGCGCGCGTGGCAGGCTCCTTGCAGTCACACTCCTTGGCGTCTCCGCGCACCGCGGAGGAAGTCGATCAAGGAGATTTCCATGCACTCATTCACTCGCGCAGTCGCCCGGACCCTCGGCGCCGCACTCGTCGGCACTTGCGCTATTGCCGCCGCCGCAGCAGCAGAATCCACGATCACCGTGACTGCCATCGACCCGCCGCCCGCGGCCGCGGCAGAGTCCGCCGTCGCGCCGGCGCTGACTCCGACCTCGCCAACGAACCTCGTCGGGCAGTCCGTCCGGCCCGGCGGCGTCGTACTGCTCTGGCGGGACCGCTCCACCAACGAGTCGAGTTTCATCGTCGAGGGCAAGCTGGCGAGCGACCCGACGTTCTCGCAGCTCGGCACCGTAAGTGCGAACGTCACCGCCGTCACCATCAACGGGCTGCCGGCCGGCAGCGACCTCCTGTTCCGTGTCCGCGCCTCGAACGCCTCGGGAGCCTCGGGCAGCACCAACGCTGTCGCGGTGACCACCCTGGCGACCAGCGGCTGCGTCGCAGCCGACAACGCCATGTGTCTCCAGAACAGCGAATTCCGCGTGCAGGCGCTCTTCCTCACCCAGGACGCAACCGGTGCGGACGGTCCGAGCGGCGAGGCGCGCGCCGTGAAGCTGGTTTCGGACTCCGGATATCTGTGGTTCTTCAACGATTCCAACATCGAGGCCGTGGTCAAGGTCTTGAACGGCTGCGCGATCAACTCGCGCTTCTGGGTGTTCGCCGGCGGCCTCACGAACGTGCGCGTGGTGCTCACGGTCACCGACACGGTGGCCGGGGCTTCGGAGTCGTACAGCAACCCTCAGAGCCACGCGTTCCAGCCGATTCAGGACACCGAAGCGTTCGCAACCTGCAATTGACCTAGACCGGGCCCTACAGGCGCCCGGCGGGTCCGCTGGGACAGGTCGAGAGCCACGACGCCTCCACCTGTCCCAGATCGCCCGCGAATCCCCCGGCATCCACTCGAAATCCGGGCCGAAACCGTTCGTCACCCCGGCGGTCTGCTTCCCGCCGGATTTGGCATCTAATTCCGCGGTGCGCGCACTCAACGTCCGCCCGTCGGTTCCGCAACCATGCCAAACCTCACGCCCCGCCGCGACCGTCCCAAACGGTTCTGAAACCCGGCGGCACCGTTCGCGTTAGTACCCAACATGGGACCTTCCAACGCTCGTCAAGCACCTTCGTTTTCCCTGATCCGAGGACTGCTGCGCTCGCCAGGCGTGACCCTCGCAGCCGTCGGCTGCCTGGCGGTCGGGCTCGGCGCCACGATCGCGATCGCAAGCGCCGTGCAGGCCGCGCTGCTCGCGCCGCCGCCGTTCCGGGCGCCCGACGAGCTGGTAACGGTCTACCGCACCACGCCGCACTTCAACACCGGGCCGCACTCCGCCCCGAACTACCGCGAGCTCGCCGCCACTGTGCGGCAGATCCGGTCGTTGGCGGCGCTCAGTCCGGCGACGAAACTCCTGGCGGTGGGCGGCGAAACCGTCCGCGTCTCGGCACTCCGCGTGAGCGGCAATCTGTTCGAGACCCTCGGAGTCGCGCCGCTCGCGGGACATTTCTTCGCTGCCGGGGACGACTCGCTGGAGCGGCCGGGAACCGCGGTGCTTTCCGCCGAGCTGTGGCGTGACCGCTTCGGCGGCGATCCCGCCGTCGTCGGCCGCATCGTGCGGCTCGACGGCGAGGCCTTCACGGTCGTGGGCGTGGCGCCCGAGCGCTTCGAGGTGCCGCACGGACCGCGCCTGCTGCGCGCGCAGATCTGGATCCCGCTGCGGCTGTCCGCGGATCAGCTCGCCGACCGCGGCAGCAACTACCTCATGGCCGTCGGTCGACTGGCCCCGGGAGCCACGGCGGCGAGCGCCACGGAAGAGCTCGGCCGCCTGTTCGCGGGCATCGAGGCCCAGCATCCGGAGCTGCGCGGCGAGGGGCTGCGCGCCGTGCCCCTGCGGCAGGAGGCCACGCGCGCCGTGCGCACGCCGCTGCTGCTGTTGTTCGCGGCCGTGCTGATCGTGCTGCTGATCGCGTGCGGCAACGTCGCCAGCCTGCTGCTCGCGCGCGGCGTGCGGCGGCAGCGCGAGATCGCGGTGCGCGTCGCGCTCGGCGGCGACCGCTGGGCGATCGTGCGCCCGGTGCTGGCTGAGAGCCTGGCACTCGCGGTCGCCGGCCTGGCGGCGGGTCTCATCGTCGGCTGGATCGGCATCCGGACCATCGGCGTTCTGGCGGCACAACAGCTGCCCCAGCTCGCGCACGTCGCTCTGGACGGCCGCGTAACCGTTTTCGCGCTCGGGCTCTGCCTGCTGACCGCACTCCTTTGCGGAGCGGCGCCCGCTTGGCGCGCGCTCGCGGTCGATCCGCAGACCGTCCTCGGCAGCACGCGCGGCGGCAGCACGAGCCGCGGCCATCAGCGAGCGCTCAGCACCTTGGTGGTCGCCGAGGTCGCGCTGTCACTGACGCTGCTGATCGGCGCCGGCCTGGTGCTGCAGGGATTCCGTCAGCTGACGTCGAGTGATCCCGGCTTCGACCCGGAACGGCTCACCACCTTCGAGCTCTCGACCCTGCCGCGCACGGCGGCACAGGCCGGGCGCGACGGCTCGAGCGTGCGGCGGGTTCTCGAGCCGGTTCTCGAGGCGCTCCGCGCCTTGCCCGGTGTCGAGTCTGCCGCGGCGCTCTCCCAGGTGCCGTACGACAACTGGGGCTGGAACTTCAACGTGCGCTACGAGGGCCAGCCCGACAACGAGCCTACGCAGCGCCCGCTGATCGAGAACCGGATCGCCACGCCCGACCTCTTCGCCGTCACCGGGCAGCGCTTGCTCGCCGGCCGGGGCCTCGAGTCTTCCGACGACGAACGCCCCGAGGCGCCCAGCGTCGTGGTGGTCAACGAAGCGCTCGCCCGCCGCGACTTCCCGGACGGCAGCGCGGTGGGCAAGCGCTTCTACGACGGCGACGACGGCAAGAGCCTCACCACCATCGTCGGAGTGGTGAGCGACATCAAGAACTTCGGTCCTTTCCAAGCGCCGCGGCCCGAGATCTATCGCGCCTATCGCCAAAGCGGAGACGGCACCTCGTTTCCCATCGTCGTGCGCTGGCGCGCCGGCGCGCCGCGCGCCTCCCTTCGCCAGATCGTCGCGCTCGTGCACGCGGTCGACCCGCGCGCCGCGGTCGAGCGCTCGCGTTCGCTGCGCGAAGTGATCGACGCGAGCCTCGGCGCGCCGCGGCTCTATCTGAGCCTGCTCGCGGTCTTTGCCGCCGTCGCAGTCAGTCTCGCGCTCGCCGGCCTCTTCGGGGTGATGGCCTACTCGGTGGCGCAGCGAACCCGCGAGCTGGGCATCCGAACGGCGCTCGGCAGCAGCCCGAGCCGCACGCTCGGCCTGGTCACCGGGGCCGGGCTGCGGTTGGTAGCGGTTGGACTCGGCGTGGGATTGCTGTCGAGCTTCGGCGTCACGCGGTGGCTCGGCGCGCTGCTCTACGGCGTCTCGCCGCTCGACGCCGGAGTCTGGGTCGCTGCCTGCCTGCTGTTCGCGGCGATCGGCGCGCTCGCGACGCTGGCGCCCAGCCTGCGGGCCGCCCATTCCGACCCGATGGGCGCCCTGCGCATGGACTGATCGGGTTCGTACGCGCTTCTTCACGCCGGCGGCTCGTGAGCCGGGACGTGACGAAGCGCCGTGGCGGGCGGTGTCTCCTCGGGTATCGTCCGGCGCATGCAGAAGCTTCCTGAGCTCGTCGTCTTCGACCTCGCCGGCACCACGGTGGAGGATCTCGGGCAGGTCCCCGCGGCCTTCGCCGAGGCAATCCAGGCGCAGGGCGTCAGCGCCTCGCCGGCCGCGATCGAGGAGATCCGCGGCGCCTCCAAGCGCGAAGCGTTTTCGCGCCTCCTGCCCCCGGGCCCCGACCACGCCGAGCGCATCGACGCCGCATACCGCACCTTCCAGGAGGCGCTCGCGGCGCGCTACGCCGCGACCGGCATCCAGGAGATCGCCGGTGCCGAGCGGACCTTCGCCTGGCTGCGCGAGCACGGCATCCGCGTCGCCCTCAACACCGGCTTCGACCGCGCCACCACCGCCATGCTCCTCGAGCCGCTCGGCTGGTCGGGCTCGGTCGAAGCCGTGGTCTGTGTCGACGACGTGGCGCGCGGCCGGCCGGCGCCCGATCTGATCGAGCGCGCCATCGCGGTCGCCGGTGCTTCGAGTCCGGCCGCGGTGGCGAACGTCGGCGACACGACTCTCGACCTCGAGGCGGCGCAGCGCGCCGGGGTCGGATGGAGCTTCGGCGTGCTCTCCGGCGCGCACCGTCGCGAGCGTCTGGAACGCTTTCC
>WBZN01000953.1_pt1 | contig 18646 bp, 18 predicted proteins | sample 5204281 | NCBI WGS metagenome assembly WBZN01 (sample SAMN12344347, study PRJNA552823) | activated sludge metagenome | biome: Activated sludge suspended growth; feature: Nitrification reactor; material: Wastewater; isolation source: activated sludge from nitrification reactor of wastewater...
TCGCACGAAGCCTTTTCTTCCGCAATCCTGATGACATCCTCTATCCACACAAAGCTGTTGGTTCGGACTGACAGCGTGACATGGGAACGCTGGTTGTGTGCGCCGTAACTGGATATTTCCTTGGAGCAAGGGCATAAACTGGTAACGGGAACCACTACTTTCATGGTAAAAAAATACTCGTTACTTTTAATTTCACCAATGAATGTCACCTCATAATCCAACAGGCTCCTGACTTGAGAAACCGGTGCGGACTTATTGATGAAATAAGGAAAGGTCATTTCGATATGACCTGAATCCGTACCCAGCTTTTCGATCATTTCGCGCAGAATGATCTGGAATGACTCCACAGAAATCTCACGCTCATGACTATTGAGTATCTCGACAAAGCGGGACATATGCGTGCCCTTGAAATTATGCGGCAGATTCACATACATATTGAATACGGCAATCGTATGCTGAATACCGCCATCCTTGTCGGCCACAATCACCGGATGACGGATGGCCTTGATTCCCACTCTGTCGATGGCGATACGCCGGGTATCGGGCGTACTCTGCACATCAGCAATGGGTAAATCTATCTGTTTATTCATATTTATCTCCTGTGCAGCAAGCGCTGCAGGTCATCTTCAAATCGGTACGACTCTCGTTTTATCCGAATCAATCCATAAGAGAACGTACCGACCGAATAATTCCATTTTTGTCCAAACCGCAATCAGCAAGCATCTGTGCATGATCGCCCTGATCGATAAAGACATCGGGCAAGCCGAGTTGCAACACCTTGACCACGATCCGCTGATTATTCAATGATTCGGTTACCGCGCTGCCAGCCCCACCCAGCACTGTATTTTCTTCCACTGTCACCAGTAAGTCGTGACTGGCTGCCAGCGACGCCACCAGTTCATCATCCAGGGGCTTGACAAATCGCATGTTTGCCACGCTCGCATTCAGTTCTTCCGCTGCTTCCAGACAGGGTGCCAGCATGCTACCAAAAGCCAGTAATGCAATCTTTTCGCCTTGTCGCCGAAGCTCACCTCGGCCAATGGGAAGAGCATGCATTTTCTTTTGAACTTGAACACCCGGCCCGGTTCCCCTCGGGTAACGAACCGCGGTCGGTGAATCCAACTTGAAAGCGGTATACAACATCTGCCGGCATTCATTTTCATCCGCAGGGGCCATGATGGTCATATTGGGCACACAGCGCAGATAAGACAGATCGAAGCTACCTGCATGCGTGGGTCCATCCGCACCAACCAATCCGGCACGGTCAATTGCAAATACCACTGGCAGATTCTGAATCGCCACATCGTGAATCAATTGATCATAAGCACGTTGCAAAAATGTCGAATAAATCGCCACGACCGGTTTCAGGCCATCGCAGGCAACCCCCGCGGCAAAAGTCACCGCATGCTGTTCGGCAATACCGACATCGAAATAGCGATCGGGATATTCCTCGGAAAAACGCACTAGTCCGGATCCTTCGCGCATTGCAGGAGTAATGCCAATCAGGCGAGAATCCTGAGCCGCCATATCACATAACCAGTCCCCAAAAACTTGCGTGTAAGCCGGTTTGCCAGCAGCTTTGCCGACAATGCCCTTCTTGGGATCGAACTTGCCCACACCGTGATACAGAATAGGATCTTCTTCTGCGACTTTGTATCCGGCTCCCTTGCGAGTCACCACATGCAGAAACTGTGGCCCTTCCAGCTGTTTGATATTGCTCAGCGTGGTTATCAGAACATCCAGATCATGTCCGTCGATCGGACCGATATAATTAAATCCAAATTCCTCGAACAGAGTCCCTGGCGTTACCATACCCTTGACATGCTCTTCCGCTCGCTTGGCCAGTTCCAACACCGGTGGCACGACCCCCAGCACCTTTTCGCCAGCACGTCGCGCTGTGGCATAAAACCTGCCCGACATCAACTTCGCCAGGTAATTGTTCAATGCTCCGACAGGACGCGAAATCGACATGTCATTATCGTTCAGTATGACGAGCAGATTGGCATCCATGACTCCCGCGTTGTTCAATGCCTCGAATGCCATGCCAGCACTCATGGCACCATCGCCAATAATGGCAATGGCACGCCGATCCGAATGATTCAGGCGAGCAGCAACCGCCATGCCCAGCGCAGCACTGATCGAAGTACTGGAGTGCGCGGTGCCAAAAGCATCATATTCACTTTCATCGCGACGCGGAAAACCGGCAACTCCCCCCTGCATGCGTAGCTTGTCCATACCGCCACGGCGACCGGTCAGCACTTTATGCGCGTAAGTTTGGTGCCCCACATCCCATACCAGTTGATCATGCGGTGTATTGAAAACGTAATGCAAAGCGATCGTCAGTTCTACCGTGCCCAGATTGGATGACAGATGCCCACCGGTTCTGGCTACAGATTCAATCAGAAAACCACGCAACTCCTTGGCAAACTGCGGTAATTTTTTTTGATCCAGTTCACGAAGCTGGGTGGGTGAATTTACGGTATCGAGCAATGGATACATTCAAAACCTGAAAAAAAGATTGTGGGAAATAAAACTTAGAATTTACGTTTCACTATAAAGTCGGTTACCTGACGCAATCGCATTGCCGCATCACCAAAACCTTGCAATGCCTGATCTGCATCGTGCTGTAACTTTTGGGCCAGCTCCCTTGCTGCACTGATGCCAAGGATACTGACGTATGTGGGTTTGTTGTTTTCCGCATCTTTGCCAGCCGTCTTACCCAGCGTCGCCGTTGTCGCCTCAGTATCGAGCAAATCATCTACAACCTGGAATGCCAGTCCGATGCACTTGGCAAAATGATCCAGTTGACTCAGCTGTTCCGCACCCAAGTCACCACTGCAACGTGCTCCCAGCATCACTGCAGCACGAATCAGAGCGCCCGTCTTGTGAATATGCATAAATTCGAGTTCGGGTAAACTGAGAGTCTTGCCCACACTATCCAGATCATAGGCCTGCCCGCCCGCCATGCCCCGTGAGCCGGCTGCCTGAGCAAGCTGAACAATCATTTCGAGCTGAATCCTGGGGTCATCCGACAAACGCTTTTCCGCCAGCAACTCGAATGCCAGGGTTTGCAGACTATCGCCCGTCAACAGTGCAGTCGCTTCATCAAACTCAATGTGACAAGTTGGTTTGCCTCGACGCAGTATATCGTCATCCATACAAGGCAAATCGTCATGCACCAAAGAATAGGCATGAATGAGCTCGACCGCAGCAGCGACCACAGTAACCCGTTCAACATCAGCTTGCGCCAGTTCACCTGCAGCGAATGAAAGCAGCGGCCTAACCCGCTTTCCTCCACCCAACACAGAGTAACGCATGGCCTGGTGCAAACGCACAGGCACACAATCAGTTGCGGGTAATCGGGATTCCAGGAAAGTTTCTATATTCGCCTGACAATGACTGGTCCAACTCTGAAAATCAGCAATCATTGACGTCAGGTCTTGTAAAGTTTTTCAACATATCGGCTTCAAGTATTTTTACCTGTTGTTGCGCGCTTTGCAGCTTGTTCTGACAGTATTGCAACAGCTCGGCTCCTCGCTGGTATGCAGCCAAGGAATCCTCGAGTGACATTTGTCCTGCTTCCATGGCTCCCACAATTTTTTCCAACTCCGCCGATGCCGCTTCGAAACTTTCAGGCTCAGCCTTGACTGACTTGCTTGAAGTTTTGGGTACCATAAATAGCCGAAAAATAAATTTACGGTTTATCTGTTAATAAAGGGGTAAAAATAGCGCAATTAGGCGTCTCAGGTCAATGCAAATTTGGCAAATCGAATATGATTACTCCAAATCCTGTAGCCAAAAGCATGGCAAAATCCTTCATCCATCGAACCTACATCACATTATGTTCTCGTCCTCCATTTTCGTTGCAACTAAAACAGGGGCGGAATGACGATATTGATCCACGCTTGCTCCTATGGCAACATTACGCAGCACGCAGAAAAATGAGTTAACGAAAAATCGTATTGATCCATACCAAATCTCATGTTACTCATGATCTGCTGTCGGGATTATTTCCGGCTCTATAGCTTGCTCGGCACATCTGGGCATTTTCTCATCCATTTCAGATCGGGGTAAACCTTGAACGACGAAAACCTTAACCAAATAGCTGCCTACTTCGAAAATGTACCCTTGTGGCCTTTCATTTTCTTTGGATTCCTCGGATTGGTGGCCTTGGCGATTGACCTGTTGAATCGCAAGCGCCGCACCCTAGCCATCGAAGACTTCCGCAACACCATCGAAACCGAACTGGCACTGATGTATCCACAACACAAGGGTTGGCCAAGAAACATCAATTCCTATCTGTGCTCACGCCTGCCTGAAATGCAGCAAAATTTTGAAATTCTGCGCGTATTCATTCCACAGAATCGACTGCTCAGCTACAACACGGATTGGAATAATTTTTGCGATTTCTGTCGCAACATCACCGATGAAAAATGTGCCGCTGCAGAACAACCGGCATCGGGTGATGGCGCAAACGCAGCAAGCCAGGAACCCGACCCGAAAGTGGTACTGCATGGTTTGATTGAAAAACTACTGAAACATACCGAAATTTAAACTGTGTTGATGAATCGCTGGTGTCCGGTCGACCGATACTAAAATAGGCTGCCCTCGTACAGCAGCGATTCATCATATTTCCGATCGCAACAATCATGACATGTCCGTTCATGATGCAACGATGTCTTGCAGCATATGATCTTCCATCCACTCATTTGCCATGAACACACAAAGTAATACGGTCGGCTTAGGTAGCGTTGTCGTGCGTCCAGTGATGTCCTACCGCGACATGGGAAAATTCATCGATGTGCCATGGCACATTTATGCCAATGACCCCATGTGGGTACCGCCTTTACGTCTGGAACGACGCTTACATTTTTCCCGTTTCAATCCTTTTTTCAAACATGGTGAGTGGCAAGCCTGGGTGGCCTATCGCAACGAACAACCGGTGGGGCGGATCAGCGCGCAAATCGATTCCTTGCATCAGGAGCGTTATGGCACCGACAGCGGGCATTTTGGCCTGCTGGAATGTATCGACGATGATGACGTCTTCTCGGCTTTGATGCTGCATGTCGAAGCATGGCTTGGCTCCAGACAAATCCACAAAATCAGTGGCCCCTTCAATCTTTCGATCAATCAGGAATGCGGAATTCTTGTAGAAGGATTCGATACACCGCCGGTAGTCATGATGCCGCATTCAGCACCCTGGTATGGTCGCCTGCTGGAACAGCATGGCTATCTGCCACTCAAGGATCTGCTGGCTTACAAAGTCAGAATCGATTTTGAAATTCCACCCGTCATGCAGATGCTGATCAAGCGATTTTCTCCGCAAATCACCCTGCGCACCCTTCGCCGGGATCGATTCGCCGAAGAGATGGAAATCCTGCGCGATATCTTCAACGATGCCTGGTCGGAAAACTGGGGATTCATCCCCTTCACCCGGGAAGAATTTGCTGAACTGGGCAGCAGTTTGCGCCTGCTGGTTTCCGATGAGTTTATCCAGATCGCAGAAGTGGACGGCAAACCGGCAGCTTTCATGGTGGGGCTCCCCAATCTCAATGAAGTACTGAAGGAACTGGATGGCAGCCTGTTTCCACTAGGCTGGCTCAAACTAGTTCGAAGCATCAGGAATCACGAGATTCGCATGGGTCGTGTCCCGTTGATGGGCGTTCGCAAGCAATATCATAATCGCCCTATCGGGCTGGTTCTGGCGTGCCTGGTCATTGATGCACCTCGTGAGGCAGGCATGGCGCAAGGCTTCAAGGAGGTCGAATTGTCCTGGATTCTTGAAGACAACAAGTCCATGCGCGCCATTCTGGATAACATCGGCTGCCAGCAGTACAAACGCTATCGCATCTTTGGAAAAACACTGTGAGTCAAGTTCCGCAATCTGCCCTTCCTCGTTTTGCCGCCATCGTGCTGGCTGCTGATCGCACCGGAAAAGACCCGATCACATTGCATACCGGTGCAGCCTGCAAAGCATTTGCGCCGGTTGCGGGTACACCGATGGTGATTCGCGTTCTGGATGCACTGGCGGCATGTGAAATGATCGACACCATCGTCTTGTGCGGCCCACCGGAATCACTGCATACGCACTGCTCCGAACTCCAACGGCGCATCGCTGCCAAGCAGGTCACCTGGATACCCAATCTGGACTCGCCGAGTCGCAGCGCGGAAAGCGGTTTGCAGCAGATTCCCGCCGATGTTCCGGTACTGTTGACCACAGCCGATCATGCCCTGCTGACACCCGAAATCGTACGCAATTTTTTAGGCGCTGCCATGGCACAAGATGGCGATGCCGTCGTGGCAACAGTCAGGGAGCAGGACATCGCTGCAGCGTTTCCGGGCTCCAAACGCACGGTCATCCGCCTGCGTGAAGGCGGTTTCTGTGGTTGCAACTTGTTCATGTTCAAACCGCAAGGACGCTCTTTAGTCGGTTTCTGGCGGCAAGCGGAAGTACTGCGCAAGCGGCCTTGGCGACTGATCGCACGAGTGCTCGGATTCGGGACGGTGTGGTCGTATCTGTTTGGATCGTTGACAGTACACCAAGGGCTGGATGCTGTTTCAAAAAAAGCCGGAATCCTGATACGTATCGTCGTTCTCGACGACCCTCGCGCCGGGGTGGATGTTGACAAAGCGGAAGACCTGCAACTGGCGGAATCCATTCTCGGCGACCCACATCATCCCGCCAAATCTGACACATCCTTCACCAGGTAATACCCTCGCAGTTCATCATCAATGCTATTCTTGAACATATTCATACCGGTGAGTCCATAAATCCATGAGACTGATAGAGCGCTATATCGCCCGCGAAATCATGCTGCCTTTCACGGTGGTCATCCTGATTCTGGTCGGCCTGTACGCTAGTTTCGTCAGTGCCAGATTGCTGGCGGGCGCAGTGACCGAAACACTGGGTTTGGCTGCGCTACTGAAACTGGTTTTTCTGAAAACCCTGATCGCGCTGGAAGTGCTTATTCCCATCGCCCTATACATATCCATCATCATGGGTTTGGGCAGACTCAACAAAGACCAGGAACTGAACGTCATCCGTTCACTCGGCATCAGTGGAACCCGCATAGTTCTTGCGGTACTGACGATCGCGATCCCAATCGGCATCGTCAGTGGCATGCTGTCCTCGTATGTCCGTCCCTGGGCTTATGCAGAAAGCTACGTTCTGGATGCGCAGGCGGAAGCAGAGTTGAACACCAATCGGTTCCAGGCAGGTCGCTTCTATGGCAGCGAACGCAGCGGCAGAGTCGTTTACGTGCGCAGCAAAAACGATTTGAACAAGGAAATGCAGCACATCTTTCATTACATCAGAAAGCCTGATGGCAGCGAGATCGTCATCGCCAAGGAAGCGCATCAGATTCAGCCGACCACCACCGAACCACGTCCTCACATCCAGCTTTCCGATGGCATAGCGTATCAATTGGCCAGCGCGGCCAATGTCGACGATATCATTCAGTTCAAAAGCATGATCTATTTCATCGATAACGATTATGTGACTAATTACCGCCGCAAAGCTGCGGCAACGCGAACATTGTGGGAATCCGACCAACCACGCGACATTGCGGAACTACAGTGGCGGATTTCCCGCCCTCTGGCAACCATTCTACTGGCTCTGATCGCCGTCACATTCATCCGTATTGCCCCACGCCAGGACAAAACCGACAGAACCTATGTCTTCGCCGCACTGGTCTTTGCCGCCTACTATAATCTAGCCGGACTGGCCAAAACCTGGGTCGAACAGGGTGCCATCGGCAGAATACCTGGTGTCTGGTGGCTGGAACTGCTGATGATCCTGGTATTGATAACATACGCCTGGCTCACTCACTACAAACGAACGCCCCGCGCAACATGATTATTTATCGTTATCTTGCCTATCAGGTCACTATCGGTTTTCTGATTTCCACAGCCATCCTGCTGCCGCTCTTTAGCTTCTTTGATCTGCTGGATCAACTGGAAGATGTCGGCAAAGGCACGTATCGCGCTGTCGATGCCTTTCTATATACAGCGATGCTGATGCCGCGACGGTTCATCCAGATCGCACCTTTTGTGGCCTTGTTGGGTACGGTTTTTGCCCTGGGTAAGCTGGCCGTTCACTCGGAACTCGTCGCCATGCGTGTAGCCGGGCTTTCTCCCCTCCGCATCAGCTGGGCGCCTTTGAGCATCGGTATCATGATGTTATTGGGTATCGCCCTACTCGAGCAGTTTGTGGCACCCCAACTCCAGCAGCTGGCTATCACCAACCGTGCCATCGCCCTGGAACTGAGCGCGGAGCTAGGCCGTAACCTGGGAATCTGGACACGCAACGAACATAACATTTTACGTATCGGGCGCATGTCGCATAGTAAGCACGCCGTCGATATCGAGATCCTGAAACTCGATCCGCAAGGTTTTCTGCAATCGCATATTCTGGCGCAATCCGCAGACATCATCAGTGACGATGACTGGAGACTCAGTCAAGTGACCATCCGCACATTCGAGAATGACCAGATTACCTTGTCTCGTCATGACACGTATGAATGGCAGTCGTTCCTGAATCCGGAAGATATCCTGACCCTGACCAAACCCCCTGAAAGCCTTTCTCCACTGGAATTGGCCCGGCATGTCGAATTTCTGCGCAGCACTGGGCAGGATGCGGATTCCTATGCTCTGGCACTTTGGCGCAAGGTGGGTAGTGCGCTGATGACGATCGCCATGTTGTTGCTATCCATTCCGTTCGTGTTCGGTTCGATCCGCTCCGGTCTGAGCAACAAGCTGATTCTGGCCACATTGATCGGCATGGCGGTGTATTTACTGGATCAGATCATTGCCAATGCTGGACTGATTCTTCACCTCAACCCGGCACTCGTTGCCCTGGCGCCCGGTTTAACCATGATCCTACTGGCAAACTTGTGGCTGAGCCGAACTTTTTAGTCTTTATCTGTCAATGGAGTCCTAAAAACACTACAATCGCGAAGTACGCAACGAAAATGCGTGCATATCCTGATCACACGAGTTGATTCACGCTGACACAACCCAATTTTTTGCACATGCCGACATCTACCTATATTCATATTTTTGGTGACAGCACCATCACGATCTGGGGATTGACCGGTCGCGAACGCTTGCTGCGCATGCTGGCCGCCCACATCAGCATCAAGCTGATTGATGACGTGGAAAGCATCCCGGTCGATGCCACGGTGCTATTCCTCAATGCCAACATGCTGTTCGATGCACGCGTACTGACCGCCATGCTGGGTATCGACAGAAAAGTGGCACTGTATAGCCAGGAAGGTTTCCCTGCCGCCATCCGTACCGATGGCAGTCTGGCCACGCAGGTACTGCGCAGCCTGAACAACAATCCGGACCAGAACTACAAGTTTGCCCTGTTGACCATCCCGCACATTACCCTGGCCGATCTCAATATCGATTTCCAGCAAAACCTGAAAAAGAAAGATCCACCCTATATCTTGCCGGTCACAGCAGCCAACCAGACTGCGCTGGAGCAGGAACTATTTTCGGGCTCCTATAAGGGCGTCACCGATCTGGTGACCAAATGGGTTTGGCCCTGGCCAGCTTACCGAGTCACGCATTGGTGCGTGCGCTACGGCTGGCAACCGAATCACGTCACCTATCTGAGCGTAGTCCTTGCAGTACTGGCCGGTATGGCATTCTGGTATGGCTTTTTTGGCATGGGTCTGCTGATGGGCTGGTTCATGACTTTCCTCGATACCGTCGATGGCAAGCTGGCTCGCGTCACGGTCACATCCAGTCGTTTCGGCGATGTCATGGATCATGGTCTGGACATCGTGCATCCCCCGCTCTGGTATATTGCCTGGGGCGTAGGTCTGTCCAGCACGGCGACACCCATCTTTGCGCAGGGATTCCTGATGACGCTGATGCTCATCGGGTACGTCGGCGGTCGACTGTGCGAAGGCGCCTTCAATTACTGGCTAGCCACCTTCGATCTGTTCATCTGGCGCAAAATGGATTCATTCAATCGTCTCATCACGGCACGGCGCAATCCCAATTTGCTGATACTGACGTATGGCTGGCTGACCGATCGGCCTGCATTTGCACTCATCCTGGTGGTGGTGTGGCATCTGTTTTCCACCGGTTTTCTCTGCTGGAGACTGTTACTGGCCTGGCGCATCAAGCAAAGCGGTGGCACGCTGACATCCTGGTTGCAGGACATTGATCCGGCACGCGATCGCGACATTCTGGCGGTGCGGATCTTTACCCGTGCGCCCATCCAACTCGGCACCTCCCATCGCTCGCATAACTCTTGACAATCTTCCGCACCCCATGACGTCAACCACACGGATCGATCGCCTCCGGACCGGATCAGCCAAGGTCGGCTGTCTGCTGAATCCGAACAGCGGCCAGGTCCGCAAACGCGGTACTGCAATCCGGCAGGTTCTGACCAGCATGCCCGATTTGCTGGTCTGCGAAGCCAATGATACCAATACATTCCAGTCAGCGATGAAACGCTTATTGCAAGCCGATCTCGATTTGCTGGTCATCATCGCCGGCGACGGCACCACCCATGCCGTACTGGGCCACCTGTTCAATGCCATATCCGTGGAAAACTGGCCAGCATTGATGATCGTGCCCGGTGGCACCACCAACATGACGCCACTGGATCTCGGCATGCGTGGCAAGCCGGAACAGATCCTGCGCCGGTTACGATCGATGCTGGTCAAGCCTGAAGCATTGCAGTTGCGACAGCGCCCGGTACTCCGGATCGAACAACCGGGCATGGATACACTCTATGGCATGTTTTTCGCCGTTGGTCTGGTAGCGCGGGGGGTAAAATTTTCCCGCAGCCCAGTCAAACAACTGGGAATTACCGGTGGCATCTTCACCTTTCTGATCATGTTGCGATCGCTCGTGGGCATGATTAGCGGTATGATGACGGGGCGTCAACACGATGAATGGGCGCCCGTTACCATGACCATGACACAAGACAATGGTCACATAAATCAAGGAACTTACCTGTTTGCATTGATCAGTGCACTGGATTGTCTGTTGCTGAACATACGCCCCTACTGGGGACGAGAATCGGCTCCCCTGCATGTGACCTGGGCCGATCAGCAACCCAAGCATCTGTGGCGATCACTGTGGCCGCTGCTCACAGGAAATGGTCAGGCATTATTGGAACAGGATGGCTACCACAGCCACAACACCCAATCGATTACCCTGCATCTGGACGATGAATACATAGTCGATGGCGAACTATACCGTTCGCTCGGCCCGAATATTCCCTTACAAGTCAGCGCGACTGATCTTGTAACTTTTTTAGTGCTATAGGACACGAATTATCATGACAGACTCCATTATCTCTTCCACATCCGGTGAATCATTGCCGATCCGCTTGACCAATGAAGTCGCTTGGGAATGCAACAAGCCAGTATCCCCCGACTTCGTTCCCTTGGTCGATGCGTTGATCATGCGCTTTGGCGAATCACTCGATGCCGTCATGCTGTATGGATCTTGCCTGCATTCCGCAAGCAGCCTGGATGAAGGCATCGTCGATCTGTATGTCATCGTCGACAATTATTTCCGTGCCTATCCGCAACGCCATCTGGCCTTTATGAACAAATGGCTGGCCCCCAATGTGTTTTATCTGGAAGTACCTCACCAAAACAGAACACTGCGGGCAAAATATGCCGTCATTTCAACCGATGACTTTACCAATGGTGCGCAATACTGGTTTCACTCCTACATCTGGGCACGTTTTGCTCAGCCATCACGACTTTTATATGCCCGCAACGACCTGATCCGCGAACGCATCCATACTGCACTGGGTCATGCTGTCGTCACTTTTCTGAAAAGAGGTGCTGCGGCTCTGGAGGCCGGCGTGTACACCGTGGAAGAGATCTGGACCCGCTGCTTGACGCTGACCTATGCGTCCGAACTGCGTGCCGAACGGGAAACGCGCGCGGCCCATCTGGCCCAAGTCAACCGTGATGCGCTGATCCGTCTGACTGAAGTTGCCGCACCGATGCTGCAAGGTAGCCTGGAAAGACTGGAAAATGGCAAATATCAATGCCTGACCCACCCGGAAGTACAGCAGCAGGCATTGTGGCAATGGCGCATGCGTCGCTGGCAAGGTCGCATTCTATCGATACTGCGCTTGTTCAAAGCTACCTTCACATTTGCAAACAGCGTCGACTACGCAGCCTGGAAGATCGAACGCCACACCGGTTTTCACATCGAAGTTACACCGGAATTGCGCCAGCATCCTTTTTTAGGGGGTTACAAGATCATTTGGCAATTATTCCGCCGCGGTGCAATACGCTGATCCAGCATCAACTGACTTCAGCCATTCCAACATTCTTAAATTTCAGAAAAGTTTTTTCAACGGGAGACAACCATGAATACTGCCTATCGTTTCATCATGCTTTCATTGATCCTGCTGCTCGGCGCCTGTTCCACGATGTATCTCGAGGGGCTGGAAAAGGTGGGTATTCCCAAGCGGGATGTAATGGTCTACCGCGTGGAAAAAGCACGCGATACGCAACAGGAAACCAAAGAACAGTTCAAATCGGCACTGGAGCAGTTTACCGCTGCCACACGTTTTGACGGTGGTGATCTGGAAGCCACTTACAAGCGCCTGAACGACAGCTATGAAGCCAGTCTGAGCAAGGCAGAGGAAGTCAAAAGCCGTATCGCCGACATCGAGAGCGTATCCGAAGCGCTATTTAACGAATGGAAACAGGAAATCACGCAATACAGCAATCCGACGATGAAACAGAACAGTCAGAAAAAGCTGGATGCCACGCAAGTGCATTACCGCCAACTGATCACCTCGATGAAGCAGGCGGAAGCCAAGATTCAGCCGGTTCTGACCGTATTCCACGATCAGGTCATGTACCTCAAGCACAACCTCAACGCACGGGCCATTGCCTCGCTGAAGGGCGAACTGGGCAACATCCAGTCCGATGTGTCCGCCCTGGTGGCTTCCATGGAAAAATCCATCAATGAAGCCAATGCCTTCATTAGTACGATGGAGAACAAATAAAACCTCTTTGCTGGTTTTATTGCAGCATTGCCGGTTCAGGAATTTTCTATACTGTCAGCCAGGTTGGTAATCAATGGTGGGATGGAAAAATGCTGGTCGGCGATTTGATGAGCACAAAACTGGTCACGGTCGAACTGGATGATCGATTATCGGTGGTCAAAGAAATATTCGATCACATGCTTATTCATCATCTGGTGGTGATCGAAAACAACAAGGTATTCGGTGTCGTGTCGGACCGTGATTTGTTCAGGGCATTGAGTCCACATATCGGCACCCTCTCCGAAACCGGCAAGGATGTAGCCACGCTCAACAAGCGCGTCCACCAGATTGTAAGCCGACATCCAATCACACTGACGCCCGCAGTACCACTGAAGCAGGCAATCGACATTTTCGACACACATCCCGTCTCCTGCGTGCCTGTCGTGGATCACGCACAAAAACCGATCGGTATCATTACGACCCGGGACATCATTCACGCCTTGAACCAGAAAATGCAGACTGGCTGAACGTAGATTAGTTCGATCACGATCTGAGCTGGGGCAATGCATCCGGATGTGCCACGAACTGCAGCGCCAGCCCGTTGTTGCACCAGCGTTCCTTGCGCGGTAGCGGTCCATCTCCAAAAACATGACCCTGATGACCGCCGCATCGCGCGCAGTGATACTCGGTTCGCCGGAACAGCAACGAATAGTCGGGTCTGGTAGCCACATGTCCAGCAATCGGCTGGGTAAAACTGGGCCATCCGGTACCACTCTCATACTTGTACTGACTCTCGAATAATGGCAGATAGCACGCCGCACAAATGTAAGTGCCCTGCCGTTGCTCCTGATTCAACTCACTGCTTCCAGGTTCTTCCGTCTGTTCCTCGAATAGGATTTCGAAAGCAGCAGCAGACAAGAGTGCTTTCCATTGCTGATGCGACTTGTGCAATGGCTCCACGTTCAATGCCCCCTCTCCGGCCGCCAGCAGTGCAGATATCGGTACGAATCCCCCTGGCACACCCAGAATCACTGCCACACTCTGTAAAAAAATACGCCGATTCATCGAATTTTCCTTGTAATTTTACTGATCTTCCTACCGCACCAAGCCTGTAACCGGGTCATATTGCCTGGCGTCATGACTAAGTAGAAATAGATCGGGTCATGCCGATTTGCCGGCAAATCCTGTATCATCGCTATTTTAAGAATAATTCCTGGTTCTCATGAAAATAACGTTTCTGGAATTTGAGCAAAACATTGCAGAATTTGAATCCAAAATAGAAGAGCTGCGTTATGCGCAGGATGATTCCGCTCTGGACATTTCATCAGAAATCGCTCGTTTGCAAGCCAAGAGTCAGTCATTGACCAAGAATGTCTACGCCAAACTCACACCGTGGCAGATTTCACAAGTAGCACGGCATCCGCAACGCCCTTACACACTGGATTATATCGAGCACTTGTTCACCGATTTTGAAGAACTGCATGGCGACCGGAATTTTGCCGACGATCATGCGATTGTAGGTGGCTTGGCACGATTCAATGGTCAGACTGTCATGGTCATCGGACATCAGAAAGGGCGCGATACGCGAGAAAAAATTTATCGCAATTTCGGTATGCCTAAACCGGAAGGTTATCGCAAAGCCATGCGGCTGATGAAACTGGCAGAGAAATTTTCCATTCCACTGATCACATTCATCGACACGCCTGGCGCTTACCCCGGTATCGATGCCGAGGAGCGGGGACAATCCGAAGCCATTGGCAAGAACCTGTATATTCTGGCGGAACTGCGCGTACCGATCATTTGCATCATCATTGGCGAAGGTGGATCAGGCGGTGCGCTGGCGATAGCCGTCGGTGACGTCATCCATATGCTGCAGTATGCCACCTATTCGGTGATATCCCCGGAGGGCTGTGCGTCCATACTGTGGAAAAGCGCCGATAAGGCACCCGAAGCAGCCGAAATCATGGGAATCACCGCAGAGCGCTTAAAATCGGTGAATCTGATTGATAGCATCATTGCAGAACCCATTGGTGGAGCCCATCGGGATTATCCTGCCACCATGCAGTCCGTTAAATCCACGCTACAGCAATCCTTGCGCAAACTGCAGGAACACTCGATCGAAATACTTTTGGAAAAACGCTTACAGCGACTGATGGCTCATGGGTCATTCAAGGAAGTCAAAGCCGAATAATCCGTTCAACGTTGCACAGCAGGTACTGCAAACCCATATCCAGCCTGGGCAGCATCTAACCGTCGCATTGAGTGGCGGCGTCGACTCCGTCGTGCTTTTGCATATATTGGTCCAGCTATCCCACACCATGCCATTTTCATTGTCAGCGGTCCATGTGCACCATGGCATCAGCCGCAATGCCGGGCTGTGGAGCCAGTTTTGCTGCAATCTGTGTCATACCCTTGATGTGCCGATTTACGTAGCCTACCTGCAAATTGGCAAGGAAAGGGGCCAAAGCCTGGAAGCCGTTGCCCGGGAACAGCGCTACCAGGTATTCAGTCGCCTTTACGCTGATTTCGTGGTGCTTGCTCAACATCGAGACGATCAGGCGGAAACGCTGATGTTGCAATTACTCAGAGGTGCGGGTGTCCGGGGTTTGAGCAGCATGCCGGTCATTCGCAAGCAATCACGGCAGCTTGCACCACAAATCCTGCGCCCACTGTTGCACGCTTCCCGGCACAATATTGAGACATACGCCCGGCACAATCATTTGAACTGGATTGTCGATGAAAGCAATGACAGCATCGCTTACAACCGGAATTTTCTACGACACGAAATCTTTCCAAAGCTATCCCAGCGCTATCCGAATTATTCAACAACATTGCAGCGTACCAGTGAACATTTATCCGAGTCGCTACTACTTTTAGACGAACTGGCTCTCATGGATAGCGCTCGCTGTCTGCAATCGGACAAACTGATCATCAATCAATTAAGGTCATTGAGTATCCCCAGAGCCAAAAACCTTTTACGTCACATGCTGCTCAAACAAGGCGCAGCTCTGCCCAGCAGCGTCAAACTGGAAGACTTATTGAAACAATTATTCTCAGTGCAAGCCGATAACCACTTGCAGGTCCGATTCGGCAATACCGAAATTCGTTGTTTCAAGGGACTAATGCACATTCTGATCGACCGGACAACACCAGACCAGGCCGACGCGACATACCCCTGGCATAGCGAAACCGAACTGTTTTTACCACCAGCAAATGGCGCCATCCGCTTTGAAAAAACCACTGGAACAGGACTGTGCTCCGTGAAATTGTCAGCTGATTCCGTTACCGTACGTTTTCGACAGGGCGGAGAACGGTTCAGGCCCACGTGCAATCGACCACGCAGAAGCCTGAAAAACTTGATGCAGGAAGCTGCTATTCCCTCCTGGAATCGCGACACTCTGCCTTTGTTATTCTGTGGCGAGCAACTGATCTGGGTTCCTGGAATCGGTATCGACTGTGATTTTCAAGTAAAATCCGACCAACCCGGGATTTTGCCCATATGGATACCGAACAAACCATGAGGCAGAGCTTCAGGCAAGCGTTAAATTATCCTGATGTGATTTTTCATATTTTTTTAGGAACCAAGCATGATTCTAGTCACTGGCGGCGCTGGATTTATCGGAAGTAACTTTGTACTGGACTGGTTATCGCAATCGGACGAAGCAGTCATTAATCTGGACAAGCTCACTTATGCCGGTAACATGCACAACTTGTCTTCGTTAGTCGATAATCCCAAACATATTTTTGTGGAAGGCGACATTGCGGATGCCACGTTGGTGTCGCAGCTACTATATCGTTACCAACCCCGTGCCGTGATTCATCTGGCAGCCGAAAGTCATGTCGATCGTTCCATACATGGCCCGGCGGATTTCATTCAAACCAATATCGTCGGCACCTTTCATTTACTGGAAACCGTGCGGTGTTATTGGCAAGATTCAAGCGCATCGTCACAACAAGTATTTCGCTTTCTTCATGTCTCAACTGATGAGGTATATGGTTCGCTCCTGCCGCAAGCCCCTGCATTCACCGAATTGCATCGCTACGAACCGAATAGCCCTTATTCAGCCAGTAAGGCAGCGAGCGATCATCTGGTACGCGCCTACCACCATACGTATGGTCTGCCTGTCCTGACAACCAATTGCTCCAACAATTACGGCCCATACCAGTTTCCGGAAAAGCTGATTCCGCTGATGGTCGTCAACGCCCTGGCCCAGAAGCCCCTGCCAGTCTACGGTGACGGTCAGCAAATCAGGGACTGGTTATATGTAACCGATCACTGCCGTGCCATACGCCGCGTGCTGGATGCCGGAATCCCCGGTGAAACCTATAACATTGGTGGCTGGAACGAAAAAACCAATCTGGAAATCGTGCAAACCATCTGCACCTTGTTGGAAGAACTCTATCCAGGAGCGGATTACCAGCGACTGATCACCTTCGTCAAGGATCGACCCGGCCATGATCGCCGCTATGCCATCGACGCTACCCGCATGGAGCACGAACTGGGCTGGCGTCCCGTAGAAACGTTTGCCACTGGCATCAAAAAAACCATTCAGTGGTATTTGAATCATCAGACGTGGGTAACCGAAGTACAAACCGGTACCTATCGGGAATGGATCGAACGCAATTATGCAGGTCGCCGACCATGAAAATCCTGCTTTTCGGCAAAAACGGGCAGGTTGGCTGGGAATTACAGCGTAGTCTGGCTCCGTTGGGAGAATTGATCGCATTAAGCTCGAGCGATACCGAACACTGCGGTAATCTGGCAGACTTATCCGGCGTCCGGCAAACTATCCGCAATCTGGCTCCAGACATCATTGTCAACGCCGCAGCATACACCGCTGTCGACAAAGCCGAAACTGCGGCCGAGTCCGCACTGGCACATCGATTGAATGCTGAAGCTCCCGGTGTCATGGCGCAGGAGGCCAAGAACGGTGATGCCTTACTCATTCATTACTCAACCGATTATGTGTTCGATGGTGCTGGAAATCAGGCGTTTGTCGAAACAGACCAACCCAGTCCGCTGAATGTATATGGACAATCCAAACTGGCAGGTGAAAAAGCCATTATCGATAGTGGATGCGCACATTTCATCTTCCGAACCAGTTGGGTTTATGCGACTTATGGCAGTAATTTCATCAAAACGATACTGCGGCTGATGCCGCAGAAAAATGAACTCACCATCGTCAACGACCAGATCGGTTCACCAACCGGTGCAGAACTCATTGCCGATGTAAGCGCTCATGCATTACGTTTATACAGGCACCATCCAGAGTACTCCGGGATATACCATCTGGCTGCAAGCCAATACACATCCTGGTATGAATATGCGCAATTCATCCGCACCTGTGCACAGCATATCCACCCTTCCGAGGCAGTCGCAACATGCAAAATCCTGCCCATAGCCAGCGCGGAATTTAGATTGCCTGCTCAGCGTCCACTCAATTCACGTTTAAATACCAGCAAAATTGAAAAAAACTTTGATTTGACTCTGCCATCATGGCAATCAGGCGTGACCCGCACACTGCACGAGATTTTCAGAAAACCATAGCTTTAGGAATAGCTCAATACAGAAGCACAGAAAAAACTTGCTTGAACGATTGGTTAAAAACGTTATATACTCTTTTGCTCTATCAAATGTTAAAGAACTTTTTTATAAGGAAAATT
>WBZN01000954.1_pt1 | contig 18594 bp, 11 predicted proteins | sample 5204281 | NCBI WGS metagenome assembly WBZN01 (sample SAMN12344347, study PRJNA552823) | activated sludge metagenome | biome: Activated sludge suspended growth; feature: Nitrification reactor; material: Wastewater; isolation source: activated sludge from nitrification reactor of wastewater...
CTCCTTGTCCTTGAGCAGAATGTCGGCTTGGTCCCCCCGACCCAGAGTGACGCGGCTGCGGCGCAGCGGGAAGTGCCGGCCGATCTCGGGGCCGGACACCATGACGACGGTGGCGGCGCGGCGCGCCGAGGCCTCGGCGGGGCGGGCCGGCGAGATCAAGGTGCGATCGTGGTCCGTGCGCGGGCTCTCATCGCCCTGCGCGCCGGCGTCCCCGTCGTCGGGCCGCTCCGCCATGCTCTCCCGGTCCTCCTCGGTCACCCGTCCCGTCCAGCCTACCAAGAGGCGCCGGCGGGGGGAGGAACCCCGTGGCGCGCGGCGGAAGTTCCCGAGAGCCTGCTGAGCGGCCTAGAGGGTGTTCGACCGCGGCCCGCTGCTCGACAATCCGGAAGGGCCTGCGGCCCGCGATCGCAGCGCATCGAAGCCAACGAGGGTATGACTCTCCTCGTCCCACAGCTTGAGCCGCAGGGAGTGCAGGGCCTCCTTCATGGTGAGACGCGTGACGTTCTGCAGCTCGGGATTGTCATGAAAGCACTCGGCGAGGCGGTAGTTGGGAATCTGGCTCGCGAGGTGATGGATGTGGTGGAAGCCGATGTTGCCGGTAAGCCAGTGGAGCGCCGGCGGCAGGTCGAAGTACGAGCTGCCCTGCACGCCCGCGCTGTAGAAGTCCCAGGCGTGCTCGTGCTCCCAGTACGTGTCCTCGAACTGGTGCTGCACGTAGAACAGAAAGACGCCGATCGCGCCGGCGATCAGGACCACCGGCAGGTGCACCAGGAGGACTGCGCGCCAACCGAAGGCCGCGGCGAGGGCGAAGTACGAGAGGGCGATGCCGAGATTGGTCCACAGCACGCTCGCCCATTCGCGTTTCCACGACAGCGGGATGTCGAACGGGAACCGGTGCTTGAGCACGAACTGGTAGAGCGGTCCGACACCGAGCAGGATGAACGGATGGCGATACAGCCGATAGAGGAATCGATGCACGGGCGAGAACGCCTGGTACTCGCGCACGGTGTAGGTCTTCACGTCGCCGAGCTCGCGGCGCTCCAGGTTGCCGGACGTTGCATGGTGGATGGCGTGCGTGCGTCGCCAGTAGCCGTAGGGAAAGAGCGTGACGATGCCGAGCAGGAAGCCCACTACGTTGTTCGCGATGCGCGAGGGAAAGAACGCGCCGTGGCCGCAGTCATGCTGCAGGATGAACAGTCGGATGAAGAGGAACCCGGTCGGCACGGCGAGCAGGAGCGTGAGCGCATACGAGACGCTCAGGCTGCGCACCATCAGGTACCAGAGGGCGGCGAAAGGAAGCAGGGTGTCGAGCAATTGCACGCTTGCCGCGCGCGCGCTGCGCTCCTTGTAGGGCGCGAGCAGGACCCGCCAGCGGCCTTCGTCGACGGCCGCCGTCCCTCCAGTAGCGCCTGCCGGTGAATGCCCGAGAGTCAACGCCACCGGGCCGGGGCGCGTTCGCATCGGCATCGTGACGGGAACACTCCGCGGATCGCCAGCTCGATTCTGTTCGACGCTTGCGACGTCCGCCGCGATCGCCGGGAGACCGGATTGCGCTGCTCGCGATCGCTCCAAGGAAGGTTGTTGCCGTGTCATCACCCCTCCGCTTCGCAACCGCGGCACCTCGTTCTCGGGCGCGGCAGCGGGAATGCCGCGATTCACACCCGACGACCTGACCGGCGGGCGTTGAACCACGGCAACAGAATAGGGGGCCGTGCCAGCATGGGCGCCGCCCAGCGGGGTGGCGGGGATTCTCCCACGATCGTCAGGGGGGCTGGACCGGGACCGCGAGCGCCGCGGCTCCCGTGCGCTACCGGCCACCGCCGCGTCAGCGCATGCCGTGGTGGTCGTCGAGAGCGGTCAGCTCGACGAACCGGGGATCGTTCTTGAGCGAGGCGAACACGATGTCGACCCGCGCCTCGTGCATTTCCTTGCGCCGCACCTCGGCGAAGCGCTCATAAGTGTAGAAGTGCCGCCGCAGGAGCTCCAACGCCTTGTCCGTCTTGCCGAGCTGAGCCCAGATCGCGGCCAGGTTGTACGACGCCGCGAGCACCGCCTCGTGCCGCTCTGCCACCGCCGCAGCCTCCGCGGGCCTGCCGAGCTCGACCAGGAACGTCGCGGCGAAGATCTGGTTGTACTCGTCGTCCGGCTCGAGCGCCATGGCCTGTTGTACGTAGCCGTAGGCCTTGCCGGCCGCGCCCTCCGAGCTCCAATAGACGGCGAGGTTGCGGTACGTGAGCGCCAGCGGGTACTCGGCGAGCGACTGCTCGAAGAGCGCCAAACCCTTGGCCGAGTCGCCGTCGTGGATGGTCATCTTGCCGAGCCCGTGCAGGGCCACGGCGCGTGACAACGGATCGGAGCGCTGCGCGAGGATCTGCGCGAACTCGGCCCGTGCCTTCACCCAGTCGCCGATGTGGTGCCGATCGAGCTCGCCCAGGAACCGCAACGGAACGGGATCGGCGGGATCGAGCCGGTGCGCGCGCAGGTACGCGCCGTGCGCCGCCTCGATGTGCAATGCGTTCTCGGCGCGCAATCCCTCGGCGAGGGCGGCCGCGATCGCGCGCTCCGTGGCCGGTCGTTCGTCCGGAAGCGCCAGATCGAGTCGCGCGTCTTCGACCGGATGGCCCAGCTTCTTGAGCGCCTTGGCGGCTTTCTTGGCCGGCTTGGGCGCCAGGCAGCGCGCCTGCCACACGCGCGTGTAGCCGGCGATCGCGGCCTCGGCGTCGCCGTGCTCGGCCTTGACCCTCGCACCGTCGAGGAGGCGGTCGATGCCGTCGGCGCTGCGGTCGATGCCGCGGCGCACCAGGGTCTCGACCTCGTCGCGGCCGAGTGGCCCGTGCTTGCCGCCGGCGCGGCCGAGCTCGCCGCCGTCCGAGGAGTCGACCAGCACGGCGAGCGCCGCGTCGGGCTTGACGCCGTACTTCGCGCGCAGGGCCTCGTTGTCCGAAGTCACGACGACCAAGGCGACGCAGCGCGCCGCGGCGAGGGTGAGCTGCCGCGAGGCGAGCAGCTCGGAGGCGTGTTCTTCCTGAGCCGAGGCCGGGAACCAGTAGAGAACCAGGACGCCGTCGGGCAGCGCATCGCCCGGCAGCAGGATGCGCCAGGGCACGCGATAGGTGTCGAGGTCGTCGCTGCCGATGCCGCGCGGAGCGTCAAGATCGGCCGGCGGCGCGACACCGCCGACGCCGCCACCACCGCCACCGCCGCAGGTGGCGACCACTGGACCGCAGATCAGGAAGGAAATCAGCGCGCACACGAGCAACTTGGTCGGCATGCCGCCCGAACCTGCAAAACCGCTGCCTTCGGCGGGTGGTCTCTTGTAGATTCTCGAGCACCCGGCGGCGGAAGTGTCGCCACACCCGTAATGCGAGCCTCGCGTAGGATCGCGCCGAGGAGGACACCACCTTGAATCGCCGAGAGCTGATCGTCTCGACTGCCACGCTTGCCGCGCTGCGCCCGCTTGCGGCCGTGGCAGCGGAGAAGGCCGGGGTCGAAGCCTTGCCGCCTTCGATTGCCGAGCTCACTTCGCTGCGCGAACGCGCCCGTCCGATCACCGCCGACGAGCGTCGTGGGCGCGTCGAGCGTGCCTTGGCGCTCATGACGGAGGAGCGTCTGGACGCCGTCATCCTCACTCCGGGCACGTCGCTGCGCTACTTCACCGGCATCGAATGGTGGGGCGGTGAGCGCCTCTTCGCGTGCGTGGTGCCGAAGTCGGGCGCGCCCTTCTTCGTCTGCCCGGGGTTCGAAGAGGAACGAGCACGCGAGCTGATCGCCCAGGGACCGTTCTCCGGCAGCGCCGCGGACGTCCGCGTGTGGCAGGAGGACGAGAGCCCGTACGAGCTCCTGGCCCACGGCCTAAAAGACCGGCACCTGGCGACCGGGATGCTCGGCATCGACGAGAGCGCGAAGTTCGTCTTCGCCGACGGCATCGCGAAAGCGATTCCCCAGGCTCGGGTCGTGAGCGCCACGGCGGTCACCGCCGGCTGTCGGATGATCAAGGATGCCCACGAGCTCGAGCTCATGAAGCTGGCGAACCAGGCGACCTGGCAGGTCTATCGCGCCGTCTACCGCGCACTCACGCCCGGCATGACGCGGCTCCAGTTCGCCGGCTTGATCGCCCAGGCCTACGAGCGCATCGGCTTCCCGGGCGATGCCACCGTGCAGACCGGCCCCTACACCGCGCTGCCGCACGGCTCGATCGCGCCGCAGGTGATCGCCGAAGGCACCATTCTCATGGTGGACGACGGCTGCGACGTCGAGGGCTACAAGTCGGACATCACGCGCACCTTCGTGCTCGGCAAGGCGAGCGAGAAGATGAACCGGGTCTTCGGCATCGTGCGGCGGGCCCAGGACGCGGCGCTCGCCACGGCCAAGCCGGGCGTCGCCCTCGAGGCGATCGACGCCGCGGCTCGCGCGGTGATCGTCGACGCCGGCTACGGCCCCGGCTTCCGCATCTTCAGCCATCGCCTCGGTCACGGCATCGGCATGGACGGGCACGAATGGCCGTACCTGGTGAAGAACGACATGTTCGGCTGGCAGAAGAGCCTCGCCGCGCGACCGGGGATGACGTTCAGCAACGAGCCGGGCGTCTACCTGCGCGGCGAGTTCGGCGTGCGTCTCGAGGACGACATGGTGATCACTGCCGAGGGCGCGGAGCTCTTCACGCCGCAGTCGGAGTCGCTCGAGAAGCCGTTCTAGAGCGGGGTGACGACGGCGTTCGCCGCCACGCCCGCGACCGCCAGCCGCGCTCGCGCAGGTCGTGCACTCAGGAAGCGAGGCCGCTGCCCGACGAGATGTGTCGTCGACCTCCCAGAAGAATGGGAGGCGCGGCTCAGGCCGTTATCCAGCGAGCGGCGTCGATACGCCGAGCTTGAACCCGTCCAGGTCGTGGAACTGGAACATCCGCGCACCCCAGGGACGGTCTTCCGGCTCATTCAGCAGCGTCCCGCCAGCCGCGCGGATTCGGGCCGCGGTGGCGTCGACGTCCGCGGCGCTGGCCACGTTGATCTGCAGGTAGAAGCCCTGGCCCTTGATCCGGGTCCAGCCCAGCTTGCCGTCGTCCTGATTGAGCACGATGCGGCAATCACCCGCAACGACCACGGCGCCGGCGACTTTGCCTTCGTTTTCGAAGGTCTGAGCCACCGCAAAGCCGATGGCATCGCGGTAGAAGCGAATCGTTGCTTCGAGGTCCTTGCACGTGAGCGAACAGTTCAGGGTCGTCGCGTGGATCGCGGCTTTGGATTCGGTCATGGTCTCTTCCTGAGAGGGAGATGAACGTCCGGAGACGGTCGTTCAATCGAGCCGAGAGTCTACGGTGAGAATCCACGACCGTGCAAAGCATGGCGGCGCGACGTGGACGGAGGTCACGAACGGGATCGCCGACGCCTAAGGCTGTATCGAAGCCAGCGTTCTCTTGAGCTTGGCAAACCAGTTGAGCACGACCACGAGGTGTCCGCCCATCGGCTCGGTCGAGGAGTCGCGCACGGCCAAGAAGCGCCCGTCCGGCGCCACGTCGTAGTCGGTCGAGGTGTCGCTCGTGAGCACGACGCCGTTCGGGAAGTCGAACAGCTTGCGGGGCGCGCCGGTGGCGAAGGTGCCGGACGTCGTGACCGACACCGCCATCATCTGCCGGCCCTGGACGAAGTACAGCTCGCGACCGTCGGCGGACCAGCGCGGCACCGACGCGCCGGCGGCGACTTGCCACTTGGCGCCGGTCGGCGGGAAGGGCTGGACGTACACGTCCGGTTCCCCCGTTTCGTCGAAGACATACGCGGCGTAACGCCCATCTGGAGAGGCCGACGGTTGGATCTCGATCGCGGGCGTGGCGGCGAACGGTCGTGGATCTCGACTTCCGGGCGGCAGGTAGAGGATGTTGCCGGCTCCGCCCGCGCCGTCGTCTTCCCAGTAGAGCAACGAGCCATCGGCCATCCAGGCCACTGGGCCGCGCGCCTTGCCGTCCGCGAAGCCGGCGATCGTCACCGCATCCCGACTGCCGTCCGCGGGGCGCTGCCGAATCACCTCGCTACCGGAGGGCAGCGACACGGCGTACGTGACGTTCGCGCCATCGCGCGTCCAGATCGGCGCCCAACTGTGCCCGTCGAAGGTCAGCTTCGACATCCCGCCCCTCACGCGGTCGTACATCCAGACGTCGCCCCCTCGACCGCCGCCCGGTCCGACGGCAAGCGCCAGCCGGCGGCCGTCGGGCGAGAAGCGCAGCATGCGGTACTCGCCCTTCTCCGCGCCGACTGCTCGCGCCTCGCCGCTGTTCGAGAACCAGGTGAGCTCCAACTCTTCGGAGTGCGCGCTGCGCTCGGCGTATACGAGCGTGCCGTCTGCGGCCACGTCGAAATGCACGATGCCGCTCGCCGGTACGCCGGCCACGTTGTGGAGCACCTCGCGCGCGTCGTCGACAGTCTGACCGTGGGCGCCGGCGAGCGGCATCGCGAGCACCTGTCCGGCACGGCCGAGCAGAGCCAGCCCACCCGGCGTGAAGCGCACCATGCTGGCGCCCCGCAGCAGGGGACGCCGTTTGCCGGTCGCCAGATCCACGGCGTCGATCGACGATCCTTCGTAGTCCCCCGGGCGGTCCGTGCGGCCGACCGTGAACGCGACCTCGCGTCCGCCTGGCAGCACCGCCGGCCAGCGGTGCGTGCGCTCTCCTCGGGCGATCTCGAGCTTGGTGAGCGGCACGGGCGGGCCGCCGCCGGGCGGCAGGCGCAGGAGTCCCGAAGTGGCGTTCGCGGCGAAGACGATCGAACCGTCGGGACACCATGCGCCGCCGCGATCGAGGTTGGCTTCGGCGAGGTCGATCGGCCGGCCGCCGGCGACGGCGATCTTGCGGAGCTTGCCGGGCGAGAAGTAGCCGATCCAGTGCCCGTCCGGAGAAAAGAACGGGCTCGACGCGCCCTCGGTGCCTTCCAGCGGACGGAACTCCTCGGCGTCGATCTCGCGGACGTAGATCGGCCCCTTGCCGATGGCGCCCTCGAGAAACGCGATGCGGCTGCCGTCGGGCGCGATGGCGAGCACCGCGGTCTGGCCGTAGATGCCGCGATTGTCGAGCGGGATCGACAGGCTGGCCGGCAGGTGCAACGCCAGCACTGGAGAGCGTCCGGCCGACACGACCGCTGAGCCTGCGTCCCGCAGGCCGATCCACGCCAGCCCGGCAGCGAGCAGCGCGGCCAGCGCCCAGGGCATTGCGCGCATGACCAGGAGCGAGCGGGACGGGCCGGAGCTCGCCGCCGGTTCGCTGCCGCGCTGGGCAAGGGACACGGGCTGGAGGGCCACGCGCGCTTCGCCGATGTCGCGGAGGCGCAATTTCGGATCGCGTTCCAAGCAGCGCTCGACGAGGTGGCGTAGGGCGGGCGGCGTCGCGGCCGGCAGGCGGGAGAAGTCGATCTCCTGCCGAAACACCGCGCCGAGCGTCTCCGGAACCGTGTCGCCCTCGAACAGCCGCTTGCCGGCGAGCATCTCCCAGAGCACCACGCCGAACGCCCAGATGTCGGCGCGCTTGTCGACCATCGAGCCCTTCGCCTGCTCGGGGCTCATGTAAGCCGCGGTGCCGAGGATCACGCCGAGCTGCGTCGCGCCGAAGGTGAGCGTGGGGGACTGTGCGAGCCGAGAGGCCGAGCTTGCCGATCCCGGGTCGGCGTCCATCGCCTTCGCGAGGCCGAAATCGAGCACCTTCACCTTGCCATCGACCGGCGCCTTGACGTTCTGCGGCTTCAAGTCGCGATGGACGATGCCCTTTTCGTGCGCTTCCTCCAGCGCCTCGGCGATCTGTCGCGCGATGGCCACGATCTCGGGCATGGCCAGAGGGCCCGATTGCAGGCGATCCGAGAGCGTCGGGCCTTCGACCAGCTCCATGACCAGGGCGCGAATGCCGCCGGATTCCTCGAGGCCGTAGACCGATGCGACGTTCGGATGCTGCAGTTGTGCGAGCAACTGCGCCTCGCGCTCGAACCGTGCAAGGCGCTCCTTGTCCTCGGTGAAGGCGGCCGGCAGCACCTTGATCGCGACGTCCCGCCGGAGTCGGGTGTCGGCGGCGCGATACACCTCACCCATGCCGCCCTCTCCCAGCTTGGCGGTGATCTCGTACGGGCCGACACGCGTTCCGATCATCGAAGGAGAATCCCCGGGTAGCGCGAAGAATACGGCATCGCACCCGCTTGCCTGGACCGATCGAACGGACGTTCCTCCCGTCGTGCCGAACGTCGCGTCACTCGCCGTAGCGCTTGAGGTACCAGACCTTGACCACCTGCGTGAGGGCGAGGTAGCACACCAGCATCACGCCGAGCAGTGCCCAGTAGAGCGGCGGCAGCGGGACGAAGCCGAGGGTCGCCGCGAGGGGCGAGATCGTGAGACCGGCGCCGGCGAGCACGATCAGGATCGACGTGAGCGTCAGCGGCCAGCTGGCGCGGCTCTGCAGGAACGGGATCTTGTTGGTGCGGATGACGTGGATGATCAACGTCTGAGTGAACAGCGACTCCACGAACCACCCGGTGTGGAAGAGCGCCGGGTCGTGCCAGCAGTCGAAGACCCGCAGCATGATCCAGAACGTCGCGTAGTCGAACAGCGAGCTGATCGGACCGATGAAGAAGATGAAGCGCTGCAGGTCGCCGATCGCCCACTGGCGCGGCTTCTTGAGCCAATCCGGGTCGACCTGATCGGTGGGGATCGTGGTCTGCGAGAAGTCGTAGAGCAGGTTGTTCGTGAGCACCTGGATGGGCAGCATCGGCACGAACGGCAGGAACGCGCTCGCGCCAACGACGCTGAACATGTTGCCGAAGTTCGAGCTCGCCGCCATCTTGATGTACTTCACGATGTTGCCGAACACGCGGCGGCCTTCCATGACCCCCTGTTCGAGGATCAGCAGGCTGCTCTCGAGCAGGATGATGTCGGACGACTCCTTGGCGATGTCGACCGCCGCGTCGACCGAGATGCCGACGTCCGCGGCCTTGAGCGCCGGGGCGTCGTTGATGCCGTCGCCCATGAACCCCACTACGGAGCCGCGGCTCTGCAAGGCACGCACGATGCGCTCCTTGTGCGACGGCACCAGGCGGGCGAAGACGGTGGTCGCCGCCGCGGTCGCGGCCAGCGCCGCTTCGTCCAGGGCTTCGATCTCCGAGCCCAGCAGGACCCGTCCGACCGGCATGCCGACCTCGCCGCAGATGTACGAGGTGATGGTCTCGTTGTCGCCGGTCAGGATCTTCACGTCGACGCGCAGGTCGTGCAGCCGCTGCAAGGCTTCGCGAGCGCTGTCCTTGGGCGGATCGAGGAAGGCGAGAAAGCCGAGCAGGATGAGACCGCACTCGTCCCGCACCGCGTAGACCGGCTCGTCGGGAGCGTTCGGGATTTCCTTGTAAGCGACCGCCACCACGCGGAAGCCCTGGGCGTTCAGGGCCTCGACCAGCGCCTGGCGCTTGGCGTCGTGCGCCGGTTCGACCGGCAGCACCTGGCCGTCGACGTCGACGTGCGTGCACAATGCCATCACTTCGGCGACGGCGCCCTTGCAGATCAGCGTGTTGAGGCCGGTGGTGTCCTCGACGACCACCGACATGCGGCGGCGCACGAAGTCGAACGGAATCTCGTCGATCTTGCGGTACTTGCTGTCGGCCTGGAGACGCTCCTCGAGCTCGCTGTGCGCCAGCACGGCCTCGTCGAGCAGGTTCTTGAGGCCGGTGTGATGGTAGCTGTTGAGGTAGCCGTAGTGCATGACGCGCTCGCTCGGGTTGCCGTGCACGTCGATGTGCCTCTCGAGCACGATCCGCCCCTGGGTGAGCGTGCCCGTCTTGTCGGTGCACAGCACGTCGATGGCGCCGAAGTTCTGGATCGCATTGAGCCGCCGGACGATCACCTTCTTGCGCGCCATGGCGAGAGCGCCCTTGGAGAGATTCACGCTCACGATCATCGGCAGCATCTCGGGCGTGAGCCCCACAGCGACCGCCGTGGCGAAGAGGAATGCGCCCAGCCAGTCGTGCGTGCGGAAGCCATTGAGCAGGAACACCACCGGCACCATCACCGCGATGAACCGAATCATCAGCCACGTGAAACGGTTGATGCCCCGATCGAAGCTCGTGAGCTCGCGCTCGCCCACGATGCTCGCGGCGAGCGATCCAAAGTAGGTGCGCTCGCCGGTGTGCACGACCACGGCGACGCCGGCGCCGCTTTCGACGCTCGAGCCGAGGAAGGCGATGCCGGGCAGCTCGAGCGGGTTGGCCGACTGGACCGGGGTCGCGGCACGGGCGGTCTTCTCGACCGGCAGCGATTCGCCCGTCAGCGCCGCCTGATTGAGAAACAGGTCCTTGGCCGACAGGACGCGCATGTCGGCCGGCACGAGATCGCCTGCGGCGAGTCGGATGACGTCCCCGGGTACCAGCTCCTGCAGCGGAATCTCCGCGTCCTTGCCGTCGCGGACCGCCGTGACCGTGGTGCTGACCATCGCCCGAAGCTTCGCGGCCGCGTTGTCGGCGCGCGCTTCCTGGAAGAAGCGCAGCACTACACCGAGCACCACCATCGCGAAAATGACCACCGTCGCCCGCGCGTCGCCGGTCGCGTAGGAGACCAGGCCCAATACCGAGAGCAGGATGACCAGCGGGTTCTTGAGGTTGTCCCAGAGCCGCCCGCCCCAGGTGCGATGCTGTTCGCGGGCGATCTGGTTCGGTCCGAAGCGCAGGTGCCGCTCGGCGACTTCCGCCGCGCTCAGGCCGGCAAGGCGCGAGCCGAGGCTCGCGAGCAGGTCCGGGCCGGCAGCGTGCGCGGCGGCGAGCAGCTCGGCCGAGACGTTGACGCGCGCGTGCGCGCCGTGCCGAGTAGGTTTGCCGGATGCCTGTGTGCTCTCGCCCGATGAGCCCATCGCCGTCCCCCCGGCGCGCCGAGTGGCGGCCACGCTCAGTGTAGAACGGCGGGTGTCCGCGTCTCGCCGGGTTGCGGGGTGGGGCGCGGCGGCGGCCACGCGCTGGCCAGCCGATCGGAGCGAATCCGATCGCTCCACCCGAGAGGGTGCTGTTCGGGCTACGAAGGCCCCGCGAATCGCCGCCGAACCGGCCTCAGCGGGTCGTCGATCGTCTCTTGCCCCGCCACCGATCGGCTGCCACGGAGACCGCCATTCCGAGCAGCATCAAACCCGCGATGGCCCCGCCGTGCGCGATGAGAATGTGCTCCGTCTCGTCGACCCAGCAGAACAGGCGCATGCCGGCGTCGGCGAGTATGCCGGCACCCAGACCGCAGAGGGCGCCGGCAATGGCGGGGCGGTTGGGAAGCAGACGCCAGGCCAGCCAGGCGACGGCCGCGAGAGCCGGTACTCCGATCGTGGCGGCGATGCCGAAGCATTCCCATAGCCAGCGCACACGAGCGGCGGGCGGAACCACGGTGGGAAGCAGGGCCACCGTGCCGAGCGTGATGGCGAAGAACAGCGCGAGGGCGCCGCCGAGCACGACCAGCAGGGCCGGTCTCGACAACGAGCGACCGGGGACGGCCTCGCGCAAGGCCGCGCCGATGATCGTGAAGCCGAGCAGAGCCTGCACTCCCGAGAGTCCCCATGAGGCCCACCATGGGACGGCGTCGATGTTGTCGCGCAAACCCCAGAGGAACGGCGAAGCGGCGACCAGCAGCAGTCCGACGGGGGCGAAGCCCAGCACGCGGCGCCATGGTGCGGCATAGGGGCGCACCGGCGCAAGGTCACTGGCGATGGCGGCGCGCAGCGCGGGTGACAGACTCGGTTCACTCATCGGCGGGCTCGCTCGTGAAGGCGCTTCTCGGTTCATCGATGGCATCGGGCCGCGCTCCGACGGTCGTGTCGCCAGCGCTCGCCGGCGTTGCGACCGGCGTCGACGAAGGTGCCGCGCTCCCGGAGCCGCTCAGGAACGCCCGCAGAGCGGTGGTCGCGCGGCTCGAGCGCAGCTTGGCGGCGCCGGCGCCGATGCCGAGACGCGCGGCGATCTCGCTGAAGCTCCAGCCGTGCAGATGGTGGAGCAGCCACGCCTCGCGACGACTCGGCGGCAGGGAGCGGAGGGCCACGGCGAGGTCTTCCCGCTCCACGGCCGGCACCGAGGTTACGGGTTCGGCGCCCGGCCACGTGCCGTCTTCGAGCGACACGGTCCGGCGGCGAGCCCACTGGCGGCGATGCCGTCGTTCGACGTTGCGCGCGATGCCGAGCACCCACGGTCGCACCGGCAGCGGTGGCAGGTAGGTGCGGCGCGCGCGATGCAACTCGAGAAACGTCTCCTGCGTGAGGTCCTGCGCGGCCGCGCGGTCCAGCAGCGTCGCGAGGAAGAAGCGCTCGACGTCCGCCGCGAGCAAGGCGTGGAGCCGCTCGAAGGCGACCAAGGTTCCCGCCTGATACGCGGTCATGCAGGCGACGAGCTCTTCTTGCGTCGCCTGGGTCGAGTGCTCGATCGGTTCCGGCGACATCGCTCCTCGAGCGGACCTTACCCCGGCCCGTCCGCGCGGCGCGAGAGATTTTTCCACCCGCGGTGTGACCTTTGCCGAGTCGCAGCGAAGAGGGAATAGGGCGAGTCTTTTCGCTACCCGTCGCCCGCAATAAGGCGCTCCGACAGGCCCGGCCGGCAAGGCGCGCGACACCTTTTGCACGGGCCAGTGAAGTTGAGGAATGCATCCGAGTGCGCTCCTCGCCGACCACCGTCCGTTTTCGAACTCGCTGCTTGGTTCCGAACGCCGGAGCACGCCGGGCGCCTGCCCGCGCGGACTTGGGGTGACGAGGTTGTTCGCGCTGGCCCTGCTCGTCCTGCCTGCCGTGGCCGCCGGCGCGGCGCCGGCGGAGCCGGACGGCCCGGCGCGGCGCGCCGACATCCTCGGACGCCGCTCGCTGCGCGCCGTGCGCATCGTCGGTGCTGCGCCGCGCATCGACGGGAAGCCGGACGAACCGGTGTGGAGTACGGCGCCCATCGCCACCGACTTCGTCGAGAGTCAGCCGCGGCCCGCGGCTCTCGCGTCGCTGGTGTCGCGAGCGCGCGTTCTCGTCGACGACGACGCGATCTACATCGGGCTCGAGTACGACGACCCGACGCCGCGGACCATCGTGGCGCCGCTCGCCCGCCGCGACGACGAGACGACTTCGGACTTCGCGTTCGTCGAGATCGACAGCCGGCACGATCGGCAGAGCGGCTTCTCTTTCGGTGTCAACCCGCGCGGCGTGCTGGTGGACGGCGCATGGCTCGGTGACACGAACTACGACAGCGCGTGGAACGCCGTCTGGGAGGCCGCCGCGGCGATCGGTCCGCATGGGTGGACGGCGGAGTTCCGCATTCCATTCTCGCAGTTGTCTTTCGCGCTGCCGTCGGGCACGCAGGAGCTGGTGTGGGGTATCAATTTCTATCGTTACAGCCCCGGTCACGCGGAGGGCTCCAACTGGTCGCCGCGCTACTCGAGCCTGGCCGGCGTGGTGTCCAACTTCAATGATCTCATCGTGCCCGCGCCGCCGCGCGTCCGGCGGTTCGAGGCCACGCCGTACTTGCTCGGTCGAGGCGGTCATACCGCGGGCGATGAAGATCCGGCGCGCGGCGGCGGCGATCTGCAGGCGGGAGTGGGTCCGAGCTTCCGCCTCACCGCCACGGTGCTGCCGGACTTCGGTCAAGTGGAGGCGGATCCCTCGCAGGTGAATCTGTCGGCATTCGAGCTCTTTCAAAGCGAGCGCCGGCCGTTCTTTCTCGAAGGACTCGACCTGTTCCGTTTCGACACCGGCCTCGCCTATTCGGTGCGCGATGCTTCGTTCGAGAACGATCAGCCGTTCTATTCGCGGCGCGTGGGCGGCGCGCCGCCCGGTCGGGCACCCGACGGCGTCACCGAGATCGCGCGGCCGCTCGAGACCACGATCCTCGGCGCGGCGAAGCTCTCCGGACAAACCGCCGGGGGATGGACGCTCGGCGCCTTCACCGCGCTGAGCGACCGCGAGTTCGCCCGGGTTCGGGACCAGCAGGGACATCTCTTTCGTGTCGCGATCGTGCCGCGGACGGCTCTCGCCATCGCCCGCGGTCAGCGGAATTTCAACGCCGACGACACGACGCTGGGACTGTATGGATCGCGGGTGGAGCGAGACGGCATGGACGATCGCCTGGCGGGAGAGCTCGTGCGCTCGGCTTCGACGCTCGGCGTCGACCTCCGCCACCGTTTCGGCGGCCGGAACTACGAGTTGCGCGCCTGGCTGCTGGGATCCGAGGTGGCGGGCAGCGATGCCGCGGTGCGCGCCACCGCCGAGGCGCCGCGACACTTGTTCCAGCGACCGGACGGAGGCGAAGACCGCGCTCGTCTGGGTGGAAGCCTGGGCGGATTGGCGGGTCAGGCGAGTGTCGCGCGCGTCAACGGGAGACTGCGCTGGAGTCTCGTCGGGCGTGCGGTGTCGCCGGGCTTCGACATCGCGGAGACTGGCTATCAGCAGACGTCCGACTGGCTGCTGCTCTCCGGTACCTGGCGATACGAGAAGTACCCGAGCGGCGGACCCTTACGCAACTGGGCGGTGGGCTCCGAGACGGCGGGCGCCGGCTGGACTTGGAGCGGCGATCTCCGCAGTGCGGTGGTGAGCGCGTTCGGGTCTCTCGCGACCCGTCACACGGCGACGGCGAAGCTCACCATCACGCACGAGCTCGAAGCGCTTTCGATCGGCTGGCTGCGCGGTGGCCCGGCCTTGCTGCTGCCGCCGCGCGACGCGCTCGCCCTCAGTCTGGCCACGAATCAGTCCCGACCCACGTACGGTACCTTGGAGGCGAGCGTTGCGCAGGAGACCGGCAGCGACTCCTGGTCGGCCTCGCTGAGCCCGCTCTGGAACGTGCGCAGCAGCGATGCCCTGCAGTGGTCGATCGGCCCCAGCCTGCAAGTCGAGACTCTGGGTTGGCAGCCGGTGGGCAGCGTGCCGTTGGCCGGCGAACCGCGGTATCTGGTGGCGCGCGTCGTCCAGCGCACGGCGGCGCTGACCCTGCGCGCCGACTGGGTGTTCTCCCCCCGACTTTCGCTGCAGCTCTATGCCCAACCGTTTGCGACTGTGGGCCGTTACGACCGCTATCAGCTCCTGCGCGCACCGCGCGCCGCGAGTCCCGGGGCGCGCTTCGCGCCGCTCTGCGTGGTGTGCGTCGCGCCGGCGTCCGGGGGCAATCTGGCGCTCGATCTGGACGGCGACGGGAGGCACGAGTCCCTGGTGTCGCGCCCGGACGGAGAGCAGCGCTCCCTGAACGCCAGCGCCGTCTTGCGTTGGGAGTACCGCCCCGGTTCGTTTCTCACCCTGGTGTGGAATCAGCACCGAGAGGGCCTGGGGGCCGATGTGGAGCGCTCGGCCACGCAGGCCTTGGGCGATCTCGCGAACGATCGGGGGCACGACGTGATCCTGGCGAAGGTGTCCTGGCGTTTCGGCCCGAGCGGTTGATCGAGGGCGGTCGGCCGGGTTCGCTGGTTGTGCTTTTCAAAGCCGAAGACGAAACATCCCTCCCGCAGGCACCGTAGGGCCAAGCAGGAATCGTCGTCGTTCGCAGCCGGGCCCGTGAGCCGAGGGAGGAACTCTGTGGAGTCGGAATCCATCAAGAAGACGGCGCGGCGCGCCGGATGGTTGTACCTGTCGATCCTCGCGATCGGACCGTTCACTCTGATGTACGTGCCGGGGAAGCTCATCGTTCCCGGCGATGCCGCGGCCACGGCCGCGAAGATCCGCGCCTCGGAGAGCCTGTTTCGTCTCGGTATCGCGAGCGGTCTCGTGGGCGACGTGCTCTTCCTTCTCGTCGCCCTGGCGCTGTACCGCCTGCTCGCTCGCGTCGATCGACACCACGCCCTGCTCATGGCGACCCTGGCGATCGTGTCGGTCCCGATCACGTTTCTCAATCGTGTGAATCAACTCGCCGCCCTGGTGCTGCTCAGCGGAGCGGACTTCCTCACCGTCTTCGACCAGCGTCAGCTCGAAGCTCTCGCGATGCTGTTTCTTCGCCTGTACAGCCACGGCATCCTGGTCGTGGAGGTCTTTTGGGGCCTCTGGCTCCTGCCTTTCGGTCTACTCGTCTGGAGATCGGGTTTCCTGCCCAAGATCCTCGGCCTGCTGCTGGGTATCGCGGGTCTGGGCTACGCGCTGGGCAGCCTCGGCGCTCTCGTTCTTCCTGCGTACCGGGATCAGTTCGCGGGCGTGATGGGGATCACGGCCCTTGGGGAGATGCCGATCATCGTGTGGCTGGCGTTCTGGGGCGCCAAGGTCGGGCGCCAGGAGCCGGTCGGCGCCTGAGACGGTGTGGTTCGCGATCAGCGCTCGCCAAGGCCGGCGTGGCTGCCGCCGACAAAAGAAGAAGGGGGACCACCCAAGCCAGGTGATCCCCCGAACAACCAAGAGAAGCTGTAGAAGCTAGTTCGTGTTCTCGAGGAACGGCTTCAAGCGCGTCGCGCGGCTCGGGTGACGGAGCTTGCGCAGGGCCTTGCTCTCGATCTGCCGGATGCGCTCACGGGTGACGTTGAACGAGCGGCCGACCTCCTCGAGCGTGTGCTCGGAGCCCTCGCCCACGCCGAAACGCATCTTCAAGACCAGCTCCTCGCGCGGCGTGAGCGTCTTCAGCACTTTCCTCGTCTGGTCGCGCAGGTTCGAGAACACCACCGAGTCGATCGGCGACAGCGCATTCTTGTCCTCGATGAAATCGCCAAGATGCGAATCTTCTTCCTCGCCGATCGGCGTCTCCAGGGAGATCGGCTCCTGGGCGATCTTCATGATCTTGCGCACTTTGTAGGCCGGCAGGTCCATGCGCTCGCCGATCTCTTCGGCGGTGGGCTCGCGGCCGAGCTCCTGCACCAGCGAGCGGCTGGTGCGGGTGAGCTTGTTGATGGTCTCGATCATGTGCACCGGGATGCGGATGGTGCGCGCCTGGTCGGCGATGGCGCGCGTGATGGCCTGGCGGATCCACCACGTGGCGTAGGTCGAGAACTTGTAGCCGCGGCGGTACTCGAACTTCTCCACCGCCTTCATCAGGCCGATGTTGCCTTCCTGGATGAGGTCGAGGAACTGCAGGCCGCGGTTGGTGTACTTCTTGGCGATCGACACCACGAGCCGGAGGTTGGCGACGATGAGCTCTTCCTTCGCCTGCTCGCACTCGCCCTCGCCGGAGCGGATCTTCTGGATGGTGGCCGCGACCTGCGCGTGCGTGGTGCCGTAGCGCTCCTCGATCTCGCGCAGCTTGCCGCGATACTTCTCGATGCGGCGGCGGTGCAGCGACTGGAGCTCCTTGTTCTGCTCGCTCTTCAGCGCCGTCTGCGCGCGCTTGATGTCCTGCTCCAAGCGCGAGAACTGCATGTCGAGGTCCTTCAGGAAGTCGACCAGCCGGTTGCGCGTCTGCACCGAGAAGTCGATGGTGCGGATTTCCTTGGCGATCTTGCCCACTACGCGGTCGACTTCGCGCTCGTACTCCTGATAGCGCTCGCCGGTGGCGCTGTACTTCTTCTGCTGGTTGCGCAGCTTCTGGATCTCGCGGTCGAGCTTGGCGATCTGCTCGAAGGTCTTGATGTTGCCCTTGATGCGGTCGAGCGCCTTCGGATCGAGCGGCTCGTCCGGATCGGTGGACATGAGCTCATACAGGACCTTCTTGTCCTTCGACGCCATCTCGTTCAGGCGCAGGAGCTCCTTGAGCACCACCGGGTTCTCGCACAGCGCCTCGTAGATCAACCACTCGCCGTGCTCGATGCGCTGCGCGATCTCGACTTCGCCCTCGCGGTCGAGCAGCGGGACCGTGCCCATCTCGCGCAGGTACATGCGCACCGGGTCGTTGGTCTTCTCATGCTCGGTGAGCGCGAACTCCTGGGTCTCCTCGTCCTTCTTGTCGAACTCGGTCGGAACCGGCTCGTGCTCCTCGCGGTTCAGATAGCGATCCGGGCGATCGATGACGTCGATCCCCAGGGCGTCGAAGCGCAGGTAGATTTCGTCGACGTCGTCAGCGACCGCCACCAACTCCTCGGGCAGCATCTCGTAGATCTCGTCGTACAGCAGGTAACCCTTCTCCTTGCCCAGTTCGATCAGCTGGCGCACGGAGCTGTGCTTGTCTTCGATGTGATGGACTCTGGATGCGCTCACGAACCAACCTTTCGGTGAGGCCGGCGGGCGGCCCGCCGCCAAGGCCTGGCCGCTCGCCAGGCCTTCTTCGTTTGGAAACCCGGCGCCCTAGGGCTGCCTGGGTGGAGGAGAGTGCAGGGCGTGACTGAGGCTGGTCTTCTCGCCTAGTAGGCGGGCAAGTCGCTCGGCGTCGCCGAGTCGCTGCGCTTCGTGAATTTCCCGGCCCAGATCCCGCAACCGCTGTTGCTGCCAACGCCGCTCGAGTTGGCGCAACGACTCCCGGAGTTCCCCCGGCTTGGGGGAAACATCGTTTTCTAGCAGAAGTTGGGCCATCCGGTCAACGACCGCGCCGTCCGCCGCCAACTCGGAGAGCACCTCCCGGGCCCCCGGCGGAGACACCAACCCCGTACTGTATAGACGCGCAAAGGCCTTGAAAATATTCCGTGCCAGGGGGTCGAAGAAGGCCTCTTCGGCCGGCAGCTCGACGGCGGGCACGGTCTCGCCCCCCGAAAGCAGGAGCTGGAGCGCCCGTTCCTCGAGGGAACGCACCAGTTTGCGTACTCCCAACACCGGCGCCGCCG
>WBZN01000955.1_pt1 | contig 18586 bp, 16 predicted proteins | sample 5204281 | NCBI WGS metagenome assembly WBZN01 (sample SAMN12344347, study PRJNA552823) | activated sludge metagenome | biome: Activated sludge suspended growth; feature: Nitrification reactor; material: Wastewater; isolation source: activated sludge from nitrification reactor of wastewater...
GGAAATCAAGCAATATGGTGGATCGATATGCCAAGTTTGCGACTGAGAATTTAGCGTTTGCAGCGTCAAGAATCGAGACAGAAAAAGATCGAAAGTAATTAAAGATGCTAACCAGAGCTATAAGCCAGCTAACTTTGAGTTAATTGGCTCACCAAATCGGATAAATCTGGGCACTGGATTATCAAGATTCAAGTTTAATATTCTACAGTACATCCATATGTTTTATAATGAAAATATGGCGATTGTGCTATTATATTTATGAATTAATTTGAATTAGATATTTTCTTTAATTTTTGTTGGATACATCGAATTTCTGGAGATTCTTTATAACCTCACCAAACACATGGTGCCATATAGGTTTTCCTTTATAAAGAAAGCTTTCTTCTGTTAGTGCCATATGATCTCCCTCGAACGTACCAAGGTAAGTGCCATATCTAGCAGAATCTATTGTTACTAACCCGTCATTCTCGGCATTACTCAGTGGTCCAAAATTGAGTCTTTTCTTTTAAAGCTGAGCCTCCCCGATTTTTATCCGAGAGAGATTTCGGAGAAATTTTTTTCCCATCCGCTGCCCGCGGAGGCGAGAACCGCAGAAGCTTGAATCAATGCCAGCACAAATGATGCAGCCTGATAATTGAAGATGTCACTGTGATCAGCCACAATTTCACCAGGAATTTGAAAGAGCCAGAACGGCGAAGCGTTAGCCGGATGTTTTGGAATCAGGTCATAGGCGGTATGCGTGAGTGTTTTACCGGTCGATCGATCATGGTCGGGTATATCAATACGAAACCACGGTGTCGGATCCGGTGTAATAACCTTATGAAGGCAATGCCACGGCTGACCGAAATCTATGGTACTGGCTGCAGCGCAGTCGACTGGTGCAGGTGATTTAACGAATGTGTGGGTAGCAAGTTTGGGATCGTGCCCGTCGGTCGATGGCTTTTCGAAGAAGTGGCCGGCACGCCAAAGGAAGTTTGTGTCTGAGTCTTTCGAGGAGGTCGCCGAGATCAGTAACGGTGGGTCGTAAGGTGCAACACTAATCTCAGCACTAGACGGCTCGAAGCGTTTCTTCCACCCATCTTGCTCCATCATCGCTATGATGTCTTTTGCCACCTCGGATTCTGCGGCGGAGTTGAGTGAGAGCAACAAGTCCGGCATCGTCACTGCGGACAATTTGTTGTTGGAAATTGTGACGGGTGTATTTCCTGACACGGCCGACTTGACGAGCGGACTGTCGGTATTTTTGAGTAGCTCCCGGAATGCACTTTGCAGGATAAACGCCCCCATCGAATGCCCTATCATGATTAGAGGCGCCTCGGGAATTGCCTTCTCGGAAATCGCCTCTTTGCACGCAGCGGTCAGGTGAACCAGGCTGCAGGAAAGAGCATCACCTTGCCCGACGTCTCGGGCTGCCGAATAGCGGTTTCTGAAGGTGCTGTGCTTAACCAGTGGGATTCGGCTGAGCCAGCTCCCCACGCCATCTGTGGGGTTACCATTCCAACCCAAATAGACCCCAATGACCCGGCGCTGCAAGAACTCGGTCTCGCGGCACATTAGTGCTTTCAGCAGCCGTCGGAAACTGGCCAAGTTAGCGTTGTCCCAATCGGCGTTGTTGTGCCAGCCGTGAATAAAGCAAACAACAATCGCGCCACTGGAGTTGTGTTGGCGCACATCACGAATCCGCTGACAGATTGTGTCGAGTTGGGAACCATACTTGAAGTCACCCATGTCGTTGATTTCGACGATTCCCAAGTCGAATTGTTCATAACCATGAGGATCTTCCACTGAAGGACAGAGTTGCGATTCACCGAATACAGATCCCTGCCATCCGTGTTTGAAAGTAAAAACGTTGTTATGATCGTAAAGCCGTTTTGGATGATCCATACTTTCTCCTTTCTGTTGGTGTGATGCTTTTTACAGTTAATTGTTAGGCTAAATATGGGAGCTCGGCTCGACTGACAGCCATTTTTATTATATGGACGCCTCCCGGTTTGGCAAGCAATATTTCGTGTTTTGGTAAAAAGGAAATCGGCTGCAGTCTTATATCCGGCCTTATTGCAAATTGGATTTCTATCTGCGGGCCCTGATGGAATTCGCCAAGAACGCCCTCATCTCCTCGTCGTGCTCGAAGCACTGGTAAAAATTCAGGTTTACGTTCTTGCGGTCCGACCTGTTTCGCCATCACACGGATTTATCTAGCTGCGCAACCTATCAGCATTCCACTCCTTTTAGTGATTGTTCTTTGTTATGTGGACACTTGGCTCACGTAACCCTTTTGGTACTCTCGATCGTGCGCCAAAATCGCCCACGCCGTTCGTGCCATCTTGTTGGCCATCGCAACAATGGCTACATTTGCCGGGCGCCTCTGGAGCAGTGCTTCGCTCCACGCGCCTTTATCTTTGGCGTTGAACATGACTGCTCTGGCACCATGGATCAGCAAGGTGCGCAAATACGTGTCGCCCCGTTTGCTGATACCTAACAGCTTGATCTTGCCGCCCGTACCGCTCTGCCTTGGAACAAGCCCCACAAAGGCAGCGAATTCCCGCCCAGATTTAAAGCTATCTGCTTCACCCATCGTGGCGACGAGGGCAGTTGCCGTCAGCATTCCCACACCAGGGATCTCAGCAATCTTCCTACATGCAGCTTGCTGTTTCTGCCAATCTTTGATTCTGCGCTCAATGTTCTTCAAGTCTGCTTCGATTTCATCGAGTCGATTTAATTGCTCCTTGATTGCTTCAAACAGCACACCAGGTACGATTTCTTCCAGTTCAGCCATGCGCTGCTGTATTTCTGACAAACCTGCTTGCCTGCCACCTTTCAACGTAACACCAAATTCGTAGAGCAATCCGCGCAGCTGGTTCACTTGCATGGTACGGAACTTGATTAGCGATAATCTCATCCGGTGCAGCGCCAGCAGCCCTTGTTGATCCTCTGTTTTACCCGCAACCATGCGCATCCTCGGTTGCCGTGCCGCCGTCCAGATTGCCTTAGCATCCGCCGCATCGGTCTTGTTGCCTTGCACAAAGGGCCGGACAAACTTGGCGTGAATCAGTTTAACCTCATGTCCCAGTGCCATCAGCTTGCGTCGCCACCAGTGCGCGCTACCGCACGCTTCAATTGCAATCAGTCCAGCCTCACGTTGCGCAAAAAATTCCAGCAGTTCCTGCTTGCCAAACTTGCGGTTGTGTATCTCACCGTTCTCCTGTGTCACCCAGTACAGTTGAAAAACTCGCTTCGCGATATCCAATCCATAGGTCGTAAAATTCATTTCAGCCCCTCCGTCCGTTTGTGGAAAGATTCTATTATCTCCACCTTGGCACGTAGATGCCGTCAGGTCCGCGAGGGGCTCTTACTCAATTCCTATTCTTACCCCGGCTTCCCGGTGGGGAGGGAGGCGTCCATACCATCTCCTTACTTAGTTTATATCGCGTTAGGGCTCGGGCAGCATGCCCCCTAACGGGCGCATCCCCTTGCGCCGGTCGGCGGCGCGACCCTTGTACTTGATGCAGGATAAACTTTTAATTGATTAAACTCTGTGCTTTGAACTCTTCGTATTTTTCCTTGGAACCGCAAATCAGGATGTTTATTTTCTCATGATCCATCAAGTGCTTGGGCTTTCTAAATTCACGATGAAGCAGATAATGTAAATAGCGGAGTAATACTGTACCACTGAGGCGCACGAAAGATAAACATCGCGAATTGTGGAAAGATAAAAAGCAATCGTTTTAAACATATTTAATCTTATTTAAGTTTTCTTCCTGCTCCACCATATAACCAATTTTACCAAATTTGTCAATATTTCGAGGTAATCTGAGGGGGGCGCCAACCATCATCCCCAAATACCCCGGGACCGCAATGAAACACTTTTACCGATATAGAGCAATGCGCTATCGCCATGAAATAAATAAAAACCACACGTTTCAGGGTTCTGTTGAAAAAAATCCGCATTTCAGCTTAGTATGGGTTTGGGGGTGTGGAGAAAAGCAATGACCGACTTCAAATGGCGTCATTACCAGGGTGATGTGATTCTGGGTTGTGTTAGATGGTACTGCAAATACGGGATTAGCTATCGTGAACTGGAAGAAATGATGCTGGAACGTGGATTTGAAGTAGACCATACAACGCTATATCGTTGGGTTCAGCACTTTGCGCCGGAGATGGAGAAGCGTTTGCGGTGGTACTACAAGCCGACCATGGGATTCAGTTGGCGAGTGGATGAGACCTATGTAAAGGTCAAAGGGAAATGGGCGTATTTGTACCGGTTTATTGATAAGCACGGTGATACGATTGATTTCTATCTTTCGCCTACCCGCCATAAGAAAGCGGCCAAAAGGTTTCTAGGCAAAGCCCTCAAATCTATAAAACCATGGGCACATCCGCAGACAATCAATACAGACAAGGCACCGACTTTCGGCCCCGCCATTGATGAATTAAAGGAAGAGGGAAAATGCTCAAAGGATACGGTACACCGACAGGTTAAATATTTGAACAATATTATTAAAGCTGATCACGGCAAGCTCAAGCGACTCATAAAACCAACGCTTGATTTCAAGTCCATGAAAACGGCCTATGCAACGATCAAAGGCTTCGAACTCATGCGCATGTTCAAAAAAGGACAGAGGGAAATCTGGAAATACGGGCGGGGTCTCACAGGAGAAATCCGTCTTATTGAAAGGCAATTCGGTATTTACAATACATAGTCAATATGTATCAAAGATGTAACTATAAACACATTCATTTTTTGCAACAGAGCCCGCTGCCTCAATGCCAGCATCGACTAACAAACCGATCCAGCGCGGGGACAAGTTCATATCGACAAGCAATTTCATGTGGAAGCTAATATCACCTCACGCTCCTCAGTTCGCCATGCAGCATAACGGAGCGCCTGATAATGTCTTCACGCTCAAGGTAGGGATAGTCAACGAGGATTTCATCAACACTGTGTCCTGTGCCGATTTGCCCCACGATCATACCGACTGTGACACGCATTCCACGAATACATGCTTTGCCACCCATTACATCAGGTTGCTGGGTGATACGGTTCAGTTGCCCCATGCTCTTCTCCTTATCGAAACTCATTGTCGGCGTTGTTGGTTTTGATGCGCTGTGTGATTTGCGCCCGCGTCGCGTTGCCGATGTTTTCGTGTTTGGTCGACTCACTCTATTTCGCATCCTTAAAATTGAAGCGTACTTTTTGGCGCAGGCGTAACCACACCCAGCCCAACTAAAAAAACTGATCTTGAAGTGATGTCCAAGGCTGAACAACATCCATACTCAAAACTAAGCTGGCTGATCCATACCCTATTTCTGAATTTCCCGCGGCAGTCAGGTACCTTTACTGGTATGCTTTTAGCGGAGACTATCGCCTTGCAATTCTAATTTGTTGTATCCTGAAAAAGCAAAAGCTGCACGTCGTGCATCAGAATGAAAAAATATCGTGAACAATGCATTCTTGCCTGTAATGTTCAATTTAAAACGGTATCAATAACGAAAAATTTTAAGAATAACTACATATCAAATACAATTGCTAAAGCTTGTTTGATTGATTGCAGATATTGATTCTGAAGTCTACCTTGCTTTTTGCCAATTCGAGAGATATCAATCGCACGCAATTGCTTGAGATTAATATGACGATCTTTATCTAGTCCGTTATTACTGGTTGGCGTCAGATTTACTGCAAATGGCCAGGACTTATGATTGGGTAGCATCGGTGCTACAACCAAGGTTTTGGATTGGATATTCACAAGATCGCCCTGAACAATCACACACGGTCTTAGCTTCTTAGTTTCCGCGCCCTTCGTTGGCTCAAGATCAACCCAATAAATATCTAGTTGCTTAAACTCAGTCATTTGAGAGACCATCGGACAGGGTTGTATCCCATTCTTTTAGTTCTTTCTGATAGTCAGAATCTTGGGCTTCCTCCTGATTTGCCTTGAGCAAAGCTTGCTTGAGATAGTTTTTGCGTTCCTGGTTCAAAAGCTCATTGATATAAGCACTACGATTATCACCGGCAATATTATTCAGAAATGCAAAACTTTCATCATCCAGTGTAATGGTCGTTCGATGTGTCATACTATGCTCACACTAATACAGATAAATTACTATCATACTATAAAGTATGATAGTAAAACACTCCATCTGATATTTAGTACAAAAATAACTTTTTGAATCGGCCGACTTTCCCGAAGACTTTCTAGTTTGAGTCAGGTACCTTTTTACTACGTCATTGACAACATAGATTAAATGGTATCAAATAAGAATTAAAGGTATTGATTTTTTATACCCACAATTGTTTCCCATTAGTAACAGCTGAACAAACATTTAGCCGCAATGAAGGATGCCATGCCTGAGTTATCTACTAATCTCATCAAATTTGTATCTGTTCGCCCAAGTGTATCCATTGATTTTTCCGCCAAAAACGATACGATGATTGTGGATGGTCGATTTTGGAAACCGGAAATAATTCCTAGTGAGCGCGATGTCAATGTCGATATTGATCGAGCCAGTACTTGTTATCCCGCACAATTTGTACTCAGACAAATTGAATCCTTTTTACCCTTATGCAAAACAAGTCGAGACGTTCTGAAGCGTAACGATAAATTGGTTGAGATGGTTAGGATTCAATTCGGAATTGATGAGAAGCCCGGTATTTCCTACGTTTACGAACTGTCCGATGTTATCGCACGCCATGCCCAAATTGAATTGTTTGATCAAAATAAGCTAGTGCGCGATATTGAAAACATTCTAACAAGAGAATTAGAATTAGGACGCTCCATCACCCTTGACGAGTATGTCTATCTTGAGGCCGATGAAGGTTCTCATTACTGTATCGCGTTGAGAGATACTCTCAACCATCTTTATACGCTATATATTGCCAAACGGCATTACAGTATCAATCTCGAATTTGTGCTAAACGCCATACGAACGCTATATATAATCTTTTGCTTAGCAAGTCGACCTAGAAATTTAACCACCCAGATATCTGAGTGTGCTTCAATTTTATTAAGCAAACAGACGAATCGCGCTCCTGCTGTTATGGATCAAGAGCGGTTAAACCAATTAATGGAAGCTACCGTATGTGTTCATCCGATTTTTTCCTACTTAATCGCTTATTATCGTCCATTCAACTTAATCCAACCGGTTGGGATAGGTGATCTAAAAGTTGTTAAACAATGGCTTTGTAAATATGAGGCAGCGGAAGTTGCTCATGTGGAAAATGTTATGCTCGGCGAAACTAAAAACCGTATTCACCGATCATTAAATAGAACCGAACAAGTATCGTTCTCTGCGGAACAAACTGTTGAAGAGACTAAAAAAGATCTAGAAACAACAGACCGTTACGAACTTGTTAAAGAGGTAGAGTCGACAATGCAGCAAGAATTGGGTTTAGAGCTTGCTGGCACAGTGAGTGGGTCTTATGGCGTTACTGAATTCTCCGTAAGTTCCGGAATTTCATACTCCCAATCATCCAGTGACTCAATGCGCAGTGTCAGTAATTTTGCCAAAGATGTTGTGTCAAAAGCCACGAGTCGGATTGAGCGAACGGTCAGACAAGAGCGTACCCTTAAAATTCTTGCTGAAACTGAAGAGACCAATGACCACGGGTTCGACAACAAGGGAGGAACTGGGCATGCGATCGGAATCTATCGGTGGTTGCAAAAGCGCTATAAAGCCCAAGTCTTTAACTACGGCAGAAGGCTTATGTTTGAAGTCTTAGTGCCTGAACCAGCAGCTTTTGTGAAATATGCAACCGAGAAAAACAAGTCCACGGAATCGGGGCCAACTTTGCCTGAGCCGCCACCCAAACCCCAAATCGCAATATCCACACTAGATCAGGCTACAATCGATACCTACTCAGAGCTATATTCTCTCCATGATCTCGAACCGGAACCAGTGGAAGCAGTTGATTTATCGATAACAATCGAACAGGCTGGCCTCGGCCAGTCTGCTGTTAATCAGGCTGTAATGGCAATTCCAGAGGGGTATGTCGCGAGTGGCGCTGTAGCACATGGTTCCGGATTTAATGAGAAGGCTGGACCGGATAACGTGTGCCATCTAACTGTTATAGTAGGTAATGAAAAGAGAACCCTCTGGGAAGGTGCTAATGTAGAATTTCGTGGCGGGAATGAAACTTTTACGCTCTCAAATATTTCTTCACAACTTGCTATTAGTGTACACACTCTCCGAGTCAAATCTTATGCTATTAACATAGTTGTGACATCGACAATAACTGATGCCCATCGACGTGCGTGGCAAATAAAAAATTACAACCAGATTATTCAAGCCTATGAAGATCTGCAAGCTAAATATGAAGCAGCTTATGCATTGTACCAGCGCCAACTTGACACTTACAACGCACGTAAGGCACTTGAGGTTCGCGGCATAAATACCCAAATCAATGACCAAATAATCCGTACTGAACTTAAAAAGCATGGTATTACCATGATTGCACGGGAGTTTGACACAGACATTTCTGACGACACGATTTTCGATGCAATGCAATCGACAGATGATGCCGTTCCTGCAATTAATATTGGCGAAGCTAGGCGAGAAGGGGTTCTTGTTCAATTCTTGGAGCAGGCTTTCGAATGGACTCAACTTACATATTTACTTTTTCCTTATTTTTGGGCTAAACAAGACAAGTGGGTAGAGAGTCAAAAAGCCTATACCGAAGCAGATCCGTTGTTTGGTCGGTTTCTTCAGGCTGGTTATGCAAGGATACTGATTCCCGTCCGCCCTGCCTATGAAATGGCCGTATTACATTTTCTACATACCCGTGAGCCATGGAACGGCGGCCCTGCTCCTGGCATTTACGATCCACTTTATGTATCAATTCATGATGAACTCCGTCATCAGCAGGACGACCTTGAGGGAGCAACGCCAGAAGGAAGTGCATGGGATGTCGTGTTGCCGACATCACTTGTCTACTTGCAAGAAAACGCTGATTTGCCTAAACTGCACTGCTAATCAAGGCGGGTTCGAATGAATACGCACGGTCATCACCGCGTTGCGGACGAGGCAGGGCTACAACGTCTGCGCGATGCTTTTGCTGACATTGGTGTTCAAGATCTTAATCTCACTTCGTTTTACTTTGGTAACTGGCTGACTGATTTAAGTCAAGTACGCGATCCAGACATTGCTACAACGTTGTCAGCAAAAGCTAGGGATTTCAGCGAGCAACTTCCCAAAGATATAGGGCCTATTTTAGCCGGCCTGCAAGCGTTTATTGAGCAAAATATTGACTTATCCAGCGCGCCTCCGGATGCCAACAAGCAACAGAATGGTGCGTCCGAATGGGTCAAACAAGCAAAGGCGGCATTACATGAAACTGCAGATCAAGCTGTTCGTAATTGGATCGAAGCTATCCAATTACTTTTGAAGAGCCTCGCTGAGCTGGGCCCAGCCAGAATGGACGACTTCATGACTGCTGCGGTCAAGTTTAAAGCTTACGCGAAATTTGCTCACCCAGACCCGAATGAGAAAAAACCAGGACTTAATTTTCAGGTCTTTACCAAAATCTTCGAACGCAATTTCACTTACTATTTCCCTCACGAGCATCTTGATCGCCCGCACTGTAGGTTTAGCCTCGATCAAAACTGTTGCAAAAACTGGGGACGCTATATCCCCACCAATCCAGAGCGACTTTACGCTTCTAAGCTAGCGAATGGCGAATATGCTATCGGTAGCGACAATAATTCAGTCTACGACTATTTGGAGGAAGATCGGCGCGTTGTTAGCGCAGCGCTTGCCATTATAGATAAGGAATGGGCTTCTAAGTATTTTACTGAGGACGCTAACTACGGCACTGACTTGCAGTTCCATCTAGGTCTTGCAGATTTCGGGCATGCGCTACACGCGATTGAAGACTTCTTTGCCCATTCAAATTTCATTGAACATGCGGCCGTATCCTGTGGTGAAGTGTACCTTAAAAAACACCTCTATAAACAAGATCAACCAGGAGAATTGCCATCTCAGAGACAACAGCATCAGGTTCTCGAGCAATCCAAGGGTGACTTTAGAGCCACCAAAGTTTTTAGGCGATTGAAACGTTTTACACCTGACGTAGATGCTTTTGAAAATGAACATGGCTGGGCTTTTGTCCCTGAAGAACACAGCATAGTCACAGGATATTTCGATAGATCGGATACTGTAATCAGCCTTCTTCATGCACTTGAGGAAGTCTTTGATTTTTCTGAACCAGAGAAGGTCACCGATCCATTTACCAATTATTTAAAAGAATACGGAGAAGATCGCACCGACGAATTGATAGATCCTATCAAAAAAATCATAGAGACATTTAAACAACAGACTCCCGAAGGTAAGCTCCGTAAGGAGCTTCGCGTATTACTTGACTTTTATACTGGAAACAAAAAGCTCGAAAAACTGAGTCACGCAGAAGCAGAGCAAGAGATATTGGCTTGCATCAAGGATAAAGGGCTATTCCAACGAGTGCCGGATGAAATCAAAGATGTAGTAGTCAATCTAGTATATTTCCTTGTAGACAGTACATTAGTGAGCATTCAAAGGCGCCGAGCAAGCTGGAATTTCTACCAATTAATCAAAAATGTCATAGTGATTTTAGAGAACCCTTTGGCTTTTCTTAGCGAACCCATAACAAGTAAGAGGTTTAACATAAAATTTCTAGCATCTTGGACGTATAAAATTTTCTTTGAGACGCAATTCGAGACACTCAGGTTTAATTTTCGAAATAAGCTTCACGCGATGCTGGGAGGTTATCGCATTGGCAGTCACTCACTTCTCGCCAAGGATTATCAAGACGAAGCACTTTTCGAGCAAGCTTTTAACTGCGCCAGAGCGTTGCATTGGTACATAGTTGACACAATGTGTAGATGGACTGATCAGGAATGGATAAAGCAAGCAAATGATGATGCAAAATGGGTTGACTGGGACGAACTTCTCGCTCATTTCTTGAGGCATCCTCGGATGTATCTCACTGAAGAAATATCAAAAAGTGAAATTATGCCAATAGTAGGATATGAAAAATATGAAGTTAAATCTGAGGATGAAACCTTTCGTACTATTGCAGCCACGAAATTACTTCGGAGCCAAGTAGAAGGTAACTTAAAGTACGGTAGTTACGAAGACTTTCTTATTGCTAATCTTTATGATAATAGACGTTTATTTCGTGTTGACGTTATCGCCGGCATGGTGGTTGATGAAAATTTTGTTGCCGAAATAGTTTCAACTACAGGGATGGGTTCGCGTAACGTTACTCGTGGATCGTATAGTCTTAAACCTGGTCTGAATCTATGGTATCCGTATACGGTTGATGCCGAAGTATCAAAAATAGAAAGCAGTCTCTGGTTCAAAGATGTCATGGACTTGACGACAGAAGAATGGCAGCGACAGACTATGATATACTCAAAATCTAAATCTCTCATGTCTCGCCCCCCATATCAATACCATATCATAAAGTACTACGGGGAGCGGGGAGGTAAGAGCGGACCTGAAGCCCAGAAAGAATTCGTTGAATCTGGAATAAAACTGAAAAATGACCTTGCCAAGCGTTATAAATCACCTAGTAAATGCTGAAGAAGGCTGCCTTATTTATGTGTGGAGTTGCCCCCTTTGAAGGACACATTATGGGTTCTGTCGCATTAACGAAAGAAAGCTGATATCTGGCTGATTTTATCAAGCAGACAGTTGATCTTGACGCGATTATCTTGCCAGAGCATAAAATTGTTCAGCAAAAGACATCTTGTCAGCCCCCTCCATCATCATCCGACCTTTGCGCATCTTGTGCATTAGTTCGATGCCAGCCAAAATGTTTTTAACTGATTGAAAAGATTTGAATCCGAGCATTGGCTTCGTTATTCGCTTCACTGCTCGATGATCTTGTTCCACAATATTATTGAGATATTTGACCTGACGAACCACCATGGGCTTCTCTCTGTTGGCACTGATCTCATCAATTGCTGCTTTATTGGCGCCACTTTTATCCATCGTGACCTTTTCAGGAACGCCATTGGCTTGCATGGCTTTGTCAAAGAAGCGTTTAGCAGCGGCCTTATCGCGCTTGGCCGTTAATAGAAAGTCGATCGTTTTACCATCCCTGTCCACAGCGCGATAGAGGTATTTCCAAACGCCTTTGACCTTGATATAAGTCTCGTCCATCCGCCAGCTTCCACCAACCGGGCGCTTATACTTTCTGAAAATCTTTTCCAGCAATGGTAGAAAGCGGATCGACCAACGGCTCACTGTAGATTGGTCAACTGTAACACCACGCTCATCCATCATCTCTTCCAGGTGCCGACAACTTAACGGATACGCCGCGTACCAGCGGATGCAGACCAGAATCACCTCAATCGGAAACCGCATTCCTTTTACAACTAGCATGTAGCTTCACCATTTTTTCGATATCAACAGTCTACACGAAGTTATCGATGACCTCGCTTAATGCGACAGAACCAAAGAAACTCTTAAATTTTGATTTGTATTGAGATTTACTGATTGCGAAACCTAGATGTAAATTTCTGATGTATATAAATCAATTGCTTGCAATGCCTGCCAAGCATAAAAGCAGTGTCACACAGCCCCAATCAGTATTATGTGTATTGTACTTTGGCACAAATTTGACACAATTATTTTTGTGATTTGAGAATTTAAATCTAATGACTGACAGATTATGTGCGGCGGTATTGAATATCAGAGTGAAAAGATATATTTCCCACAACCGGGTGCGCGGTTGCCGGTACGTTTGCGAGATGGCCATGTTACCTGGATAACGTGGGGCAGGCGCAAGGATGAAGCCACCGGTAAATTTCCGAATGGCGGCTGGGCACGATTGAATTCCATAAAAAGCGGTAAATGGAAGCCCTGGCATCCAAGGCCGGTTTTAATTGCCGCTGGTCAGTTCATGGAAAAAGACCATGACAATCAATCTCACTGGGTACCCTTGGATACAAGAATGGCGATTCAAGGACTATTGGCAGAAAGAGATGATGAAATGCGGGTTTATGTGGTGACTATCAACACGCCGCCTGAATATGCTTGGATTCATGATCGCTGGCCGAGATTGGTTCGACTGACGGATCAATAGTCGTTCACGTTTTATTTTATCTGGTCGATGAAATAATTGTAGACAGAAGAGAAGTCTGCAGTATGATTTTATTCATAAACCTTGCCCCAGGGAATTGTTCTCCCTTGATGATTCCCTGGGTTCTTCCAATCAAAACACACCCAATCGTATTATTTCTTTTTATCTGTTTGTTTTGGCTTTGTTGATTTGGCTGCATTGGTTTTTTTAACAGAGGCCGCAGCATCAGATAAAGTTTTACCTGGCTTGAATTTAACGACCTTCTTGGCAGGAATTGTCATGGTCACACCAGTCGCTGGATTGCGGCCTTCACGACTTGCACGTTCTGTCACTGAGAAAGTGCCAAATCCCACAAGCTGAACATCGCTGCCACTAGCCATGGTTTCCTGAATAACTTCAAGCAATCCGTTTAGCATGGCGGTTGTTTGGGCTTTGGTGGTATTAGAGCGCGTAGCAATGGCTTCAATCAATTCGGTCTTGTTCATGTGAATGCCCTATTAGTAGTTTAAGAAGTGGATGGTAATCTAGCAGGGTATAATGTGAAAAATCAATAACTTTTATTCATCTTATACATTTATCATCTGAAAACTTATTTTATTCGCAAATATAAGACACAGTCAGAATTTCAATTCCGAATGAATTGCTTTTCTGATGTTCGTCATGAAAAATCGACTCTATTCGGCACAAAACGCTTGATTTTGGCAAGTCATCAATGTAGTTTGCGAGAATTATTTGCGGTACTGTATCCGGATTCGAGGTTTGCCGGAATCTTTTGGGTTTTTACTGGAAACATGATGAACTAAGGACGAAGGCTATGAATGAAAGATGGCTGACGGTCGATGACATTTGCAAATATCTGAATGTAAGCAACGAGACGGTCTACAAGTGGATTGAACAAAGGGCTATGCCCGGTCATCGGGTTGGCCGTCGTTGGATGTTCAAACAAGACGAAGTGGACGAATGGGTCCGCTCCGGTGGTGCCGCCGATAAATCTGACAAGTCGGACACCGAACTATAACGAACGCCATGACCGAACCGATTCACGACAAGATAAAACGATCTCTTCAGGCAGCAGAAGGGTTGTATCACCGCCTAGTGTTGCTGGTGGGCGAAACCGGTTCTGGAAAAACCGGCGTTCTTCGGGATGTCGCCGATGATTTCGGCACGTCAATCAACAATATAAACTTAGCGCTCTCAAGTGAACTACTTGAGCTAACAACCAAGCAAAGATCACTGCGGCTACCGGAAATCCTCAGTCAAATCACGGATAAATCTCAATCACCAGTGATACTCGACAATCTCGAGATCCTGTTTGACAAAGAACTCAAACAAGACCCATTGCGTCTGTTGCATAGCATTTCAAGAAACCGTGCTACGGTAGCTTCATGGAATGGAACATTTATCGGCGGAAGGCTTTTGTATGCCCAAACAGGCCATCCCGAATATCGAAGCTATGACTCGGTTGATGCATTGCTAGTTTGTATGGATGGAACGGCCACGATTGATTCAGAACAGGGCAATAAAAAGGCAGGACAAGCATGAAATACGGAGATCTAATCCAATTCGACCCAATTGAGTCGGTCGTTCAGTTGCGTGACGCGGACAAATCCAGCGCAGCCCATCACCTAGTAAAAACCTATGTCATTTCCGATGAAATGGCGGAGCGGATCACGCAGCTTGTCATCCCGCAGATGCAGTTCGATCAACCGGTTGATAACAAAGGACTGCTGGTCGTCGGCAACTACGGTACCGGTAAGTCGCACTTGATGTCGGTGGTTTCCATCCTTGCTGGAGATGCATCACTGCTGGATGCACTAAATCACCCCAGTGTTCGTGACGCTGCGGGTCAAATTGCTGGGCGCTTCAAGGTTATCCGCACCGAGATAGGTGCAACCACCATGTCCCTTCGAGACATTCTGGTGGCCGAATTGGAAGAAAATCTTGAAAAACTCGGTATAGAATACGTTTTCCCAGAAACAGGAACGATCACCAGTCACAAGCGAGCTTTCGAAGATATGATGGCAAAGTTCGGCGAGGTTTTTCCTGAGCACGGCTTGCTGCTGGTGGTTGATGAGCTGCTTGACTATCTGCGCACACGCAAGGATCAGGAACTGATCCTTGACCTAAACTTTCTCCGCGAAGTTGGCGAAATCTGCAAGGATCTTCGCTTCCGCTTCATGGCCGGTGTTCAGGAGGCCATTTTCGATAGCCCGCGCTTTGCCTTTGTTGCCGACAGTATCCGCCGGGTGAAGGACCGCTTTGAGCAGATACTCATCGCCCGCAGCGACGTCAAATTCGTAGTGGCCGAGCGACTGCTCAAAAAGTCTGCCGAGCAGCAAGCCAAAATCCGTGACTACCTAATGCCCTTTGCCAAATACTATGGCAACCTCAACGAGCGGATGGACGAATTTATCCGTCTCTTCCCGGCGCACCCCGATTATATCGACACCTTTGAACGGGTCACTGTGGTAGAAAAACGTGAGGTACTTAAGACTCTGTCAATGAGCATGAAAGCCATCTTGGGCAATGATGTTCGGTCAGATGAACCCGGCCTTATTGCCTTTGACAGCTACTGGAACACACTTAAGCAAAATGCATCCTTCCGCGCCATACCTGAGATCAGATTGGTCATAGATTGCAGCCAAGTGCTGGAATCTAGAATAGAAAATGCATTAACTCCAAAAAACTACAAGCCCATGGCATTGCGTTTGATTCATGCTCTTTCTGTTCATCGATTAACCACAGGAGACATCTACTCTCCTATTGGCGCTTCACCTGAAGAATTGCGCGATCGTTTGTGTCTCTTTGATCCGTTGATTGCTGAACTGGGTAGTGACGAACCTGATAAAGATTTAACAACACACGTTGAAACTGTTTTAAGAAAAATTCATAGTGCTGTCAGCGGGCAGTTCATTTCAGAAAACAAGGACAATCGCCAGTTCTACCTTGATCTAAAAAAGACAGATGATTTTGACGCACTTATCGAAAAACGTGCGGAAAGCCTAGGTCAATCTCAGCTTGACCGTTTTTATTATGAAGCACTCAAGCGTGTTATGGAGTGCCAGGATACCACCCATGTAACCGGCTACAAGATTTGGCAGCACGAATTGGTCTGGCAAGAACACAAAGCCGCACGCACAGGCTACCTCTTTTTCGGTGCGCCCAACGAACGTTCCACCGCCGTGCCTCAGCGGGATTTTTACGTCTATTTCATTCAGCCTTACGATCCACCCCGGTTTAAGGACGATAAAGCTAACGACGAAGTTTTTTTCCGCCTAAAAAGCTCCTCAGATGAGGAATTCCTTACTGCGCTAAAGAGCTATGCGGCAGCCCTGGACCTCGCCGCCACTTCATCAGGCCATGCCAAGGCTACCTATGAATCGAAAGCTAATGACTTCTTGAGGAAATTGGTTCATTGGCTGCAAAAGCGCATGACTGATGCTTTCGAAATTACTTACCAAGGTCGGACTAAATCTATTGCCGAGTGGGCTAAGGGTAATTCAATTCGTGACTTATCGGGGTTGTCGCCTAACGAGACGATTAACTTTCGAGACCTTGTGAATGCAATTAGTGGCATTTGTTTGGCTCCGAACTTCGAGAACCAAGCTCCTGATTATCCGTTCTTCTCGATACTGATTACCGGTAATAACCGTGCCCAGGCTGCTCAAGACGCGCTACGGGTTATAGCTGGCTCAAACCGAACCAAACAGGCCATAGCCGTGCTGGATGCACTAGAACTGCTTGATGGTGAAAAAATAGATCCCTACAAGTCGAAGTATACAAAGTTCATCCTTGATACCATGAAGGCCAAGGGCCACGGCCAAGTGGTGAATCGCAACGAGATCATTCAGGACGATCACGGGTTGGAATACATGAACCCGGGCGGTTCACGGCTCGAACCCGAATGGGTAATCGTCATTGTAGCGGCACTGGTCTATTCCGGTGACATCGTACTTTCCATACCGGGCAAAACATTCGATGCCACTGGACTGCAGCAATTAGCAGCATCTGGAATGGACGAGCTTATCCGCTTCAAACATCTGGAACAGCCCAAGGAATGGAACCTGCCCGCACTCAAGGCGTTGTTTGAGCTGCTCGGCATGACCCCGGGCTTGGCCCAACTTGTCACCCAAGGCAAGGAGGAGCCAATCCAGAACCTGCAGCAGGCTGTAAGCAAAATTATCAAGTGAATCGCCCCGGGTTTTCCGGAGACTGTTAGTCTTGAGTCAAACCGCATCGGCCGACTCCTCTAGTTGGCGATAATATGCCATTTCAAATTCCGCTGGCGGAATATTTCCAATCGGCTCCAGTAATCGGCGATTATTGAACCAGTCCACCCATTCCAAGGTAGCAAATTCCACTTCTTCGATGCTGCGCCAGGGGCCGCGATGCCGAATGACTTCGGTCTTGTATAATCCATTAATTGTTTCGGCCAGCGCATTGTCATAAGAATCTCCGATACTGCCGACAGAAGCTTCAATATTGGCTTCAGTCAGGCGTTCCGTATAACGGATCGACAAATATTGGGTGCCGTGATCGCTATGATGAATTAATCCTTTGATTTCCCGCCGCGCCCACAATGCCTGTTCTAGTGCATCGAGCACCAAATCTGTATGCAATGATCGGCTAACTCGCCACCCAACAATACACCGGGCAAAAACATCGATGATGAAAGCCACATAAACAAAGCCTGTCCACGTTGCAACAAATGTGATGTCTGCCACCCACAATTGATTTGGCCGGATTGCCGTAAATTGTCGGTTAACCTTGTCGGCTGGTCGATAGAGCGAATCATCCGAAATGGTTGTCCAACATTTCTTGCCGCGCTTGATGCCTTGTATTCCCAGTTTCTTCATCAGTCGCTCCACAGTGCAACGGGCAACTCGAGTACCTTCACGTATCAACTGCCGCCATATTTTGCGAGCACCATAAACCCGGAAGTTATTCTCCCAAACCCGTTGTATTTCGAGTTCCAGCTTCATGTCTCGTCTGATGCGATCAGGCAATCGATTCGGATCTCGCTCGCATCTTTTGTGTTCATAATAACTCGACGGGGCAATCTGTATTTGTCTGCAGATTGGCTCGATCCCGTATTTTGCTTTGTTGCTATCGATAAATGTCACCATTATTTCGGTCGGCGGTCGAGCTCCGCCTGGGCAAAATAAGCCGATGCCTTACGCAATATCTCGTTGGCACGCTTTAATTCCCGATTTTCCCGTTCCAGCTCCTTGAGCCGTTCACGATCCGATGTCGACATACCGCATCGAATTCCCTGATCCGTCTCAGCCCTCCTTACCCAGGTTCGCAACGTTTCCGCTGTGCAGCCAATCTTCGATGCGATCGATTTGATCGCCGACCATTGCGATTCATGCTCCTTCTGCTGCTCAAGTACCAATCTTATCGCTCGCTCTCGTACTTCCGGTGAATAACTGATTTGATTTTTCATCTCTTCCTCCTCTCAAACCATTTTATCTCCGGAAAACCCGGGGCGATTCAGGGCTTGTTGCCAGCATGCCTGGAGTTGTGACT
>WBZN01000956.1_pt1 | contig 18580 bp, 12 predicted proteins | sample 5204281 | NCBI WGS metagenome assembly WBZN01 (sample SAMN12344347, study PRJNA552823) | activated sludge metagenome | biome: Activated sludge suspended growth; feature: Nitrification reactor; material: Wastewater; isolation source: activated sludge from nitrification reactor of wastewater...
TCGCGCGATCTCGGCGGCGATGTTCGGCCCGCTCAGCGCCAGCAACGATCGGTCGCACGCCGGCTCGGTCCATTGTCCGTTTCGCAGGATTCGACCGCCCAGCACATCCGCGATGATCTGGGTGGGTGGCGACGGAGCGTGTCGGACGACCTGATACTGGATCTCGGCCAGTTGTTGACCGGCGAATGGCAGCTGCCCGGTGAGCGCGCGATACGCGATCACTCCCAGCGCGAACACATCCACGCGTCCATCGATGGCGTCGCCCTGCACCTGTTCGGGCGCCATGAAGTGCGGAGTTCCGACGACCGCGTTATCGGCCGTCCGTTCGCTGACGATCTTCGACACGCCGAAGTCGAGGATCTTCCACGTGCCCGCGTTGTCGTGGAACAGGTTCGAAGGTTTGAGATCGCGGTGGACGATGCCGGCGCGATGCGCGACGTCGATCCCGCTCGCCACCTGGCGCAGCAGATCCAGCACCTGTTGCGTGGACAGCCGACCGTGCTGGGTCTCCTTCAGGATGTGCTTGAGATCGTGGCCGGCCAGGCGCTCCATGGCGATGTACGGGACCTGCGATTCGGCGATGTCCGCAGTCTCCAGCACCCGCACGACATGAACGCTCTGGAGCGAGGCGACGATCCGCGCCTCCGTCAGGAAGCGCCGCACGATGGTCGCGTCGCTCAGGACCTCGCGTCTCAACAGCTTCACGGCCGCGCTCGCGCCGGTCTTGGTGTCGATCGCCTCGTAGACCTCACCCATTCCGCCCTCGCCGATCAGCCGGCCGAGCCGATACGATCCGAGCGTCTGATAGCTGAACCGACCGCCACCGACCGACCTCAGCGAGTGAACGAGCGCGTTCTTGGCATCCTCGAGCAGGACCTCGTAGTGGCCCGCCACGCGCGCGCTCTGCTCCAGCTCTCGCACGGTATTGACGACCGAGCGCCGAACCACGCGGGCGACGACCATGGTCCCCAGGAACACCGCCTGCACCAAGACCTCCATGACGACGATCTTGCCGACGTGGGTCTCGGCAGAGAACGCGAACACACCGGGATCGCGCAGCCCGAAGGCGACGAACACCAAGACCTCACCGCCGTGGAACGCGGCGAGCGTGCCATACACCGTGTACACCGCAGGGAGCTCGTCACTCACGCCGACGAAGAAGACCGCCAACACGACGACGGCCACGGCCGCGGAGAACACGCCATAATACAAGAGCACGGTGCAGATCCCGACGCAGCAGACGAACCACGCGACGGCGAACCGCGTCGGCGACGTTCCACTCGGCGCCCGCGCCATCGACGCCATCCAGATGCCAGCCCCGGCGGTCGCGATCAAGCCGAACGCAAACACGCGCCGGACAACGGGCCCGCCTCCCAGGACGCACATCGACAACCCTGCCCCCACACACAGCAGCACGATCACCGCCGCCAACCCCCACTGACGCCGCTTCTGTTGATGGTCGAGCAGAGGCTTGGGCTCGCGCATCGAGTCCCTCGCGGGGACGTGTGGAGACGGTCCCGTCGTCGGCGGCGACGGTGCGTGCGCCACGGGTGCAACCGGACGCGTGATCGCGACCTCGGGGCGCGTGATCTCCGATGACGTACTCGGCCGGTCCTCGAGCGATCCCATGGTCTCGTCCCAGGATTTCACGACCGGCGACCAGATTGCGAGATGTCTCTCCGCACGTCGCAAGTCCGGGGAATTGCGGGCGCTGGGCCAGCCGTCGATGAGAGCTAACGCGTGATCCGGTAGAGCGCGTAGCGATCACCGTCGAGCGCGTGGTAGCAGAGCGCGCGTCCGTCGGGCGACAGCGTCGCGCCCTCCACGAAGCCCCTGGCCGCCTCGACACGCGATGGAAGCCCGAACGGCTCGTCGACGCTCGAGCGTGTGGCGCGGTAAATTGCGGTACGCACCCGGCCGCCAGGACAATGGCTAGCGTCGCGATTCGATTCATGACACGGGCCACTGCAAGCTTCGCGCTCAGCTACGTGTCGTGAAATTCGACACCGTACCGCGCTGGGGGACCGCACCTGTCAGCGCAGCACGGTCGCCGCCGCGCCGCCGGTCGATGCTCGCGACACCGTCACGGCTGACAACCGGCGATCACCGCCTGGATCGTCGCGTCGACGGTCCGAGCGGTCCCGTTCGGAGCAATGCTGGCGTTCCACCCCGTGATGGCAGCGATCGCGTCGAGGGCGGCACGCCGGAGCTGCGCATCGCCGGGGTCCGCGGGACGGCGCAGCAGGGTGACGAGCGTCGGGACGGCATCGATCGTCCCGTAGGTGGCGGCGAGCGTGACGTAGTCGAGCCACGGCGCCTCCGTCTGCGCGGCGACCAGGCGTTGCGTGAACATCTGCCGATCGTCATCGGTGGCGGGTTCCTCGACGAGCTTCGTCGTCGATAGCAGGTGGTCGAGGGGCTCGCTCGCGAGGCGCATCGGCAGCAGTTCCTCCTGCGCTTCACCGGTTTCGCGCCCGGTGAATCCACGCTCCGTGATTCGACCCGCCTCGTCGACGATCGACAACTTCAAGCGAACGACAGCTGTCGACACCCAGCCGTCCCCGGATCCGATCGCCCCGGCGGTCTGGATCGTGATCAGGTGTGGCCGCACGAGCAAGGCGACGCGCGACTTCTGGAGGATCGCGTCGAACGCCTTCAAGTCGCTGGTGGCGCCGAGCACGCTGCCACGCGGCGTCGATGCATCGATCACCCGGATCGCGACACGATCTCGCTCGCGACGGAACCGCACGATCCGGAACCCGCGGTCTCCCGGGCTCTCTTCGAGAAACACGTCGCGAGCGGGCGCCGTGGCGACATCGCAGGCGAAATCGACGAACAGCTTGCTCGGCTTGCGGTGGCGCACGAAGTCCCGCCGTACGCGAGCCTCGACCGAAGCGAGCTCGTTCTCGTCCAGGCTCACGCAGGCGCCGTCCTGGGCGGGTGCGGTCGACGGCCGCGGGGCTTGCGGCCGCCCGCGCGCCCAGCACGCCGACGGGGGCGGTGCCGCGACCTCGGCCCCGGGCGATGGCGGGGTGAGAGGGGAGGGTCGACGCTCAGAACGTGCGGACGGCGGCGTGCTCGCGCACGCGGAGAGTCCGACGATCACGGCGATCGCTCGGCTGAGCATCAGGGGAGGGATGGCGGACATACGCGACTCCTTCAACAACCGGCGGCGGGCTCGTGACCAACGCTGTCGTGCTCGGCATTGTTTCAAAGACAACCGTTGACGCCACGCGTTGCACGATCCGATTCACGACGTTCTGAAGCCCTTGGGCAGGCCCATTCGTCTCACAAGACCGCGGCGGACAGGTCCGCAGACGGTGCTTTCCAGGACGGTACGATCACGACCCGAGGGAGCTGCGCGAAGCGGTCGAAGCAGCGCCTCGCCTCGTGACTCCTGGACATACGCCGCGACGTTCCCTCGGCGCCGGGGGGCCCCCATCGTTCGTGTATGATCTTCAGGTGCCCGGCTCGATGGGCGTCACCACGCGCGCCGTCGCGGCGCTCGGGGGCTGCGGTCGCATCGCGTTCGACGCCCCGCCGCTGGCCACGTGCGCGATCCTGCTCCGGCCCCTCCCCCGCACGAGCAGATCATTCCGGACCTCATCGAGATCGAGCTCGACCACACGGTCCTCGAGCTCGATTCCTTCATCCAGCTCCACACCGACTGAGCGCTGCAAACGTTCCGCGCGACTCGACGCACCGACAAGAATCAACTGTTCGTCGAGTCAGTCACATGCAGTCACATGCAGTCACATGCAGTCCCGAATGCGGCATTCCCACATGATCCGGAAATCCGATTGGCCACGCGACCGGGGAACACCGCCATTGCCATACACCCGATCATGATGACTCGGTGAGCTACTCGACGCCCGCGAGGATCGGGTTACAGAACGCCGCCGTGTTGACATAAGGCGCATTCATCCATCCAGGAATCGCTGGATCGACACGCAGGAAGAACTGACCGAGCCGATTGGGTACCGTGCAGACCCCCTGCAGGTTATCGCCCGACCCTTCCGTCGGCGTCGACACGTCGATCGAGAGGTCGACCCCGACGTGCGCACCGATCGTCGGGGTCCACGCGGTGATCCCGAGATCCTCCGCGGCGACAAATGCCTCGACGGCGTAGCCGCCAGGTCGCGGAACCGCGATCACCTTCGAGAAGCTCCAGCCGCCGACGGTCGGAAACGTCTCGGAGCGCGTCGACGGGGTCTGGTCGTCGCCCGGGGCCGCGATGACGAACTGTCGAGTCCCAGGATCGTCGTACGCTCCGGTCACGGCGTACGCACCGTCGGAATCAACGAAGATCTCCACCGCATCGCCGCAGTACGCCGGATCGGCCGAGAACGCGGGAAATCGCTCGGGATCCTGTACCGCGATGAACAAGTAGATCCCGTCGGGACGCCAGGCGAAGGCGAACCCGGCCGTCGTATCAGACCGCGGCGGCACCGCGGTGTCCCACCCGGCCAGCGGCACATCATGCAGGACGAGATTGTGATCGGGTTCGCCGTCGATGACCGGAGCGGTCGGCAGCAGCGGGAGACGTGTGCAGTAATCCGCATCGATGATCGGCTCGTCGAACCCGATCCGGCCACAGCCTCCAGCGGTCACAGCGCACAGCACGGCCCCAGGTACGAACCGATGGAACCTCGTCATCGTCGCGCAGTATCATGTCACAGCCACCTGATCGGTGCGTGGTATTTCGAGCGCGCAGTCCGACACCGCGGCAGCGACGACCTCTCGAGGACTTCACAGTCAATCACGACGAGCATAGCGTGTCTCGAGTGTGGAAGAGTTCTCGGTCCGGCCCGGCAACTCCCCGGCTACGCGGGCGGAGCTCCGACCCGATACACGAGCACGATCGTCAGGCAGTGAAACTCGGCATCCGAAGACTGGGTCACGACCTTGTCGAAGACCTCGAGCTCGGGATGGATCCGGATCCAGTCGGTGATCGTCTCGCCGAGGAATTCGCGTTCTCTCGCCTTCGTCGCGGAGAACACCTTGATGCCGATGACCTCAGACATGGTTCCCGTGACCTCGAGTCGACATCGGGAGGTCGAACGTGAACGTCGTGCCGACGCCGACCTCGCTCCTGACCCGCAATTGGCCGCCGTAGCTCTCCACGATTTCTCGCACCACCGGCAACCCGAGACCTGTGCCCTGATCCTTGAGCTTGGTCGTGAAGAACGCGTCGAAGATTCGTGGAAGCACCTCGGGCGGGATGCCCTCCCCGGTATCGCTGACCTCGACGAACACGCGCTCATCGTTCGGCAGCACCGCGACCATGATCTGCCCGGCCGAGGCACCGATCGCGTCGGCGGCATTCACGATCAGGTTCACGAGGATCTGCTCGATGCGGGTCTTGTTGACGGTGACGAACAAGGCTCGGTCGTCGAGCGCGAACACCACCTTGATCTGTCGCAATTTACCCGCGCCTTGGAGCATCCCGACGACGTCTTGAATGGCGCGATTGATGTTGATCGGCGTCGCGTGATCTGGACCTGGCTTGGCGAGCTGCATGAGGCGGCGTGCATGAACCGCGATGTGTTCGCCGACCCGCTCGAGATCCGCGAGCGCCTCACGTAGCGCGTCATTCATGCCGAGCGCCTCGAGCTCGAACGTGACCGTCTCGACGGCGGTCACGTGGATCTGCCCGATGTTGCGCAGCTCGTGCCCGACGCCACCTGCCAGGGTTCCGAGCGTCGCGCGTCGCTCCGCGAGCATGAGCTGGGAGCGCGACTCCTCCAGGCGGTGCTCGATCGAGGCCAACCCCTGCTTCAGCTCCAGCTCGGCGCTCTCGCGTCGGCTGATCTCCTGGTCGCGCGCGGCCAACAGTTGCCGCAGCTCGCTGGTGTCGCGAAGGACGACGACGATTCCAGCCGCCGCTCCATGCGCGTTGACCACGGGGGCGGCGGTGACCGAGACGGGAATCCGAGAGCCTGCCTTGGTGACCAGCCACGAGTCCTCGCGACGAAGCACCGCGCCGTCGGCGACGCGCTGCCGGACCTCGGTCCGCACACCCGAGTGCTCATCGTTCAGGAGCTGAGCAACGGGGAGGCACTCCAGGTCGGCGCGGGTGTATCCGGTGACACCCTCCGCGGCGGTGTTTGCCATCTTGATCTGTCCGTCGGCTCCCACGACCAGGACGACATCGACCATCGCCTCGAAGACTTGATCCATCATGTCCACTAGCGCCCCGGCTCCAACCATCCTCGAACTCTATCAAACGGTCCACGGACAGTGGAACCGATTCACGATTTCCACTATGCGTGGGTACACGTTTCGGCAGCTTGGGCCGATCCGTTGGCGATGTCCTCGTCGGAACTCCTGCGATCGTTGGGCGACATGATCCGTAAATGCCGGACGGCGGGGGCGCTGACGCAGGCCACGCTCGGTCGCCGCGCTGGGATCGTCGGCAAGTACGTGAGCGAAATCGAGCGCGGTACGAGGGACGTGCCGCTCAGCACGCTCCGCGCCGTCGTGGAAGACGGGCTGGGACTTCGGCTCCTCATCGAGTTTCAGAAGGGACCTGTTCCGCTCGCATCGACGCGCACGCTGCCACCTACCGTCGAGGAGGTCGCGAGTGCGATCGCGGATCTGCCGACCGAGCAGCGGGCTTCGGTCCTCACCATCCTCAGGACCGTGATCAAGCTCGCCCAGCGCTAGCGCGCCGGCGATCATTCAGGGGACGAGGCCGGCGAACAGCGCCGCGGCGATCCGCTCCGCGCCCTCGGGAGTCGGATGCTGGAAGTCTCGTGCGACCAGGCCGCGTTGGTGCCAGGTGAGCGACGCGCCCTTGCCACCCATCCATTGATAGGTGTCCCAGAACGCGCAGCCATGCGCCTGCGCGGCGCGATGCTGTGCATCGACCATCGCCGGGATCGAGGCACGCGGCGGGCGGTTCTCGGCGCGCCAATCGAGTTGATCGAGCGGCGACACCACGAGGCACGAGGCCTCGGGGCTCGCGACACGCACGCTCGCGAGCAGCTCGCCGAACAGCTTCTCGTGCTCGGCCATCCCGGCGCCCTTCGCGCTCAGCCACTCGGCCTCGTTGGTGCCGAGCATGATCACGACCAGCTGCGAGGCGCGGTGCGCGAGCTGGTTCTCCCAGTGCGCGGGAAGGTTATTGTCGTGCAGCTGCTTCGCGGTCGCGTTGACCACGCCGAGGTTGTCGACCACCGCGCCGCGCGCGGCCTCGAGCGTCGCGCCGAACAACCGCACCCGACCTCGCGCACGCAGCTCGATCTTCTGGGTCCCATCGGGGACGTCGACCTGCGCGAACGCGCCCCGCTTGTGATCGGACTCGGTCGCGACCGTGGAGATCACCGCGCCGTCCGCGATCACGGCGAACGTGCCGCCTCGCGGCTGCGCGAGATAGTGCACGTCGACGCTGTGGATGGGCGAGGCCGGGACGAGCCGGACGGTGCCGTCGCCGTCGATCTCCGCGCTGCCGCCGAGCCCGAGGAGATGGTCCGGTGGTGCCAGCGTGGAGATCCCGTGCACGCGCCAGCTCCCCGCCACGATGCGGGTGACCGCGTGATGCTGGCAATACGGATGCGGCGGGGCCGCGTAGACGAAACCAGGACCGCCATCCCCGAGCCGCTCGCGCAGCCGCGCGCGTAGCGCGTCGGTGATGTGATCGTCGGCGGTGAGCGAGTCACCGAACCACGACACCCGGAGCGGATGAGCGGCGGTGCCGGCGCGCTGGGCGGCGAACGCGCGGGTGAAGCCGTCGAGCGCGTGGCGCTTGCACGCGGCGGCGCTCCCCTCGATGCACGGATCGTCGAGCTGCGCGGGGGGCGGCGGCGTGCGACGCGGCGCGGCCTCGACAGCGCTCGTCGCGACGGCGAGCACGAGCACGGCCAGACGCATGCGGCATCCTAGCGCACTCGCCGCGAAACGCCGGGAGTGCGCCCGGGAAAGCCCGTCTGATCGGAGCCTCGGGGGGCGCGTCGCCGTGCTGCGGGTACGGATCGGGTGTGACCGCCGGCGCGCGCGGCTCAGTCGGTCGTGCGCTTGAGGATCACGAACGCCACGCGGCGATTGAGCGCCCAGGCTCGCTCGGTATGGGAGGGCTCGACGGGCTGGGTCTCGCCGTAGCCCTGCGACTCCAGCCGCTTGGGATCGACCCCGTGCTCGGTCAGGTACTTCATCACGGCGGCTGCACGCCGCTCCGACAGGTCGAGGTTGTACGCATCATCACCGCGCTCGTCGGTATGACCCTGGACCTCGACGAGCTTGATGTCGGGATTGCCGTGCCTGGCGTCGGTGCCGAGCGTGGCGACCACGGCGTCGAGGATCTTGAACGAATCGCGGGTGATGACCGCCTTGTTGTATTCGAAGTTGATCGGCCTGAGCAGCACGAGATCCGAGGTGACATCGACGTCGCGATCGGGACACCCGTCGGCGTCCTCGAAGTTGTTGTACCGCTCCGGCTCGTTCGGGCACTTGTCGTCGATGTCGAGGATGTGGTCCTTGTCGTTGTCGAGATCGGGGCAGCCGTCCTCGTCCTCGAACCCGTCGTAGTCCTCCGGATCGTTCGGGCACAGATCATCGACGTCGAGGATCTTGTCGTTGTCGTTGTCGAGATCGGGGCAGCCATCCTCGTCCTGGAACTGATCGTAGTCCTCGGGATCGTCGGGACACTTGTCGAACGGATCGAGGATCCGATCGCCGTCGCGATCGTTGGGGTTGCCTTCGGGGCAGCCGTCCTCGTCCTCGAAGCCGTCCCGGTCCTCCGGAATGTTCGGGCACTTGTCGTCGATGTCGAGGATCTGATCGCGATCGTTGTCGGGATCCGGGCAGCCGTCTTCATCCTCGAAGCCATCGAAGTCCTCGGGCTCGGACGGACACTGGTCGATGTCATCCTTGAGGCCATCGCCATCGCGGTCGCCGAGGTTCGGCTCGAACACGATCCCGATGAACGCGCGCAGCTCGGGGTTGGCGCCGTTCGCCGGCCGCAGGCCCCGCCCCGCCCCGAGCGACAGAAACGAGTTGCGCGCGAGGTACAGCTTCACGCCGCCGATCGCCTCGAGCGGCTGGTAGTCGTCGTGCTTGCCGAGCGGGATCGCGCCGAACACCTCGCCGACGAGGTCGAACTTCTGCGGCGAGATCGCATAGGCGACGCCGAGACCGACCGGCAGCTCTCCCGACGCCGTGATCGTCTTGCCCGTCGCGGGTGCGCCGCCATCGCCCAGATCGGTGAACGAGGTCGTCTGCCGGATCCGGATGCCGCCGTTGAGCGAGATCCGGAGCTGCCCGCGGCGCCCGAGCTCCTTGTCGACGATGCCGATGATCTGGGGCGTGATCCTGGCCTCGCCGAGGAACCGATCCTTCGGGCTCGCGGTGGGCAGGAACACGCTCGCGATCACCCCGATGCCGAGGTGCGGCGGCCGGCTCGTGTTCAAGAGCCGCGTCTTGAGATGAAGGCCGATGTTGCCGAGCCCCTGGCCATCGAGCTTGTACCGCATGTCGTCGTTGGGGCCGGGCGCGCCGAGATCGTCGGGGCCGCGATCGCCGCTCAGGATCGAGAGCGGCACGGACGCGCCGAGCTCGAGCGCCGCGGGCCCGAGGTGCAGGCCGACCGCCGCGATCAAGGTCGCGGTGATCACGTCATCGACGGAGTACGTCGCGGTGCCGTTCTCGAACGCGAGCAGCCGATGCCCCCACGACAAGGAGCCGAGCCCGAACGACACCTCCTTGTCGCCGAGCAGCTGCGACGCATTGATCGTCAGGTACCCGCGCGAGTCGATCGCGGGCCGGAAGGCATCGATCGGGAGGTTCCCTGCCGGCTGCGCCCGCGCGGGCGACGCGACAGCAAGCAACACGGCGCATAGACGAAGTCCCACAGCCAGGCGTGGCATGACGGTCCTCTCGCGACTCGGTCAGCGCCCATCGCGAGCGCCGCCGGAATCGAGGTTGTCCACGCACAGTGCCGCGGACCCGCCCGGCGGTTACATCATCGCGATCGAAATCCGAGCACGAGCTTCGTGGCGACCGAGGACGCGATCACGCCTGGTTGCGGCGATGCTCATGGAGCGGCGCGCCGGCGGAGATCGTCGAGCTTGGCCCTCCAGTCGGCGATATGGCTCGCGGTGATCCAGAAGCCCATGAACGCGACGATCGACGTGATCGCGAGCCCGAAGATCCCGACGGTCGGCCGCCAGAACATGAGTCCAAGCGAGACGGCCCCGAGCACCCCGACGAGCTTCGCGAGCTGGCGCTGGGTGTGCCGAGTTTCCCTGATCCACAGGTGCAGCTCCGCGCGCCGACGTTCGATCGAGTCCGGCATGATCGAGGGTACCCAGCATGCGCAGATCCGCACGTGCGACCGAAAGCCGCGACGGTGATAGGTGCCCAGCTGAGCGCCGGCGCGCGGGCTAGTGCTTCTTACGCTGCTTCGGCGATGGCTTCGCCGCGCCGTCGATCTTCTTCGGGTCCTGGTTCGTCGTAGGGGCGGGAGGCTTGGGGATCTTCACGCCGCCGAGCCAGCCGCGGATCTCGGGCGCGAGGAGCTTCCGCGTCGCGATGCACTGGTCCATCTCCTCGATATTCTGCTTCACGACCCGGATCCCGCCGGGCAGCCGCGAGAACGTCGTCATCACGTATTCGATGACGGCGTCGCGCTGATCGGCGCTGCACGTCCCGGTGAACAGCCCGCTGAGCCCTGCGATCGAGCCACCGGCGGTCTCGTCGGCGGGGAGCCGCTTCAGGATCTCGCCCGCGTGATCCTTGAAGAACTTCCGGGCGTTCGCGCGGGTCGCCTCGTTCGAGCCGTCGAGCAACAGCTCGAGGGTCTCGCGGATGTCGATGTTCGCATCGCTCACCAGCGCGAGCACCGCGTTCTGCCGCGGGAGGTCGCGCACCGCGCCGAGCGCGCCAAACATCTCGCCGCGCCGGGCCCGATCGGGCTCGGTCCGCACGTCGCGGAGGATCGCGTCGAACACGTCTTGTTTGGCGTCCACCGCGATCTCGAGCACCAGCCCGCGGATCGATTGCGGCAGCTCGCGCCACTTGTCCGCGAGCTTGATCGCCTCTTCGATCAGGAGCGGCTCCCGCGCCCGCCACGCCACCGCGCCGACCAGCACGCCACGCATGGTCTCGACGTCGAGGTTGTCGGTGTCCTTCGGCGTCAGCCCGGCCTTGAGCGCGCCCGGACCAAACGTCTGGCGCAGCCACGACTCGTACTTCGGGCGCAGCTCGTCGGTCACGAGGTCGTCGAGCCCGACCGGCAGGTCGAGCGCGGGCACCACGGTGAAGCGATCGTTGCCGGCGAGCAGCTTCGGCACGAGGGACAGCGCCACCGTCAGCGGGAGCCGACCCGTGGTCGCGGCCGCCGCGGCGTCGAAGTAGATCGCGCGGCGCTCGGTCCACGACAGCTGGGGCCAGGCCTCGTCCCGCAGCGCCGTCAGCTGCGCGGCGGTGTACGCGTTGCGGTAGTACCCCCGGCCGTTGACGTTGGGCATCACCCAGCGCGGGCAGGACTTGGTATCGAGCGCGAGGGTCGCCGCGGGCTGATCGAGCAGGGTGCACGCCTCGGCGCGCTTCCCACCGCGGTCGTACGCGACGCACACCGGGACGATCCACGGCCGGGTCGCGGGAGCAGCGGGCGCGCCGGGCGGCAGGTATCGCCGCTGGCGGAGCGCGACGCTCGGGTTGCCCGCGCACGACACCGTCGCGGTGATCTCGGGCGCGCCGGCCTGCTCGAGGAACGTCGCGAAGGCGGCCCCGATGTCCTTGCCCGCGGCCTTGCTGATCGCCGCGACGAAGTCGCTCGAGGTCGCGTTTCCGAACGCGCGCTCGTCGAGGTATGCGCGCACCCCGCGCTGGAACACCTCGGGCCCGAGATAGGCCTCGAACATGTTGAGCACGCTCGCGCCCTTGTCGTACGTGATGCCATCGAAGGCGTTGAGGATGTCATCGGGATCCTCGATCGGCTGCCGGATCTGACGGGCGCTGACCAGGCTGTCATCATCGAGCGCGCTGTCGCGGGTGACGAGGGCCGCGAGCTCGTCGTGCGATGCCGGATCGATCTTGGCGACGGTCTTGCGCTCGAGCCAGTTCGCGAAGCCCTCGTTGAGCCAGAGGTCGTCCCACCACAGCATCGTGACGAGGTTGCCGAACCACTGGTGCGCGATCTCGTGCGCGCCGACCACGCTCCAGGTGTGCTGGTGCTCCTTCGAGGCCCGCTGTGGGTCGAGCAGGATCACCGTCTCGGTGAACGTGATCAGGCCCGCGTTCTCCATCGCCGCGAACCCGGCGGTCACCGGGATCGTCAGCATGTCGAGCTTGTCGTAGGGGTACGGAGTCCCGAAGAAGTCCTCGGTGGTCTCGAGCAGCTTCGGGGTGGTCTTCGCCGCCCATGCGGCATCGGCGGCGCGGTGCGCGAGCGTCAGGATCCGAACAGGCGTCCCGCGCGTGGTCCTGCCGGCGTCGACGATCTCGAACGGGCCGACCCCGAACGCGATCAGGTACGTCGGCAGCGGCTTGGTCACCGCGAACTCGACCCGCTTGCGGTCACCTGGCAGTGGAACCTCGCGGAGGACCGAGGAGTTGGCGACGGCGACGAGCCGCTTCGGCACGTCGAGCGTCAGCTTCCACGGGACCTTCACGCCCGGCTCGTCGAAGCACGGGAACACCCGCCGCGCGTAGAGCGCCTCGAACTGGCTGTAGACGTAGCTCTCGCCCCCCACCGTCTGCTTGAACGCACCGGTCGTGTTTCGCAGATCGAGCTCGCTCGTGTAGTCGAGGAGCAGCGTCCACTCGCCCGCGTCGAGCGGACTGGCCGCGCGGAGCTCGAGGAGCTGGTCCCCCCGTGGCGTCGCGGTCAGCGCGATCTCCGCGGCGTCCTTCGTGGCGCTCACGCGCTGGATCCGGAGATGGGAGCCGTGGAGCCAGATCACCGACGAGCGCTGGTCGATCACACCGGCGATCGCGATCGAGCCCGCGAAGCCATCCTTCGCCGGATCGATCTCGAGCCGCGCGGTGTAGCTCGTCGGCACGAAGTTCCGCGGCAGACGCAGCGTCGGCTGGGGTGGGGCGAGACCGTCAGCCGTCGGCGGGCGCGGGGCGGGCGCGGGCGCGACGCGCGGCGCCGGCGTGATCCCCTGCCGCTGCGGGCAACCGGCGAGCCCCGCGATCCACAGCGCCAGCCAGATCCGCACCATTGCGCAGCATCGTAGCTCGAGCCTGGCGTGACCGTCGAGGGACGGCGGCGCCGCGGATCGATCAGGCCGCACCGGATCTGCGCGCCCCACCACGGACTCCGTCAGCGCGAAGACCCGCGAACGGCTACGGCGCGGTGAACCGATACGCGCCCGCGGTCGATGGCTCGGTCTTGTCGCGCAACACACCTTCGATCGTGATCGTGCCGGTCTTGTCGCGGAGGATCGCCGGCCAGGTGGGCGCGCCATCGAGCACGAGGCCGCCCCCGGCGAACGTCGCGACGAGGCGGACGGTGCGCTCGTTCGACGTGCATCCCGGCACACCGTCCGCGCACCCACGCACCTGCGCCACGCCCGTCGCGATCGGCGCGAACGTGAACGGGCGCCTCGCGTCACCCGCGATGACCATCATCGCGACCTCGTCGTCGTTGTTGCTGGTCGCGTCGTCGCAGCTCGTCGCCGCCAGCAGCGACAGCACCACCCCGGGTCGCGCGGACGCGACCGCGCGCGTCTCCCACCGCGGCTCGACGGTCACCCAGCAGCTCCGGCTGTCGCGCACGACGAACAGCGGCTCCGACAGCCAGACGCCATCGTGGCGCGTCACCATCAGGCGCGGACGCCGCGGGCCAGCGGGGTTGTCCCCAGGACGGCAATCGAACGACACCAGCCTCACATCGGAGAACGGCCCCGGTGGCGAGCGCATCACGGATCCCGGAGCGGCCGAGCGGAGCTCGTCGTCGCAATAGGTTTCGGTCTTGTGGTTCGGGCAGGCCTCCGCGGCGCACGCGGTCTTCGCGTCGGCATATGGCCCGTGCATCGCTCGGCCCTTGAGCTCGACGGGCTTGCCGCGCGGGCTCGCGATCGGCTCGGGCGCCGGCGGCGCCGGCCTCGCCGGCGTGACCTGGCGCGCGGGCCCCATCACGAGGTCGGCGACCGGCACGGGATCGTCGGACCACCACATCCTCCTGCCGGCACCCAGGTGACTGCGGGCCCCCCAGCACGCGACCGTCCCGCCGCGCAGCCGCCCGCACAGCACGTGGATGGTCGCCCGCAGCTCGACGACGCCCGAGAGCGCGGCGATCGGTGGCTGAGGGTCGACGGCTGCGCGCTTGACCTGGGCGACCGTGCCATTCGCGCGAATCGCATAGCGGCCGCCCTCGAGCTCCACGTGCTCGAGCTCGGTGTTGCCGGCGCTGTGGAAGCACACGACGTCGCCGTCCGCCGTCACGCACGGGGGCTTGCCACTCGCCAGCAGGGACCTCAGCTGGACCTCCAGATCCGGCGGGTGCCACTCGGCGTCGGGGGTGCGCTTGCACTGCTTGGCGCCGCTCGCGTCGATGTACATCGTGCACCGGCCGTGATCCGTGTACTCGCTACGCGTACAGCCGACGCCGCCGCGCGCGCTGACCCCGCAGATATGAGGACCCGAGTACAGCTTGACCGCCGAGGCGAGCTCCGGTGCGTTCAGCGTCTCGCTCGGAGCGTCCGGTTCTCGATCGAAGGACCACCGATCGAGCTGCCAACAACTCGCGCGGTGCTTGCGACGCGCGCAGACGAACTCGGGTGACATCGCGATCTCGCTGGCGTCGGTCACGCCTGGCAGCTCGAACGGCACGAAGTCGACGGCTTGCTCGCCATACGACGAATACCTGGACCGGCTGCCCCAGCAGGCGACCCTGCCGGTCCCGAGCAGCGCGCACACGGTCGTGCGGTTGGCCTCGAGCTGCTTGGCGTCAGTGATGCCCTTGACCGCCACGAAGTCGGTCGGCAACGTGGGCCAGCCGTCGCCGAGCCGACCGACCTCCCCCCAGCACTCGGCGCGATCGCCGATCCGTGCGCACGAGACGTGGTCACCGGGCGCCAGATCGCGAACGCCGGGCGCGAGCGGCCGCGCACGCGCGAGCACGTCGGCGGCCGGCCGCTCGAGATCAGGGATGCTCCAGCACTGCCCCTGCGCGCCGAGCACGCACACCTCGCTCTCGCTGACCACGACCCGCTCGCCGCCGACCCCGTCGATCCGATGGATCGCCATGGCGCTGCGGAGCTGGCCACCGAACTCGATGCTCCAGGTCGCGAGGCGATGGCCAGGTAACAACGCGGCGAACAGCTCGCGATCGGTGTTCCCGTTGAAGCTGATCGCGCCCGCGAGGCTGGTGGCGCCGGCGAGCTCCGGGATCACCTCGAACTCGAACATCCCGTCGCGCCAGTCGCCGTGTGTGAACTCGCACGTCACGTCGCCCGACGTCAGCCGCGCGCAAAGGTGGTGCTCGTCGCCCGCGAGCTCGACGGCGCCGGCGAGACCGTCGAGCTCCTCCATGCGAGGCCACAGCGGGTCACGCCAGGCATCGCGGTTCCAGCACGCGACCCGACCGCTCGCGCGCAAGCCACACGCGCCCGCCCGGCTGGCGACGATCTGGACGACGTCGTCGAGCTGCGGCACGCGACGCGGCTGGCGATCGTACCGCAGGAACTTCGCCAGCACCTCGCCCTCGGCGAGCGGGGGATAGGCGTCGTTCTCGCCAACGGCCCGATAGTCGCCTTCGTCGCTGCCCCAGCAAACCGCCTCGCCGCGCGCGGTCCACGCGCACATGAAATCCCCGCCACTGGCGAGCCCGACGACCTCGCCCACCCCCGGCACCTCGATCGGCGTGGGGTGATCGGCGTTGCCCGACGTACCGTACAGCCCCGCGCCACCCAACCCCCAGCATGCCACCTTGCCAGTCGCCTGGACCGCGCACACCTGACGGCCCACGACGATCGACCCGCGCGGGACGATCGTTACCGGCGCGGTGCGTGCGGCCGGCGGGTGCGCTGGGGCCGACGGCGGGTGAGAGCGGGCCGACGGCGTCGAGGCCCTCGTGCTGCAGCCGAACAACGCGATCAGCAGCAGCGCTCTCATGTCGGGTCCACAACGCGGAGCGGTGGCCGGCCATTCGCGTGTTCGCGCACAGCCAACCGTATCAGGCCGCCCGAGCATCTCGGGCACCCGAACGATGTAGGGTCAGGCGCCGCGTCGTGGATCGCGAAGCTTCGAGGGCATGCACGCCACGTGGCGCGCGAGGTTCTGCGATCTAGAACGAGCCCAGATTGCGCCCGGGCTTCGGAAACGTCGGGCTGAGCGGCTTGCGGTTGGGCCCCAGCGGAATGGCGTCGTCCAGATCGTTCCCGCCGCCGATCTCGCGGCTCACGCCGCCGGTCACGGTGTCGAGGTTCACGAGGCTCACGAGCTCGATGGTTCCGGATTCATTCACGTTGGTCTTGGACATGGTGGTTCCTGTCGTGGTGGTGATGATGTCGCTTCGTTCCCATCCATGAGCAGAGCCCATGCCAGGTCGAGGTGTGGCAGCTATCCAGCGGAACTTGCTGTGTGTTCGCGGATCGCGAGCCAGGGCGCGGCGGATGATCTGCCTACGCTCGGCTACGGAGTGACACGCCGGGTCGACGGCGGGTCGACGGGGATGGTGACGGACCGGCTGGCGTGGGAGCTGCGATCAGTCGCTGATCTGCGCGCCGCAACATTGCTTCCACTTGCGCATCGAGCCGCAGATGCAGAGCTCGTTGCGGCCCGGCTTCCGGGGCTTGATCCGCGCCGCCTCGCGCGGCGATGGATATGCAGCGGGACGCAGCGCGCGACCGATCGCCTCGGCGGCCTCGAACCGAGCGGCGATCTCGTCGAGCTTCTCCGGTGTGAACCACGCGTGCGCCTCGTCCTCGAGCTTGCGCGCGAGGGCGACGTAGCGCCGGGTGTGCTGCGTGTGATCGTAATGAGGAACGCGGCGATAGCCCGCGGGGACGTCGACGAGCGCGTTCCCGCCGGCGAAGCCATAGGTGCCGACATCGCGGGCGGGCAGCAGCGTCCAGGAGATCCCGAACAGCCGGTACGCGACCGCGGCGATGCCGACCCAGGCGCGCGCCTCGTTCCGGTTGAACGGCTCGAGGAAAGCGGCCTCCTCGGTCGGTGGGATGGACTCGGGGACGCCATAGGGGAGCCCGACCGGCGTACCGTAGTTCGGCAGCGCGGGATCGCCGCACATCGCGTGGATCGTCTCGTGGACACAGAACCCGAGCAGGCGGCTGTGAATGCACGCGCCATCGCGCACCGCGACCCACTTGACGTCACCGAGCTGCTGCTGCAGCCGCCACAACGTCGGCGCTGCGAGATCCCAGATCACGGTCTGGCCCCAGCCGCGCATCGCATCATCGAACCGATACAGCGCGGTGATCCCCGCCGCGCGCTCGTCGAGGCTCAGCACCTCGTGACAGCGGCACGGGCACGGGAAGGGCGTCTGGACAGCATCGACGACGGTCGCCGGCACGATCGCGAGCTTACCAGCACAACCCTGTGCCGACAGGGCTCGAGGATACCTGTACTTGCTCGGCGCGGCGCACGTCTCGACTCCGCCTGCGCATCGACCAGGAAGGACCTCGGGTGGGGGAACGGACGAGCGCTCACTGGATGACGACGATCTCCTCGGTCCACTGCGCGATGTGATTCCCCTCGGTGAGGATCTGAAACGGAAGTCGGACCGCCGGCCCGGTCGAGGGCAGCCCCGCCGCCGCGCGCTCCGGGAAGAACGGCGCGAGCCACAGCTGCGGCTTCTGGGTCGCGTCGGAGCGCACGCCGAACGGACGGCGCGACGCGAACGTGAACCAAAACATCTTCTCGGAACCAGTGGCGGTAGGTTCGTGGGTGACGAACGGCGTCCACTTCGGCCACGAGTTGTTCGTGCCCGTGACCTCCGCTGCGGTCAGCCGAATCGGCGGCGCGCTGCCGTCGGCCTTGGTGACCCACAGCTCGGCGTTGGGGTTGTCGTAGCTGTCGTCACCGACGGCCTGGTTGTAGATCACCCACTCGCTGTCAGGCGAGAACGACGGATAGTACGGATTCGCGCCGGCGGTTGCCGCCACCAGCGTCCGCGGCGGACCGACCGTCTTGCTCGCCAGGTCGTAGTCGAACAGGACGATGGTCGAGGACCTCGTGAAGATCTCGATGCCGAGCGTCAGCGCGGTCGCGACGATCGCCGTCCCGGGCGCCGAGATGTCCGGGTGGCTGATGCGGCCGCCTTCGTAGACGGGCGTCGTCACGCCGGTGGCGATCACGGTCCGATACAGCCCGGTCGTGGTGGTCGTGAACAGGTCCTCGTCGTTGGGGTGGACCGCGGCGAAGTTCCACTGCTGGGTGTCCTGGGGCAGCTGCTTCTGCAGCCCCTCGACGCGCAGCACGTTGCCGAAGTTCATGTTACCGCCGCCCTGGCGGTACGCGACCACGGTGCCATCCCGCGAGACCGCGCGACATCCGACGCACCCCCCGTCCTGTCCGACCTGCGGATAGAACCGCTCCGGCGGCGTGCCCTGCGCCGACATGTCGTGGCGCAGGATCGCCCCCTGGGTCGTGTTCCAGAAGTAGACGCCGCCAC
>WBZN01000959.1_pt1 | contig 18564 bp, 14 predicted proteins | sample 5204281 | NCBI WGS metagenome assembly WBZN01 (sample SAMN12344347, study PRJNA552823) | activated sludge metagenome | biome: Activated sludge suspended growth; feature: Nitrification reactor; material: Wastewater; isolation source: activated sludge from nitrification reactor of wastewater...
TACGCATCAGAAGTTACCCTCCAGGACGACGGCGCCACCGCCGATGATCGGAACCGGCGTGATGGTCGTGACCCTGCGCTCCGCCACGCGATGCGGCCTGGTGAGATAGAGCAGCGCCGCCGTGACGCCGCACGCTGCGGTCATCCCGAGCCCGATGTTGGTCAGCAGCACGCGAGTGCGGGTCGTCGCTTCGAGCTCCTTGGCCTCCGTGAACGTGTGGCTCCGGCTCTGCGCGCCCAGCCGCACCAGCTCGTTCTTCGCCGAGACCGCGGCGAGGCCGACGAAGGTCGCCGCGCCGCCGAACACGACGGTCGCCCCGCCCCACAGCCACCATTGAAGATAGAGCGGCCGCACGTGACCCGGCGGCGGAGGTTTCGGCGGGCCGGCCGGCGACGTGACCGGCGTGGCGACCGCGCCACCGGCACCCACGATCACGATCGGGACCTCCTGCGAGCCGAGCTCGACGAGCCGATTGCCCTTCGCATCGAGCGCGGCGACGCGAAGGTCGAGCCGCGATCCCGCCGGCAGGGCGATCGTGATCCGATCCGTGCCGGTGCCTTCGAGCGTGCGCTCTGCGCCGCCGTCGACCACGACCGTGACCCGCGCCCTCGCGATCATCGCGAACGGATCACTCGCGACCACGACCGTGATCGACGGCGGGTTCGCGACCGTCTCGGTCTTGAGCTTGAGCGGCTCGTGCGTGCGGTAGTAGTCCTGTGCCGCCGCGAACGGCCTGGTGATCTTCGGTGACGTGCCGGCCGGGAGCGTGACCTTCTGGGTCAGCGCGAGGCACCGCGAGAAGGCGTCGTTCGCGGCCTGCGTCTGGCCGAGCGCGCCGGCGACGATCCCACCGAGCCGATAGATCTCGATCATCTCCTCGGGGCTGTTCGTGCCGGCGTCGAGAGCGGTGGTCAGCGAGGTGCGCGCCGTCAGGTAGTCCGACGACTCGACGGCGGCCCTCGCGATCTCGAGGGACGGTTCGGCCGCCGCGGGCACGGCGAGCGCCCCCAGCACAACCGCCACCGCCATGGCAGAGCGAGCGCCCCAGAGCCGCGGCATTCGTGCAGCTTACCACTCGATGCGGCGCGTCGGCGCGACCTTTCCCGACTCGATCGTGATCCCGAGCGTCCGTGATGTTCCGGACGGCGAGACCGCGCGCAGTGTGTGCTTGCCCGGTGACAACTCGATGTGGACGAGCGGCGTCTCCCCGTAGCTCTTGCCATCGATCGAGACCACCGCGTACACCGGCGAGGAGTCGATCGTGATGAAGCCGGGCGGGCCAGGCTTGCTCGCGGGAGGACCGGGCCGCGGTAGGGGTCTGTCGGGCCGTGTCGGAGAGCCGGAATCGAGCGGGGCCGCGTCGATCGCGATCTCCACCGCCGCGTCGACCGGCTCCGCCACGGCCTCGAACGCATCCGGCGTGATCACCCGCGCGACCGCGGACCGCGCATCGGGTGGCGGGGTTGCGACCACCGGGTTGTTCGTCGGGATGGCGGAACCGCCGGCGGAGCCTCGCAAGGCGAAGAACACCGCGGCACCCCCGGCGCCCACGGCGAGCGCCGCGAGGAGCACGATCCAGGCGCGCGAGCTCGACGGTGTCATCGGCAGCGGCTTCACCGGCATCGTGCTCGACCGCGCCGAGACCGGCACGTGCGTCGCGATCGAAGGCACCGCGCCCGAGGCGCTCGAGGCCTGCGGCTCGGGCTCGGAGGCGCGAGGCATCGCCGGTGCGCCGTTCACGACCGTGTTCTCCCCATCCGAGCTGACCATCGACACCGGCGTCGTGCTCAGCTCGGCGCCGTGCCCCACCGACGGGCCAAGATCCTCCTGGAGCTCGAACGCGCCACCTTCACGTGCGACCCGGATCAGCGCGCGTTGATCGGTGAGCCGGGTCTCGAACGCGGCGTTGATCTCGTCGCTGATCGCGGAGGCGGAGAGCGGCCCCCCGATCGAGATCACCGACTGCGCGAGCGCCTCCCCCAGGGCGCGTGCCGTGGGATAGCGCTCGTCTCGTTCGCGCGACAACGCCCTGAGATCACCTCGGCGAGCGCGGGCGGGACATCGGGTCGGGCCTCGAGGACGCTCGGAATCGGATCCCTCGTGATCGCCTCGAACGTCAGGAAGTCGGTCTCGCGCTTGAACAGGTGCTTTTGCGCGAACAGCTCCCACAGCACGATCCCGAGCGCGAACACATCGGTGCGACGATCGAGCCGCCCACCGCGCAGCTGCTCGGGAGCCATGTACGCGTAGGTACCTTTGACCGATCCCGTCGAGGTACGGACCGATGCGTCCTGCACCTTCGCGATCCCGAAATCGAGGACCTTGACCGCCCCATCGACCGTCGCGAACAGGTTGTTCGACGACACATCACGATGGATGACCTCGAGGAGCGTGCCGTCGGACCGCTTCAGCTGATGCGCGTGATGCAGCCCTTCCGCGGCCTGGATCCCGAGGCCCGCCACGAGCCGCGGATCCACCTCGCGCGGGTACATGTCACGGCGGCGAAAGCACGAGAACGGAACCCCTTCGAGGTACTCCATCGCGATGAAGTAGCGGCCGTCGATGTCGCCGAGCTCGAACACCGAGCACACGTTCGGATGCGAGATCTGCGCGGCGATCTTGGCCTCGGCGAGGAACATCTCGACGAGCGCCTGATCCTTCGCGAGGTGCGGAAGGATCCGCTTGATGCAGACGAGCTTCTCGAACCCGGCGCTGCCCTGCAGCCGTGCCAGGAAGATCTCGGCCATGCCGCCCGTCGCGAGCTTCGCCACGAGCGAGTATTTGCCGAAGGACTGCGCCTTCGCGTCCGACGGCGCGAGAGCCATGGCGCCATCATAGCTGCGTCCGACCGACCGCGCGCGGTTGCGCGGGCCCTACAAACCGATCCAGTAATTGGCCTTTACCATCACGACGTTCTCGCCGGCGGCGCTCGCGAGCCCGCCGAGGTCGCGCCCCAGCTGGAACCGACCATCCTGAACCTCGCTCGTCCGGCCATGGCTCCAGATCGCGAACACGGTCGAGCCCGGACGATACTCCCAGCGCACCACGAGGGTCGAACGCAGCTGACGAAAGTCGAAGTCCGGACGATCGAAGCGATAGGTCGCGCCGGCCGCGGTGTGGGCCGTGTAGGTGTCGTCGCGCAGGATCGTGCGGCCGCCGATCGGCGTGAACCGATCCTCGAACCTCTGCGCGTGCGGGTCATCGACGTCCTTGAGCTCGGCGTAGCGACCGCTCGCGACGTACGGCTGCGCGTAGGCCTGCAAGGTGAGATGGGGGGAGAACGTCCAGTTCATGCGGACGGTCATCGCCGCGCTGCGCTGCTTGATCCGCGCGAACACGTAGTGGGTCTCGCCCAGCGTGTCCTGCGCCTCGTCGACGTATTGCATCGGGTCGTCGCGCTCCGACCAGCTCGGCCCGGCAAAGATGTCGATGTTCGAGCGCGCCTGCACCGTCGCGCCGAGCTCGATGCTGCCGTCGATCTCGTCGGCGATCCAGTCTCGGCCCGCGGCGCCGTTGAAGCTCAACCTGAGCGGCTTGCGATGATCGGTGCTGAGATTGATCCAGCCGTTGACGCGCGGGTTGGACCGCAGCGCGGCGCCGCCACGCAGCGCCCCCGGCTGCCAGCGTCCGTCGATCACATTGCAACCCGCGCTGAGCGACCAGTAGTTCGCGAGCTGTACGTTGCCGTTGCACTCGAGGCCGACGTCGGTGATCCGCGGCTCGAGCGTCGATACCAGGAACACGTCCGCGTTGGCTTGCCAGTTGAGGACCTGGTCGCCGGGCGAGTCCTCGCGGTACTGGCCCCACACGAACGGGATCACGCGATCGGAGGAGGTCTGGAACCCGGCGTCATTGAGCTCGAGACCGATCGTGCGCAGGTCGCCGCCGGTGCCATACCGGACATGCGGGGTGTTGCCGAGCTTGCCGATCGTCCACGTCGCGCCGACGCCGGAGAGGCTGGTGCGGGTGTCATCGAAGTGCGCGTTCTCGGCGTCGGGCCGCTGATACAGATGACGCGCGGCGCGCTGGGTCATCGCGATCGCCTCCGGCGTACCGTGCACCAGGCTCGCGACGCCCTGGAACTGCGCGGTCCACGCGTTGTCGGCCCAGCGGTGCTGGAGCTGGAAGCCGCCCGTGTAGGCCTGATCGTGGAGCACCTCCTTGATCGACAGGTCGCCGAGCGCACGGTTGACCGCGGTGGCCGAGATGCCGAGCGAGGTCCGGCCATCGTTGATGTCGCGCTTGACGCGCCCGATCGCGTAGTTCGTCAGCGGCGCGACGATCGGCGTGACCTGCAGATCATTCGCGTCGATCACGGTCGCGGTCTCCTGGCCGGTCACCGCGTCGAGGACGCCGATGGACCAGCCGCCGCGCGTCTTGCCGGTGAGCTTGGCCGCGCCATAGATCGAGGTCGCCGCCGGCGCCTTGATGAACTTGTAGTCGAGATCGGGCTCGCGCGGCGCGGCGCCGATCCGGCGGCTGTAGAACACGCCCTCGACCGAGCTGTCGCTGTTGCCGATCGGCAGCTTGAACAGATCGATGCCTTCGAGGAAGAACGAGCGCTTCTCCGCGAAGAACAGCTCGTTGGCCGACAGGTTGACCTGGGACGGATCTGCCTCGACCTGACCGAAGTCCGGGTTGATCGTCGCCGATAGGGTGAACGCCGGCCCCAGGCCGTACCTGAGATCGAGCCCGAGGTTGCCGCGCAGCCGCGAGCGGTCGTTGAGAGGGTCACCCGCATCGACCGGGATCACCTCGAAACCGCTGGTCACGTAGGGCAACAACTCGAGGCGCCTGCCCGGCTTGACGTCATCGATCCCGTCGACGATGCCGAACTTGCTGACCACCTCGGGGGCGGACCGCGGCCACGGCGACCACGTCGCTTGCTCCTGCGTGCGCGCCACGATCCGCAGCACCTGGAAGCCCCACTCGTGAGTCTGGCCGCCGGCGAACCGCAGCTGGTTGAGCGGGATGCGGAACTCCGCCGACCAGCCGTTGTCGTTGACCGCCGCGTCGCCGGTCCACACCGCATCCCAGGTGTCGTCCTGGTTCGAGTCGTCGAACAGCATCATGTCGCGCTGCACCCCGGCGGCGTTGAGCTGGAACGCGTACGCGGTGCGACGATCGTGATAGCTGTCGAAGCCGATCACGACAGCATCGGCGAGGACGTCGACATCGCGGCGCGTCAGCAGGCGACGGATCCGCGCCGGCTCGGGATCGTCGGACCACACGCCGACGTACACCGCGTCATCGTCGTACAGGATCGCGAACCGCGTCTCGAACAGCGCCTTGACCCCGTCCTTGGGAAATCGCTGGATGAAGCCCGACTGCTTCGGCGCGCCTGCCCAGGCAGCCTCGTCGAGATGACCGTCGATCGTGAGCGCGCCGGTCTTGCGCACCGCGTGTGCACGGACCGGCTCCGGCAACGGATCGCCGACCGCGGCTGCGCTCCCGAGCATCAGCACACCGCACGACCACAACGCCAGACGGGACATGCGCCAGAGATCCTCGGTGACCACGGATGATGGACTCGGCGCCCGACCTCAGGTTGCGAAAAGCCATTCCTCACCAGAGAAAAGGTTCGTGCGACAAGCGTGCGACAGAGCTCAGCGTCGCTGGGGCGGCGTGTCGAGCTCATCGCGCGTCCGCGCGTGCTCGAGCAACAGCTGCGTCACCGACGCGTTGATCTCGTCGCGTTCGCCGATCGCCGCCGGCGAGAACTCGAACTGGCCATCGTGCCAGTCGAGGAGACGCATCAGGCGCTCCCTGGACGGCGCGCCGTTGGCGGTGCTCATCTCACACTTCAAGAGCCGGCCGTCGGCGATGAACACCCGCGCGATCTCGCCACCGCGCAGCAGCAGCAACACCCCGGACTTGCGCTCGAACTCGAACAGCGACAGCAGCGTGCTCAGGCCGATGTCGACCAGGTTGCCGCGCAGGCCGAAGCTCGTGGCCGGCGTCGACGGCGCGGCGACCCGGTGGACGCGGATCACGAGCTCCTCGTCGAGGAACGGCTTCGGGATGTAGTCGCGCACGCCGGCGCGGAACGCCTCGAGGCGGCCGAGGTCTCCCTCGTCACCGGTGAGCACGATCGGTACGTCGGAGAGCGTGTGGTGCTCGGACATCGCGTAGGCAAGGTCGAGCCCGGTCATCGTCTCCATCATCGCCGCCGCGACGATCGCGTCGGGCCGCCACGCCGCGCAGGCATCGAGCGCCTCGGTGGCGTTCGCGACGGCGCTCACCTTGAAGCCCGCCGCCTCGAGGCAGCGCGCCATCCGGGTTCGCTGCGGGATGCTCGGCTCCACGATGATCACCTGGGTGGTCGTCGATAGCCCCGGATTCGTGATCTCGGTGCGCAGCGTCTCGATATGGGCGCGCAGCTTGATCCGATCGGGCGTATCGGGACCGGTGAGCTCGAACCCCATCCCCGAATGCCGTCCGAGCGCGCCCGCCGCCGTCGGCGTGAGCATGTGCGCGACGCGACCGTCGAGCTTCAGCGCGCTTCCGTCTGGAAGCTCGACCCGGATCTCGGTCTGTTCTCCGACGGGCAGGAGGGCCTCGGTCCGGATGTAGAGACCGCGCTCCGAAAGATCTTCCGTCTCCGCAATGACGCGGCCGGAGGGGCGGTCGAACTCCACCCGACATCGGCTCACGAGCCGCAGATCGCGGCCCCTACGCGCGCCTGACACCTCCGAAAGTTTAGCGAGCGCGTGAATTGTTGTCCTGTTTACGTCGGAACCACCGCGCAGCAGGTGGTCGCCGCAACAAGTGGTAGCGATTTCACTTGCATCGAAGACCATATAGAAGCGAGGTTCGCTCAGTCCAGAAACTTTCAAGAATCTTTGAACGAACTCGGGACATCCCAAGGACAGCTCATGAGCCAGCTCGCCATCTCGACCGCGGTGCTCGACCGCCTCTCCAACGTGAGCACGTCGCGTGGTGCTCCGTCCCTCGGTGAACGCCTGGCGAGCCTGGATCAGTGGGTCCGAACCGACCTGATCGACTTCGAGGCAGAGCTCGCGGCGATTCCGCGGGGCGCGCGGATCGTCCACGCAGCGGCGCATCACCTGCTCGATCTGAGCGGCAAGCACCTGCGCCCCTTGTGCGTCGCGCTCGCGAGCCGGTTCGGCGAGGGATTCACTCCCCGCGCGCGGGGGCTCGCCGTCGCGGTCGAGCTCGTGCACAGCGCCACGCTGCTCCACGATGATGTGGTCGACGTTGCCGACAAGCGGCGCGGTCAGCCCTCCGCGCGCGTCGTCTATGGCAACGCGGCGTCGATCTTCGCGGGCGACTGGCTGCTGGTCGCCGCGCTTCGCCGCATCGCGGCGACCGGCGTCGAGGGGCTGCTCGATCGGATGCTCGGCGTGATCGACGAGATGATCGTCGCCGAGTCGGTCCAACTCGAGCGCCGCGGCAAGATCGCCGATGCGCGCGCGGACTACTTCGCGATCGTCGAGGGCAAGACCGCGGCGCTGTTCCGCTGGGCGATGATCGCCGGTGCCCGGGTGGCCGGGATCCCCGCGGCATCCGAGGCCGCCCTCGAGCGCTTCGGCCTGCATCTCGGGATCGCGTTCCAGGCGGTGGACGACGAGCTCGATTTTGGGGGCTCCGGTCCCGAAGATCATCCTTCCTCGGCGTCGCCTCGGGGAGGCGGGACCGGGAAGGACACGCTCGCGGATCTGCGCGAGGGCAAGATCACGTTCCCGCTGGTGGTCGCGCTCGAGCGTGAACCGACGCTGCGGGCGCGGCTCGAGGCGCTGCTCGCCAGCGAAACGCCGAGCTCCGACGAGCTCGCCGCGGTCGCCGCGGTGGTCCGAGCGAGTGGCGCGCTGGTCGCGACGCGACAGCTCGCCGAGGAGCACGTCCAGCGGGCGCTCGGCGTGCTCGAGGAGCTCGCCGTGGGTCCGGCGCGAGATGCCCTGGTGACGGTGGCGCTGGCCTCGCTCGAGAGGACGTCATGAACCAACCCGAACCGATGACCAACCTCGTGCTGCCATCGCTCGGCAGCGGCGCGATGTTCGATCGCATCGCGCGGCGCTACGACATGGTCAACCGCGTGCTGTCGCTCGGGCTCGACAAGGGCTGGCGCCGCAAGACCGTCAAGCAGCTGCAGCTCGGCGAGCGCCCGCGCGTGCTCGACGTCGCGACCGGCACGGGTGACCTCGCGATCGACATCGCGAGGATCGTGCCCGGTGCCACGGTCGTCGGCCTCGATCCGTCCAAGCAGATGCTCGCGATCGCGAAGGACAAGCTCATCAAGCGTGGCCTCGCCGATCGCGTGACGCTGGTCGTGGGCGATGCGCAGGAGCTGCCGTACCAGAGCTGCGAGATGGACGCGGCGACGATCGCGTTCGGGATCCGCAACGTGCCGGACCGGCTCCGTGCCTTGCGCGAGCTCGCGCGGGTCGTGCGGCCAGGTGGACGGATCGCGGTGCTCGAGCTCGGCGAGCCCAAGGGGGGCGTGTTCGGGACGGCCGCGCGGTTCCACACCCGGCACGTCGTGCCCAAGCTCGGCGCGCTGCTCTCGGGCTCGCGCGAGTACGCGTACCTCCAGAAGTCGATCGCCGCGTTCCCGCCGGCGGATCAGTTCGCCGCGTTGATGGAGCGCGCTGGCCTGCACGTGATCGAGGTGACGCCGCTGACCTTCGGCGCGTGCACGCTCTACGTCGCGACGCCCGTGGAGGAGCCGTGAATCCGGCGATGTCCGCGCACCCCGATGCGGCAGAGTCGGCGCCGGACTGGGCGTGGCTCGAGACCGGGCTGGCGGTGGCGACCCGGAGCGAGGGCCTGACGTTCATCGCGCTGCCGGCGCCGGTGGTCGGCGCGCCGGCGATCGTCGACGAGCTCCGGGATGGTGCGGTGGTCGCGTGGACCTCGAGTGATCTCACCTTCGTCGGCGTCGGGATCGCGCGCGAGCTACGGGGCACCGGCGCCACGCGGTGGGACGAGGTGGTCGCGGGCGCGGGCAAGATCGCGACCGGCGGCGCGGTGATCGCCGGGGTGACCACCTCCGTCGCCGCGCTCGGCATCGCGCGGCCCCGCTTCATCGGTGGCGCGGCGTTCGCGCCCGGCGCGGCCGATCGTGCCCCGTGGACGGGTTTTGGAGATGCGTGGTTCGCGCTCCCGCGCTGGAGCTACGTCCACGACGGTACGCACGCGTTCCTCGTGCTCGCGATCGATGCCCGCGAGGCCGCCCACGCCGAGCGGTGGCGCGGCGAGCTCGCGATCCATCGCGCGTCACTCGCGGCCGGCTTCGCGATCCGGTCCCAGCCGGCGCTCGTCGAGCTCGGGCGTGGGGAGGCCGCGCAGTGGCGCGAGCAAGTCACGCAGATCACCGATGCGATCGCGCGTGGCACCTGTTCGAAGGTCGTCGCGGCACGGACCTGCACGGTCGCGCTCGCCGGCCCGGTGCGCGCGGCCGCGCTGCTCGCCGCGCTCGACGATCGCCACGCGGACTGCGTGCGCGTGATGATCAAGCCGCCCGGCGCCGGTGCGCTCGTCGCGGCGACCCCCGAGCGGCTCGTGCGGCGCGACGGCGATGTCGTGCTGTGTGATGCGCTCGCCGGCTCGATCGCCCGCACCGGCGACGTCGACGCGGCCACGGTGGCGCTGCTCGCGAGCACGAAGGACCGCCGCGAGCACGATCTCGTCGTGCATGCGATCCGCGACGCGCTCGAGGGCGTCGGAGCCGAGGTCGATGCGCCCGCCGCACCGGACGTGCGCGCGCTGCGCCACGTGCTCCACCTCCATACGCCGTTCCGGGCGGTGCTGATCAAGCCACGCCACGTGCTCGAGCTGGCGGCGCGGCTGCATCCGACGCCCGCGGTGGGCGGCACGCCGACCGATGTCGCCAGCGAATGGATCCGGACCCACGAGCCAGTCGCCCGCGGCTGGTACGCAGCGCCGGTCGGCTGGTTCGATCTCGATGGCAACGGCGAGCTCGCCGTCGCGCTGCGATCCGGCGTGATCGCCGGTAATCGCGGCTACCTGTGGGCCGGCGCGGGCATCGTCGCCGGCTCGGATCCAGATCGCGAGCTCGCGGAGACCGAGGTCAAGCTGCGCGCGATGCTCGGCGCGCTCGGAGTCGCCGGATGACAGCGGCGATCCAGACCGTGTGGGCCGAGCTGTTCGCCGCGACGCTCGCCGACGTGGGCGTGATGACGTGCGTGGTCAGCCCGGGGTCCCGGTCGACGCCGCTGGTCGCGGCGCTCGCCCAGGAGCCTCGGCTCGCGCTGGTGACGCTCATCGACGAACGCGCCGCCGCGTTCTTCGCCCTCGGCGCCGCGCGCGCCACGGGCACGCCGGCGGCGATCGTGTGCACGAGCGGCACCGCCGCCGCGCACTATCTACCCGCGCTCGTCGAGGCGAGCATGGCCGGCGTGCCGATCATCGCGGTGACCGCGGACCGGCCGCCGGAGCTGCTGGACTGCGGGGCCTCGCAGACGATCGACCAGAGTCGGATGTATGGCCAGTTCGTGCGCGGCGCCTTCGACCTCGGAGCGCCCGTTGGCCTGACCGCCGCGCTGCGCGGGATGCGGCGCAAGATCATCCAGGCGGTCACCCTCACGCGAGGGCCGAGGCCGGGCCCGGTGCACCTCGAGGTGCCGCTGCGCAAGCCGCTCGAGCCGGCGCTCCCCTCGAGTGACGAGGAGCGTGCCTTCGCCAGGGCCGCGATCGAGCTGCGCGGACCGGTGCACGTGGCCCCCCCGGAGCTCTCGCCCGATGCCACCGCGCTCGACGCACTCGCGGCGGCCATCACCGGCGAGCCGGACGGTGTGATCATCGCCGGTGCGATGCCCGCCGGGTTCGCACGCGGCCGCGATGCGGTGTTCGCGCTCGCCGCGCGTGCGGGATATCCGATCCTCGCCGAGGCGGGCAGTCAGCTCCGGTTCGGCCCGCGCACCGCGCACGTCGAGCTCGTCGATCATGCCGATCTGGTCCCCACCGACCACCGGCCGCCACCGCGCCTGGTGATCCAGCTCGGCGCCGAGCCAGTGGCCCAGAGCTGGCCGGGATGGCTGGCCGGCCTTCGGGCGGAGCGCTGGGTGCTCTCGGGACCGAGCTGGAACGATCCGGACTCGTCGGCGCGCGCCGTGATCCTCGGTGACGTGACCGCGGCGATCGCGGGCTTGATCGGGCGGCTGCGACCGCTGGATCGGCGGGTGACGGCCCACGGGTCGGGTGCGCGACCTGAGCGCGAGACCATCTCCTCGGGGCATCAGATCCGGACCCACGCCTGGCTCGCGAGCTGGCGCGACGCCGACGCGCGCGCGCGATCCGCGATCGATCAGGCCCTCGCGCAGCACCCGCGGAGCGAGGGTGCGGTGGTCCGCGCGGCGATCGATGCCGTGCCGGCCGGTGGGGCGATCCAGATCGGGAACAGCTTGCCGATCCGGGTCGTCGACCAGGTGTGTGGTGGCGGCGCGCTGCGCGCCGTGCTCACCCAGCGTGGGGCGGCCGGGATCGATGGGTTGATCGCGTCCGCCGCGGGCGCGACGATCGCGGGCGCGCCGGTGCTGCTCGTGCTCGGGGATGTCAGCTTCGCGCATGACCTCGGCGGGCTGCTCGCCGCGCGGTGTGCGGCCGCACCGCTCGCGATCCTCGTCATCGACAATCGCGGCGGTCAGATCTTCTCCGGCCTGCCCGTCGCGCGCGCCAACCTCGGCGCGGCGTTCGAGCGTCACTTCGTGACCGCGCCCGAGCTCGACCCGGCCGCGATCGCCACGGCGCTCGGCGCGCGCGCGCTCACCGCCGCGTCCCCGAGCGCGGTCGCCACGGCGGTCGCGACCGCGCTCGCCACGCCGGGCGTGACCGTGATCCACGCACCAGTCTCCGTTTCGGGCGCACACGACGTGCGCCGCACCGCGATCGAGCTGTACGCCGCGCCTGCGCGCGCCGCATCACGAGGAGCAACCACATGACCGACATCACCTGGACCCGCCACGCTGGCTACGAAGACATCGTCTACGAGACCTCGTCCGAGGGGATCGCGAAGATCACGATCAACCGCCCCGAGGTACACAACGCGTTCCGGCCGCGCACGGTCACCGAGATGATCGGCGCGTTCGATGCGGTGCGCGACGACGCCAAGATCGGCGCGGTGATCCTGACCGGCGCCGGGGGCAAGGCGTTCTGCTCGGGCGGCGACCAGCGCGTGCGCGGCGAAGGCGGGTACGTCGGCGCCGATGGCGTGCCCAGGCTCAACGTGCTCGACCTGCAGATGCGGATCCGCTACCTGCCCAAGCCGGTGGTCGCGATGGTCGCGGGCTACGCGATCGGGGGTGGTCACATCCTCCACCTCGTGTGCGATCTGACGATCGCGGCGGACAACGCGCGGTTCGGCCAGACCGGTCCGCGGGTCGGCAGCTTCGACGCCGGGTTCGGCAGCTCGTATCTGGCGAGGATCGTCGGGCAGAAGAAGGCGCGCGAGATCTGGTTCTTGTGCCGGCAGTACGACGCGAAGGAAGCCCTCGACATGGGGCTCGTCAACACGGTCGTGCCGCTCGCCGACCTCGAGGCGACGACGATCCAGTGGTGCCGCGAGATGATGGCGCACTCGCCGACCGCGCTGCGATTCCTCAAGATGGCGATGAACGCGGACTGCGACGGCCAGGCCGGGATGATGGCGTTCGCCGGCTCGGCGACGCTGATGTACTACACGACCGACGAGGGCCGCGAGGGCAAGGAAGCGTTCCTCGAGAAGCGGCCGCCGGACTTCTCGCAGTTCAAGCGGTATCCATGACCGCGGGCGCGCAGCCTCGGCCGAGCACCTCAGCGACGTGGATCGCGGCGGCGCGGTTGCGCACGTTGCCCGCCGCGGTCGTCCCGGTCGCGGTCGGGACGGCGTGCGCGGCGGCGAGCGGTGGCGCCGCCGCGGGCCCAGCGCTCGCGGCGCTCGGCGGGTCGCTCGCGATCCAGATCGGGACCAACTTCGCGAACGACGTCTTCGATGCCGAGAACGGCGCCGACGGGGCCGACCGGATCGGCCCGCTGCGCGCGGTCAGCGCCGGGCTGATCAGCGCCGCCGCGATGAAGCGCGCGATGGTGCTCGCGTTCGCCGTCGCGGCGGGGTTCGGGCTCTACCTCGTCAGCGTCGCGGGCTGGCCGATCGTCGCGATCGGGCTGGCCTCGATCGCCTCGGGGATCGCCTACACCGGTGGACCGTGGCCGCTCGGCTATCACGGCCTCGGCGACGTGTTCGTGCTCGCGTTCTTCGGCTTCGTCGCGGTGTGCGGCACCGCGTTCGTACAGCTCGAACACGTGCCGTCGCTCGCGATCTGGGCGTCGCTGCCGGTCGGCGCGCTCGCCACGGCGATCCTCGTGGTCAACAACGTGCGCGATCGCGCGGGCGACGCACGCGCCGGCAAGCGAACGCTCGCGGTGCGCTTCGGGCGTCCTGCGGCCCTGGTGGAGTATGCGCTGCTGCTCGCGATCGCCTATGCGATCCCGGCGGTGCTCACGCTCGAGGGCCATCCGTGGGCGGGGCTGCCGCTCGCCACGGCGCCGCTCGCGGTGGTACGGATGCGCGCGCTCGCACGCGCCGTCGATGGCGGCGAGCACAACCGCTGCCTCGCCGCGACCGCTCAGCTCCTGATGCTCCACGGGATGCTGTTCGCCGTGGGCCTGGCGCTGGGGTGATCATGCGGATCGACCGCGTTCGCGCGCGCGTGGTGCGCTGGCCGATCGCGAGCACCGGCGCCGCCCGCGACCGCAGCGAGCGCACCAGCCTCGTCGTCGAGGTCCGCGCGGCGACGGGCGAGGTCGGGCTCGGCGAGGCCGCCCCGTTGCCGGGGATGTCGCCCGACACGCTCGCGGAGGCCGTGGCAGGGATCCAGGCGCTCGCGGCACGCGTCCCGTTCGTGGTCGAGCCGACGCTCGCGGCGGTCGCCTCCCTCGCGACCGCGGTGACCGCGGCGCCGTCCGCGCGCTTCGCGATCGAGACCGCCATGTTGAGCGTGGCCGCCGCGTCGCAGCAGCGATCGCTGGCGGCACTGCTGACGTCCGACCCGGCATCCGAGATCCCGTGTGTCGTCGTTGTCGACGATGAACACGCGGCCCGGCGCGCGGTCGCCGCGGGCGCGCGCTGCCTCAAGATCAAGGTCGGCCCAGGCGGCGACCTCGAACGCGTGATCGCGATCTCCCACGCCGCGCCGGGGCTCGAGCTCCGGATCGACGCGAATCGCGCGTGGCCGCGGGCCCGCGTCCGCGAGCGCTTGTGGGCGCTCGCCGAGCTGCCGATCGCGTACGTCGAGGAACCCTGCCACGACGCGCATCACCTGCTCGCGGAGCCCCTGCCCTGCCCGATCGCGCTCGACGAGAGCCTCGCGACCCTCGCGCCGAGCGAGCTGGCGACCGCGCTCGCGGCCCCCCCGGGGCAGCTCGCCGCGCTCGTGCTCAAGCCGACGCTGCTCGGCGGCTTCGCGGCGTGCCTCGCGGTCGCGGCGCGCGCCCGCTCCGCGGGCATCACGGCCGTGATCACGCACGCGCTCGAAGGCCCGATCGGGACCTTGGCCTGTGCCGAGCTCGCGCTCGCGCTCGGCACAACGACGCCGGCCGGGCTCGCCCCACACGCCGCCCTCGACGGCTGGCCGATCGCGGTCACGCAGCTCACCTCGACGAGCGTGCGGAGCACCGGGACCGCGCGTGCGACCGATGTGACGCGCGTCGCCGCGTGGCTGGGCCTCGGGGACCCGATGCAGCTCGACGGCACCTCCGAGATCCTGGATCTCCCCACGGGAGACGAGCGCCTCCCCCGTTCGCATCCCGACGACGCCCAGCCGCGCATGCGGGACCTCCCCGCTGGGGAAGGCCGTGAGGACGGTGGCGTCCCGGGCGCCCGGAGCAGGACCCGGGATCCGGGCGTGCATGTCCTGATCGCCACCCCCTCCCATGACACGATCGCGGCCATTCATGCCGCGATCGCGCACCGGCGCGCGCTCGTGCTGCTGCACCCGAAGCTCCCGCCTGTCGAACAGGCGCAGCAGCGCGCACTCGCCGAGCGCGCACGGCTGCCAGACGACACCGCGATCGTGTTGTTCACGTCGGGCTCGACGGGCCCGGCGCGCGGGGTCGTGCTGTCGCGCGCCGCGATCGAGGCCGCCGCCGCCGCCAGCGCCGCGCATCTCGGATGGCGCGCCGGCGATCGCTGGTTGCTGGCGCTGCCGCTCGCCCACGCGGGGGGGCTGTCGATCGTGATCCGGTGCCTGCTCGCAGCGAGACCCATCGCGCTGCTCGAGCGCGACTTCGATCGCGCAGCCACGGCCGCGCTGCTCGAGCGATGCACGCTCGCCTCGCTCGTGCCCACGCAGCTGGCCGCGCTCCTCGAGGATCCGGCCTGGCGTCCCCCAGAGGCCCTGCGCGCGGTGCTGCTCGGCGGTGCCGCCGCGACACCGCCGTTGCTCGACGCGGCCGCGCGGCGAGGCGTGCCGTTCCTGACCACGTACGGACTGACCGAGACCTTCGGGCAGGTCGCGACGGCCCCGCTCGACCGCGCCGGCGATCCAGGCGCACCGCTCGTCCCGCTCCCCGGCGTCGAGATCATCGCCGGGACTCGCGCGCTGCCCGCCACGATCCGGATCCGCGGCCCGATGCTCGCGACCCAGTACCTCGACGGCGCGCCGATCGCGCCCGTGCTGACCACCACCGATCTGGGCGCTCTGGATCGCGGCAGGCTCCAGGTCGTGGGGCGCGCCGACGACGTGATCATCACCGGCGGTGAGAACGTGCATCCCGCGACCGTCGAGGCGGTGCTCGCCGCGACGCCTGGCGTGCGTAGCGGGTGCGCGTTCGCGGTCGCCGATCCGTACTGGGGTCAGGTGGTGGGCATCGCCGTCGCCGTCGATCCCGGGTTCGATCCCCAGCGTGCGGCCGCGCAATGGCACGCGCAGCTGCCACCGCACGCCCGGCCCCGACGGCTCGCGGCGACGAGGACCCTGCCGCTGCTACCCAACGGCAAGATCGATCGCCGGGCCGCGGCCGCGCTCGCCGCCGTGCCCGTCCACTACCGAGATCCGTCCACGAGCTCGACGAGCCATCGAACGCGTTGAAGTCAGCGGCGATGCCGGAGGCGCTCGCCCAGCGGCGCCTGGGCCTCCGAAGACTTCCAGGTCGCCAGATCCAGCCCCGGCGCTCGCCACCGTCCCGCCCGAGCGCGGCGATGGAGCCCGCAGCGACGGTTCGCCGGAGCGGGCTCGCCGCGCCAGGCTCGCCGTGAAGTGGTGGTATACCGCCAGCGTGGGTGCCCGGTTCCTCGACGACGAGGCACGGCGAGCGTTCAAGCGCGCCGTCGAGGCGATCGAGCATGCGTCGGCGGTCGAGGTCGTGGTGGCCGTGCGCCGCCGCTCGGACCGGTACCTCCATGCCAACGTGATCGTCGGCGTCGCGATCGCGGTCGCGGGCCTCGCGGCGATGCTGTTCTCCTCGGCACCGTTCGGCCTGACGTCGATCCTGTTCGACCCGTTCCTCGTCGGCGCCGGCGCCGGCGTGACCGTCGAGCTCCTCCCTGCCGTCAAGCGCGTGCTGACGCCCGCGGCGCTCCGCCACCGGCACGTCACCCGCGCGGCGCGCGCCACGTTCGTCGAGCGCGGGGTCCACAACACGATCGAGCGCAGCGGCGTGCTCGTCTACATCTCGTGGCTCGAACAGCAGGTCGCGCTCGTCGCGGACAGCGGCCTCGATCGGGCCTTCACCGCCGAGGCCCTCCGGGAGGCCGAGACCGCCTTGACCGCCCAGGTCCGCTCCGGTGGCGCCGCGGTCGCGCAGGTGCTCGAGGCGCTCGGCGCGAGGCTCGGCGCCGCGATGCCACGGCGCGCGGACGACCTCAACGAGCTCCCCGACGCGATCGACAGCGATCTCGACCCGCGGAGCGGCCGATGAGCCGAACGCGCGGGCGGTTGGTCTGCGCGGGCGGCCTCATCCTCGTAGGCGCGGGCGTCGCGATCGCGCGTCCCGGCGGCGGCGAGAGCTTCTCCGGTGGCGGCGGTCACAGCAGCAGCGGCGGCGGCGGTGGTGGTGGTCAGGCCATCTTCGAGCTCGTCTACTGGCTGTTCCGCCTCGCGATCTATTACCCGCAGGTCGGGCTGCCGCTGATCGGCGTCGTGATCGCGTTCGTCGGCTACAGCGCCTACAAGCAGCACCGGAACAAGGACTGGGACAGCGGCCCTCCGGTGGTGCTCAAGCGCCCGGTCGATCTCGACAAGCTACGCCAGATCGATCCCGAGTTCTCGCGCGTGCTGTTCGAGGACTTCGCGTTCCGCCTGTTCTCGACCGCGCACCGCGCGCGCCACACCCCCGAGACGCTCGCCACGATCGCGCCGTACGTGTCCGCCGCGGCCCGCGCGCAGCTCGCGAGCCGGATCCCTCCGGGCGACGCGGTGCAGGCGGTCGTGGTCGGCGCGCTGCGGACGTTTCGCGTCGATCTTCCACCGGCGCCGATCGACGAGCGCGGCCAGCCCGGCCGCGTGCGGATCGGCGTCGAGTTCGAAGCCAACGTCACCACGAAGCAGGCCACGTCCTACTCCGTCGAGACCTGGATGTTCGGCCGCGACGCGATCCGGACGACCCGGCCGCCCGCCGCGAGCAAGGGCTTCCCGTGCCCGAACTGCGGTGCGCCGTGGCAGTCCAGCGCGACCGGCACGCAGGTGTGCGCGTCGTGTGGCGAGATCGTCGACAACGGACGGTTCGACTGGGTGGTCGAGCAGATCTCGCTGAGCTCGATCGATCAGCGCCCGCCGACCCTGACGACCGAGGTCCCCGAGCGCGGCACCGATCTCTCGACGTACCGGCAGCCCGACGTCGACGCGCAGTGGATGTCGCTCGAGACCGACGACCCGGCGCTGACCGAGCAGAACCTCGTCGCGCGCCTCGACATGATCTACAACCAGCTCAACGCCGCGTGGTCGAGCAACGAGCTCGCGCCGGTGCGAGGCCTCGTCTCCGACGGCCTGTTCGACTACCTCCAGTACTGGGTCGACGCCTACAAGCAGCAAGGCCTCCGCAACCAGCTCACCGACATGAACATCACCCACACGATCGTCGCGAAGGTCGCGCGCGATCGCTGGTTCGACGCGGTCACGATCCGCGTGTGGGCCAGGGGCAAGGACTTCGTCGTGCGCGGCACGACCGGCCAGCTCGTGCGCGGCTCCAAGACCCGCGAGCGGGCGTACAGCGAGTACTGGACGCTGATCCGCTCCCGCGGCCGACAGGGCGCGCCCATCGCGAAGCCGGCGTGTGGCAACTGCGGGGCTCCGCTGAGCATCACGATGGCGGGCGCCTGCGAGCACTGCGGCGCCCACATCACCGCCGGTGAGTTCGACTGGGTGCTCTCGAAGATCGAGCAGGACGACACCTACCGCGGCTGACGGGATCGAGATCGCGTCACCGCGCTCGCGACGTTGCGGTGCGCGAGAGGCGCGCACGATCGAGAACATGTTCGTGATGTCTCGTGCTCCCGGTGGCCACCCTGGGTGCGTCCGGACGTCGATGAATCGCACTTGCAATCCAGATGCGGGAGCGAACTGGCGCAGGTTGACGACGTGGCTGACTCACCCTATCCATTCATCGTTC
>WBZN01000774.1_pt2 | contig 18532 bp, 24 predicted proteins | sample 5204281 | NCBI WGS metagenome assembly WBZN01 (sample SAMN12344347, study PRJNA552823) | activated sludge metagenome | biome: Activated sludge suspended growth; feature: Nitrification reactor; material: Wastewater; isolation source: activated sludge from nitrification reactor of wastewater...
CCAGCTACACTCAACTGGCGGGCGTAAGAAGATGCTTTGATCTATGCTCGCTATGTTTATCAGTTCTCTGGTGGAACTGTTAACATGTTGACTAACGGTGCTGTTGCCTCCGTGGCCGCTGCGCTGAGTATCATTTACGATAGTTCAATTGGTAGAACGTCTCTTGTAGATGCAGCGTTTTGGGGCTTTAATCAGAAGCCAACTAACGGTATTCGCATGCCGACTTTGTTTGGTCGTGTGCAGACTAATGACAACGTTACTTTTTGTAACCTTGGTCTTGTTTATAACGGCACGAATAGCATTACCGATCTTTACGATCTTCCTGCTAATTTTACAAACACGTTTTCTCTCAGGTTTTTGTCTCAAACCAATCGTGTTGCAGCTGGTTATCAATTTGTTTACGTGCTTGGCTACACAAACGTTTCAGGTAGTGCTGAACTAAGTACGCTTGTGTGGAATTCTGCAGTATTCTATAACGCTTACCGGGATAACAGTCCCAATTATTTCCAAAGCTACGGTGTGTTTCCGCGCTATTTTAATAACGGTGCGTCTTATTTTGGTATTTCTGAAGGCTTGATTCGTGGCAATCGAATGTTCAGAAATGCAGCAACTGTTATTGATCCCGGGACAGGATCTACAAATATTTCTGTTTGGGTTGATGGATATCTTGGAATGCAGCGGGCATCTAACAATATTTATGCCGCTTCTCCTGCTAATCGCTTGGTTATTGGTGCCCGCGCTGATCGCACTAATCCATTTCACGGCATTGTTCAGCAATGGCTTTACTTTAATCGTGCACTAACATCCAACGAGATTGTAATTCTTAATCGTGCACAAACTGTTGCTGCACAAGAAATCCCGATTGTAGTTTACGGCGATAGTATTAGTTATCCGTCATACACTGATTATGAGCAAGGACGTAACTGGCCTGTTCAGATGTGGCTGAATCTTGGCTATAATACCAATTACGTTAACATTCATAATCACTCAATGTCAGGTCAGACTGCTAGTGGACTTGCTGGACAGATTGATGATACTGGTTGGATGTATCGTCCGTATCTCGGTAATACTGAAACACATTTGTTTATCAAGTGCGGCATCAATGATATTATTGTAAGCAGTAACTCTGCTGTTACTGCTTTTAATTCAGTGTCGAATATGTGGTATCTAGGTCAGTCGAATGGCTACATTGTTCATGCGTTTACAATTTTGCCAATCTCCACTACTTATGGTGGCACTTACGGTTGGTCTTCTGCTAAAGCTAGCAATATCAATCAGTTGAATATTTATATTCGTGACGCTTACACGAATAATCCATATCGACCATTCAAATATCTTCAAGATATTAACGCCGTAGTTACTGTAAGCACAAACACTTCTACGGACTTGTTTGATGGCCTACATCCAACAAACGCAGTTCATACTGCGATTGGAACTTATCTTGCAACTAACAGTGCTAACTGGTTGAGAGTTCCTTGATATGAAAGAACTAACTGCTGAAACACCGGTCAAGATGACGGTTGTAAAAGTTTGGCAAGTCTGGACAGCAACTGTAACTGCTGCGGTTATTGGAACTTTTATAATTTTAAGTTGGTTTTATACTCGTGAGAATGAGCGACAACTTAGAGAGCAAGAGTTCCGCCATCTAATCCTAGATCAAATGAAAGGCTTTATGACTTACTCTGCAATGAATGCGTGGGTTGATGATCTTGAACGTAAAAACCCTTCGTTGGTTCTTCCACGAATTCGTCAGGCTGCGGTGGAAGAACCGATCAAGAACAAATTTCAAGCAGCTTCAAAGGGAAATAGTTATGTTCGATAAAATTGGTGACGCTATTTGTAATGCTTTTACTGTGTTATTTGTAGTCGTTGCAATATCGGTGCCACTTGCTTTGTGGAAAGTTTATGATATTGTCGTTTATATTTTTAAACATGTCGATATAAAAGTGCAATAACTATGCCAAATGATGAAACAGGACAAATTTCAAGCAGCTTCAAAGGGAAATAGTTATGTTCGCTAAAGGAATTGTGTTTGGTGCGCCATTTGTTGTCTGGGTTCTCTTGATGCTAGTTTTATTTCCTTTGTGCTTTTTTATTGATAACTTTTCCGACAAACTGCTAGATAAGATTCTTGACACATATTGTTGGCTCGCACCTAAAGTTGAGTTTCATGAAGGAGTTGACTATACTTATGCCACCAAACGATGAAACAGGACAACTTCCAGGTAATTACAATAACTGGATAATTACCAGTCCTTCTCGTTGTCTGGGTAATGTTTGCGGTTTGTGCATTGCGGCTGCACCAGAAAATTTTAGTTGGCAAGTTCCGTTCTACGATAGAGTTTATGTTCATAAGCAACCTATCACACAACTAGAGGATAATAACTGTCTCGCTGCCGCTGAAGCTTGTCCACCAAAAATTATCTCAACATACGAACCAGAATGAATCTTAAACTCATTTTCTTTCCACTAGCTGTAGTCGTTGAAGTAGCTAGTGTTGTAGTCTCTGGTCGAGAAACTGGTTTTGGTAACTGGGTAATGGATCGAGAACTTGGTGATCCTGCTGGTAAACCTTGGCAATCACGTCAAGAAGTCCTCAAAGAACATGGAATCTCTACTCACTAATCTCAACGATCTGTTTCTTAACTGGCCTTTGATTGTCTATGTGCTGGGACTTAATGTTCTTGGTAAGATGATCAAGCACAGTCCAATCGAGAACAAGTATATCCCTTCGATTCTCGCCGTCGTTGGAGGTGCTACTTGTCACTTCGTTGTCGAGAAACTTCCTGTTTGGAGTTTCTTCAATACCTTCACTCATATCTGGTTCGGAGTGTTTATTGGTTATGGTGCTGTAGGTATTCACCAGCAACTAGCCAACCTTGAATTCATCAAACGCATTCCGTTCTTATCCAAGATTCTTTCCGATGAAAACGACTCTACTCCTACTCACTAGTGTGGTTCTAGTCGGTTGTTCGACTACTCATGTCAAGCAGACCAACGAATTCACAGTAACTTATCATCGTCCCGACGGAACTATTGAGCGAACTGAAACTCGCAGACTCGACAGCGACGTATCAGCAAACGGTGATGGTAATGCTAATGTCGCAAAACTCAAAGCAAGTCAAACTAAAACAGGCACTTTGTCTCTTGGCACTGAAGGCGCAGAAGGTGAAGTAACTAGTCCTGCTGTTACAGAACTGGTCAAGTCTCTGAACATGCTTATCGAACTCGGTAAAGCTTTGGCCAAATGAACGATTACATTACACTAGCTCCAGCTAGGTTGGTTGATAGGAAGAAAGGCGTTTTCAAACTGCCGACATTTTCCTTTTCATTTGCACCAACTGATATAACCATGGATTCGACGGCTGTCACAATGGATTCAACTTCATTTACAATGGACTTGAATTCTAGGACAGGAGCCGATTATTCATGGGCTGGAGCTAGTGTAATTATTGCTCAGTATAACTTTTCTAGCACAAAGAACTTCGTGCTGGAAGATCTTCCGGAGGCTCCAGATGAGGCTAATTTTTGCTTATGCATTCGTTATCGGGTTGGTGATACTGTTTATCGTTACAAGCTTTGGGAAGGAGTTGGCGAGGTTCTAAATGCTCCGCTGTATAGCGGTGAGGTTATTCGTAAGAACTTTGTTCTTGAAATCTGGACTGTAGAGAACATCAATCAAGCTGAGCTAGAGGCTGAGATTACTCTGGTATCTAGCATCCTTAAACTTCAAAGCCTCGACGAAGACGATAACGATGAAGATGAGACCTATGAAGATGCGATTGGTGTTCAGTTCCTAAATCTTCTTAACGAAGAGACCACCAACGATGTTTCCGGTTTAGCCGCTTGGTATAGGTTTGAGTCGTCGAATGTTACAATGGACGATCTTGGTTATGTAACAGCCCTTAAACGATACTTGCCTGATACGAGTGTAAGCGGAACGTTTTCTGGTAATAGCCAACTTAGCATGGCTGGTAGTCTTGGTAGTTACATGTTTCCGTTGTTTGGTGACGGAAAGATTTGGAATGCTACCTTTAACGGATCTTTAAGCTCGTTGCCTAGAAGCTTGTTTTTTGTTTGCGCATCTAGCTATGCTGGTGCTGATGCAGCTGATCTTTTTATTGAAGTTGGCAATGTAAAGATTTCAATTGACAATTCGGATAATTTGACTGTAGTTGTTAATGGTACAGTCACCTCGACTTTAGTTAACTTTTCAACACTTGGTTGGGTGCTAATTGATGTGGCTCAGACTATCGACAGTGGCACAGTAGTCAACGCAACAATTGCTTTCAATAAACTCGACGGCACCAGCTATCAAACTGAACAATTCTCAATCGACGCAGCCATCAGTCTATACGCCGAACTTCGCATTGCCGAAGCAAGTCCGGTTGGCAATATCTATATCGGAGATATTATTCTCTTCGATACTGCTCCAGAAACAATCACTCCTTACTATAATGAGCTAGGTAGACTCTATGGATACCTAGCCACTCCTCTTACTTTCAATGAAGGTGTTCAATGGCTTGACAATGAATAAGTATCTGTTTCTATTTCTCGGACTCTCTGCACAAGGTGCAGTTGAGTATGACTTCAACAAGGGTATTGATATTACTGCTCGAACCCAAGTAACAGGTGCTCATCTTAATCAACTAGTCGATAACGCCAGTCTTCGAGCTGGTCGCGGACTTGTATTGATTACAAATGACACACCTGACACAGCCAATAATCCTCGCTATACTAATTATCTGTGGGTAGACACAGCGATTGCAGGTAGTCCTACTCTTAAGTTCTATGTTGCAGGTATTGGCTGGACGAACAGTCTTGTTGGTGCGACTATTACTGAGACCAATATTGCTAACAACGCTGTTACTACTGCAAAGTTGGCTAATGGCGCAGTGACTTCTGATAAGATTAGCTCTGGCAATGTTGGTAATCTTCAGCTTGGTGGCAGTGCTGTAACTACTGACAAGATTTCAGCTGGTGCAATTACTCGCGGTGTGATTGCTGATGGTGCTGTAGGAACAGATCAAATCACTAACAGCGCAGTAACCACGGCTAAGATTGCAGCTAGCGCTGTAACTAGTGACAAGATTAGCACTGTTGACTGGTTGACTATTACTAATCTTGTTCAAGCTGGTAATCTTTATCCGTTGCTTAGTTTAACCAACTGGACGGTTAATGCCAGAAGTAACAATGTGCTGTTTGCTGGACCTAACGGAACTAATGCGGCGTTTAAGCCATTATATGAAACCAACTACATGGGTCCGTGGGGCGGAACGTTTACATACGGTCAAGGTTATATCCAGTCAATATTTCATAATCTTGGATATAAACCTCAGTATGTAAGTGCTGTCATTGAAGTAACAAATGCCATTGCTGGTTATCAAATTGGTGATGAGATTCCTTTTAACTTTATTGGTTGGAGTAATAATGTGGCCTCTCCTGCGACGCGTTTTTATCCGTTGACATATTCATACAATAACACGGGTATTACTGTTCGAGTAGATACTACATTTTGGTCTAACGGTGTCCCTCGATGGTTTGTTAATAATGGAACTACTGCTGGCGAGACTACAATTGGAGGTTTATACTATCCAACTAACTTCGGCAACTGGAAATTCTATTATCGCTAACTCTTATGGCCCTTTCAGATATCAAGTCAATTATTCAATCTGACTTAGGAGTCAATAGTGTCGATCTTGTTCGCATCAATCGTGCCGCCAAGGAACTCTATCAGAACTATGATCTTCTCGATTCTACTCGCGAATGCACACTTGATAAATCTGACGACGAACTAGTTGCTCTTCCTTGGTTTGTTGATACGATCCTTGCTGTTCGCCCGAATCAGTATATGGGCTATCGTGGCAACTATCAACATAGAGTTAACAAGTATCGAACTGGTGTTTGGGAGAACGGGCTAGACTATGAAGACGCTGGCCGTAGTCCTATCAAGAAGAACATTCTCAATGCTGCTATTGTAGAATTCAGTATTCCTAAGCCTGAGACCGAAGCGTTTAGTGTAACGATTACTGGTGGTAATAATCTATCTGCCAGTCTTTCTGAGACTATTACGTTTGCGCCAGGCGAAACAAGCAAGTATTCCAGCAATCGTTATCGGGATATATTTGCTATTGCTCAAACAAAGCACAAGTATAATCTATCTGTCAAGGATATTGACAGAGTAGAGCTTGCTTTAATCCCCAATCATCTCGAAGAAGCTCAATATCGAATCATTCGCACTAGAGATACTCAACAGCTTTATCACTTCAAGTTTCCCTATGTTGATGTTCTCTACAAAGAAGTCTTTCGCCCATTCGTAAATGATGGAGATCAATTCATTTGTGGTGATCGATACGATCAAGCTATTGTCTGTAAGTATCAGGCCAATCTCTATCTAGGCAAAGACGACAACAAGGCTCGTCGAATGATCCAAATGAGCGAAGCCTATATCCAACAGATTCGCAAAAGTGCTCAGCCTAGTTTAGCCACAGTCGAAATTAAGCCTTTCAAAACTCCTTATCGCTATGCTGAAGACGTGGAATGAGTTTGTTGGCGGAATGAATCATCTAGCTGTCAAGAGCAAGCTAGAGGATGGTCAATATCATTTTCTTCAGAATGGTCGAGTTCGTCGTCATGTGGTAGAGAATGCTCGTCGACCGGTTGAACTAGTTGGTCCAAATGCAACGATCTACCAATGCATTATTGCTATTGACAATCTATTAGTGCTAGTCGCCGATGGTTACATCTATACAAAAGATTGTGCAGTCGAAGGGGCAACCTTCATTAAGATTGAAGGCGAACGATTAGATGCAGGAGTTCAAGTTGTCTACGCCGAGGTGGTGCCTGCTAGTAACATCAACTACAAAAGGAACATCGACAGTTCATCTAAAATTGATCCACAAGTAGAATATCGAGGCAAACTGACGAATTCGCCAGTGGGTGTTGTTCTGCAAGATGGAGTAAGTCAACCTTTAATCCTAACCCCTGACGGTAAGATTCGCAAAACACAAAACTTTAATCAGTGGTCTACCGAGAACGGTCGCGAATATGTTCCAATCGGCAAGCAGATGCATTGGGACGGAAACACACTTTTTGTGGTAGGGGACAAAAAGTGTTATCGCTCTGTTAGCGGTAGGCCACTTGATTTTTGCATTGCCGTAAATAAGAATGGCAAAAAGATTGAACCAGAAGAGGATGGTGGAGCGGATGCGTTGAGCGTGGGTGACGTAGGCAGTGAGATTACTTGTGTTAGCTCGCTGAATACAAAAGAGAAGGACGTATTCATTTCGACTCGACGGGGTAGTATTGCGTTGACGCCTAGTAGTTTATACTTCTATGGTGAGCCTTACTATAACGTTCGCACTCTGGTTACTGGGGCACTCAATCAGAACAGCTTCATCAATATCTTGGGTGATAGTGTTCTAATTGACATTTCTGGTATTAAGAGCTTCAATGCAGTCGAGGGAACTCTTCAAGCGGCTAAGTATGCAGAGTTCAACTACGCAGTATCCAGCTTGTTTGTTCGCCAAACTGATCCTGCTGCTATTAGCTTTGACACTTACGCCTACTTCTACATCGACACTATCTACGGTAAGGGCATTCTAGTCTATGACCAGATTACTGAGAACTTTGTCAGCTTTGACAAGTTTGACGAACTAGAAGGTCTTAAACAGTTCGCCGTCTGTGACACTTTGCTAGATCAGACTCTTGTTTATATCACCGATAATAAAATATTCGAATACGAAGTTGGCACGAAAGCTGCTGTAGAGCTTGACCTAGGCCAAGTTGAAACACCAGAAACTGGTCGAGAGATTGTTCCAGAGTATTTGCATATTGTATTCGACGCGGAGGCTATTGGAACAGTTACTGCAACCTTAGAAGCTGACGGGGTGTTCATCGACAGTATCACTACTACTAACACCGAAACAGGAATCAGTGCTGTCAGCTTTAATCTTATGCTTCTTCGTAATCGAAGGGGCACAAATATTGGAGTAAAACTTTCATGGGACTTTGCAGCAACCTTGAAGTCAGTCCAACTTCGATACGAACTGGACACAACAAATGTCTCATTGTTGACATAGTTGAGTTTATTCTAAAGCACAAAGGCGAGTGGGCTTGGAAGGATTGTTCAGCTGGAGATATTCAAGCCAGTCTTGAGTATTTTGTTTATACGAATGGTTTGATTATTGTGACAGAAGACCAAACGTTATCTGCTGTTGCAACGATCGAACTGGATCAAGCGTCTTGTGTTATTGAGCTGGACAATATTGTTGCTGTTAGCAATAAAGCTTTCAAGGCAATCGCCTTTATTATTGCGTCTAAGTTGCCCGGCTGGCACTTACGTTATACGCATAAAGGAAAAGAGTATTACTACGACCACGAAAAAGTCGTCAATCTTCTAGAAAAGTTATCTTATGGGATCAGGAAAAACTAAAGTAGAGTCAACTGCTGAACAGTTGGCGGCTCTTCGGGCAAATCTTCCAGCCTTGATGAAGGCTTATGGAAGCAATATTTTGCCATATGAAACTGCCGCTCTGGAGGCTCGAAAGGTTATCGAGCCTGCTGAGATGCAGATGATCCTGGACAACTACAAGAAGTATGGCAAACAGTTTAATGAGATTGGAACAGAAACCACTATTCGCAATGCTCGCGATCTTGCGACTGCTGAAAGTGAGACACTAGCTGGACCAGGCAAGAAGCTAATTGAGCAGGCTTTAGCTAGCGAGCGGCTTGCTGATCCTGAATACTATAAGACTCGCGAAACAGTTTCGACTGGACTTAACGATTTAATCGGTCAATTGACTAGTCCTAACGATACGGTTAGTGAAGAGATTTCTCGCGGACTTGCTCGTAGTAATCCTTACGATCACAGCAATAGCAAGATCATCGCTAACGCGATGCAGTTTGGTAATCAAGGATTGCAGCGGCAAGACATGCTTAGTAAGGCCCTAGGGCAAGCTAGTAATGCATTACCTCAATTAAAATCGGGAGTCGATGCTTTTCAGATTGGAACTGGTCGAACTGCTTATGCAATGAACAATCCCGGCGCAAGCATGATTCCACAGACCAATCGTTCACTAGGTGCGAATACAACCAACGCCGGTGCTGGATTGCTTGCTAATATCAATCGAGATTCTGCACAAAACGCTACGCTTGCTGATGCAGCTAAGCAGCGAAAGCAGCAACTAATCTCTGATAGTATTGCTGCTGTGGCCGCTATAAGCGGTGGCGCTATGTCTAAAGGTGGAATGCTCGCTGGTTAATATGAATAATCTTGACGCTTACGCCATGCTTGGTCGGGCAATTGGCGATAAAATTCGAGGCCAATCGACTGCTGATTATATGAATGAGCTTGCTATTAAAAAGCAAGCCAAACTTCAAGAGTCAGTCGAGCGAGCCGCGATGGATCGCTTGATGAAAGAAATCGACGCCAGAGCTGCTAATCAGCGAGATGCTCTAAAGGCTGAGCGAGAATTGCTTGATGCTAAGCTAAAATCGTCTGAGTATAGTCAGCTGATGAATCAGGCGCATGAGGGTGATTTGCAAAACAAAAGCCTTCAGGCTAGGATTAATATGAATCTCGATGATAATATTAATCGAGACGAACATGCTCAACTTCTATACGAGCTTAGTCAGCGTGCGCTGCTAGAAGGGCCTGGTAATGCTGCTAAAGGTGAAAAGGCTGCTGCGGATATTCCTGGCTCTAAGGCCGCACAAGATAAGGCTGAACGAGAAGCTGCACTTGGTTTACTGCCGCAAAAAACTGCTGTTCAAAAACAAACTTACGGAGTTTTACTGAAGCCTGAAAACGCTGACCTGTATGCAGCTCATGTTCTAAATGTTCCAGTTCGAGAAGATCAAGCCTTGTTTACACCAGGTCTTAATTTCTTTGGAGCATCTCAAAGTCGAGATAGTAAGGGATTGACCACCTTTCGACCGCCTCAAGTATTGCGAAATTACACACGCGAAGAGCTAGAGAAGATTGCTGCTCAAAAAGCTCTTGACGAAACGTATAATAAAGCCGCCAACGATGTAAACGCAAAGAAGAAAAAGACTCTAACTCCTAAGGTAGATTCTGAACGTTGGCTAGATAACTCTGCTTTCTAAAATGACACCTGAAGATCGCGCTTTGCTTAAGGCTGCTGGATTAAAGCCTGAAGGTTATATTTCTACTGGTAATAAGTTTTATGCTGTTCCAGCAGAACCAGAACCCACTACACCAACCACTCCTGAGCTAACTAGCACAACTAAGGGAGCTTTTGGTCGCTCGTTTGCGGCCAATACTGGCCCCGCTCTTGTTGGTGTTGCTGCTGGTGCAGTTGTTGGTTCGGCGCTTACTGCTACCGGTGTTGGTGCGCCTATTGGCCTACCACTACTTGGCGCTGCTGCCGCAGGTGCTGGTGCTGCTTATGGTGCAAGCAAGCTTCAAGAGCCGTTGCTATCTGACGAGTTTAAGCAACAACTAGCCGCCGATCAAGAACAGCATCCAATTGCTAGTGCTCTTGGCGGTGCCGCGCCTAACTTGATTTCAGCTAGACCTACTGGACTAACTCAACTAGCAAAAGCTGGTCGTGGAGTTCTAGGTAGTGTTGATCCAGTTGCACGCGCCGCGGCGAAGGAACTAGCAATCAACACCGGTGTTAATGTTGGCACTGGCATGGGAATGCGTGCGCTTACGGATCAAGATGTAACTGATGGTATTGGTCTTGACGCTGCGCTTGGTGTATTGATGGGCGGTCGGCCGCATACTGGTGGTATTGGTGGTAAGTTTAATCGTGGAGTAGATGCGCTTAGCGAGGCTGCGTATAATGTTACGCCTAGCTTAACTAGTAAGCCTAAGGCTCCTTTTGTTGGCCTTACTACTCAGGGCTCCACAGAAGAAGAACTTGCTGGACTTATTGCTGCTGCACAAGCAGACAAGAAGCCTGCGTTTGAAGCTGCTCCGGCTCCAGTTAACCTTGAAGCCCGAGCTAAGCTATTCACCGGTGAAGATATTCCTCAGCCCGCCTATAGCGACACAGAGCTTAAGCAGTATCTAAAAGATATTACCGCCGCTGCCACCAAAGCTGGCGGACCGCCTACTGCTGATGAGCTGACTACTGCCAAGAATAATTGGATTGCACGTAAGGAAGCTGAAGCTGCTACTAAGGCTGCCGTTAATCGTGCGACTAATCTTGGCGAGGTTGAGCCTCTTGCTACAGTAGGTCTTAAGCCAGAGCTTGCCGATTACTATCCCGGCGCGCTGAACAAGCTTCGTCGAATTGTAAAAGAAGGCGCCAAGCAGAATACTAGCTATACCCTTGAAGAGCAGCAAATGCTTCTTGAGCGCATGGCTACTAACGAGGCTCTAAAAGCTGACACTGCTGCAAGTAAGCTCAAGCAGGCCGAATTTGAGAAAGCCAATAAAGAGCTGGCTAAAGCTGAAAAGGCTCAAGCCAAACTTGAAGCTGAAGCCTATAAGGCTCGCGATGAACAGAAGCAGCGAGAGCTTGATGCTCTTCAAGCTGAAGCTGAGAAGCAGAACGCTATTCGAGAGGCTAACTCCAAGAAGATTCTTGACGACGAGATTAAGGCTCGCAACGAGGAGTTTACTGCTGGTCAGACTGAGACTGGCAACTTTTTAAGAGAGGCTTTTGACGCTGAGCTTAAACCTAAGCTTGATAATGCTGGTGTAAGTCAACTTGATCGAATCTATGCAGAGAGTCGAATCGGCGTGCCGGAAGGCATGAAGTCGATGCTGGACGCGATTTATTCTGACTATAAAGCTGAACGAGTTCCTGACAAGACTCTAGAAGTTGCAAAAGCTAATCTAGCTGAAGCTCAAGCTCAGCCTGAGCAGGCTGCTGGTGCGACTGAAGGTAACTGGCAGAGGCTCAAGCGCAACGAGTTGCTTCGTCAGCAAGTGACTGACGAGAATGCGGCGCTGGCTGCAACTGGTGAACCGGCCGATGTTCCAGCGAAGCAACAGGATGCAGTTAAAGCAGCTCAAGCGATGCAAGATAGACTCAGGCTTGAGCGGGAAGTGGCGGCTGAAAACAGAAACATTCAAGCGAGCGAAGAGAATGCTCCAAACACCGAAGATCAACCTCTCACACAGGGAATGTATGATCTTGTTGCAAACTTCTATGCTCCTCGGTTGGGCATTAAGGTTCGCAAGTCTTACAATCCTGTCAAAGATAAGACTACTCCTGGTATTCCTAAAGGTGTAATTATTGACAACAAGGATGTTGCCGTTACACCTAAGGCTACTCAAGACGTCATCTTCCACGAAGCTCTTGGTCACGGGTTCATGAATATGGCCCGAGCTGAAGAAGGAACTGCTCTGCGAAAACAAGCTGATCGACTGGTTGAGCTTGCGGCCACTGATAGTAAGTATCTAGCTTGGAAAGCAGAAGCTGAAAAGCGCATTGCTGAAGGTAAGCTATCTAGGGGATTCGACACTAGTCCCGAAGAGTATGTTGCTCAGGTGTTTGGTGTTCGATTGGCTAAAGACTTGAGTGGTGAACGTTATGTTAGTCCTAAGCTTAAGTATCAGACTGATCTGCTATTTAAGGAGCTTAAGCGGGTAATGGGCAAGGCTTCGGCTGATGACATGTTTAGCCTTATTCAGGAGGCTATGGTTAATGGTGCGACGCCGAGAGGAAGAGTTGCTGTAAGCACTCAGCAGAATCAAGAAGAAGGCGCTCCCGAAGTTCCTTATAAGTCGAACATTGCCCGGATGGTTGAAGGAATGAAGCAGGAGAAATTCACCAAGGGCCAGCTTGAAGCAGAGATCAGAAAGAATCGAAGCACGATTGAAGAGTATGATTATCGTGGATTAAACAGAATGTTGCCTGAGAAGCTGGATAAAGCTACAGTGTTGAGGGCTGTTGAGGAAGTTGCTCCGAAGATTGAGCGAGTGAATTTTACGGATAAGGTAAAAGGAAGAGATCCTTTTAACGATCTTGGTCTGACTCGTGAAGAGTTCGTCAATAAGTATCTTGACGATGACGGTATTCTTGAGTATCGAAACGATCCGGCCGCTCAAGAATCATACTTAAAGGCTTTAGCGGTTCACGCACTAGCTGCAAAACAGACAGGTTTTATTGCTAATAGAGAACCTCTCCTTAAGTATCTAGCTGAACAAGGCAACGAAACAGCTGCTAAAGCCTTGACACTTAAGACAGAGGAAAGAGCAGACTTTCTGCGTAAGTATAACGACGGTTTAGATACAACTGCGAACGACAATACTGCTGTACGTAATAATTATGTAGCTAAAAGCACCCTTAACTACGACCCTAAAGCCGACGAACGTCTAGTTCCTTACTGGACCTCTAATCCCAATCGTTCCGAAACTACTCTCAAGATTCCCGGCGCAGATTATGTTGGCAAGCCTCGCAGCAAAGAACATTTCTCTAACGACACCTTCGGCTGGATTCGCACAAGTGAAGGAGCTTTGCCTGATGGAACTCCTGTGAAACTTGGAGAAGAGTTTCAGAGTGATGTGACGAAGGATTTTCGGAAGAGGAGCGAGAAGGATGAGGAGTTGATTAGGAGGGGTGAGGTAGCTAGTCATATAGCTGACACACGTATATCATCCGGAAAACATGATGGTTATATCACAGAAGAACTTTACAAATTAGGCGCACGTGGACAGACTGTTAGAGACAAAACCCTCGCCACCACCCCCTACCTTAAATCCGAATCTCGTCTACTGCTAAAGCAGCTTCTCCTCGAAGCTGATCGGGATGGCTTTAACCATATTGCTTGGACTACTGGAGAAGAGCAAGCGAAGAGGAATAGGCGAGAAGGGATTGAGGATGGGAAGATTGGGTGGAAAGCTGAAAATCTAAATTCTGGTCCAGAGGATCGAAATTACATTAGAGTTACGCTCAGGGCCAAGGATAAAATGCTCGATAGGCAGTATCTAACGGAAATTAGAGACTGGGTTAAAAACAAAGCCGATGATACTCAATGGTCCCGCCTCGGTGTCAAACCCGACCAAATCTCCGAAATCCTCGCTCGCATCAAACGCGGTGAAACCTCTGGCACCATCGAAGTCATCCCCGCCGAAGGCTATCATAACATCTACGACAGAGAAGTAGTTGCTGAAGCTAAGCGTCTAGGACTTAATCCTAAGCTTACTCAGATGTCTGATGGCACTACAAGGTGGGTGGCAGAGGTTACACCTAAAGCACGCGAGGAGTCTCGCTATGCGTTTAGTGAAGAAGGCGCTCCACGTATTTCCAGTCTAAGCTCAATAGTCGATTCTCCCGGTGGAGCATATGTCGAAGAGAAGCTTCGATATGCCCAAATGGACAACAATGCTCTCAACGGCAAGTATCTAAATCAAGCTCTCAAGATTCTATTAAACGCAAAGAATCCGGACTTGATCTATAAAGCTTTGATTGCTCGTCGTCATGGAGAAGCTGGACCTACGCTTAGTGCTGGACAGGAAATGGTGGCTAACAGGGTTAAGGCTTTGCTTACTAGCATTCACGATGAACAGAGAAGCCGAGGACTACTAGTTCAAGACTACGAGAATGGCAAGCCTGTATTCCGTGAAGCCAAAGATGATCCTAACTATATCTACGAAGTTCCTAGTGCTAAGGTCTACGATACTCTAACCAATCGTCCCGAATCACCTGAAGCTAAGAAGCTTGTCCAAGACTTCATCGACTTCAAGACTGAGCAATATGGCAGTAAAGAAGCTGCACAAGAAGCTCTTGATCGAATGATTCCACGCAAAGGTGGTGGACCTCGACTAGAGTATAATGCCGCTCGGCTAAGTGAAGGAGCAGGACTACCTGCTAGTTGGCGAGAGACAGATTTCGTCAATGCCACTCGACGATACTTTAATCGAATGGCGGCGGACTTGGCCTATTACAAGAACATTCAGTCTGATCCGGCGATGAGGCAGCTCTTGAACATTAAGAGTGACGGCACCGGTGAGAATGCTCCGAAGGCGACTAAGCTAGGTGAAACCGATATCTCCAATGTTGATTACAGCAATCATCCAGACGTAATTGGTGCGTTAGAGGATATGATGGGTGGACGTAACTTGATGCCTGTCAATGCTCATGCGATCAATCGACTGGCCAAGACGTTAATGATTGGTATTCCCGGAAAGCTTAGGGACTTCGTCTCGTCTCCATTCATTGCGATGGAGGCAGGTGGAGCTGGAACTCTAAAGCATCTGCCCAAGGCTCTCGCTAATCTTAGCGAAGGCATGAATGAAGTAATCAATCGTGGATTGGCTGACGTTGGACGGGATGCTTGGTTTAATGATACGCTCAACGATGCTGGCACGTTTTCTGAACGAGTAAACAAGCTGGCAGATCAAGCAGGTGCGATTCAAGGATTGCCGCAACTGGAGCAAGCCAGTCGTGGTCTTACTTGGCTGTTGGGTAAGTATACCGCTCAAAGCAAGCTCGGCGATAAAGCATTCATGAAACAGTGGGGACCCAAAGAGGCTATGTCCACTGAAGATACTGTCAAGTTCATCGCCGATCGAATCACTGAGTCTGTTCAAGGAACCTACGATTTTCGCAGTGTTCCTACTTGGATGCGGAACAGTTCGATTGGTAGTGTGTTTGCGCTTAGCAAGTGGTCGGTTGGACGATACAAAAACTTCCAAGAACATGTTCTTCGTCCGGCGAAGAATGGTGATCTTAAACCGTTGCTTACTGCTGGACTGGGGATATTCATGGGCAGTGCAGCTATTGATGCACTCAATGAGCTAATCAAAGACAAGAAGCCAGAGCACTTGACTTGGGATGAATGGCTAAAGTTAGGTATACCGGAGACTGGCTATAGATTGGCAACAGCTGTTAGCAGTAGTGGTGTAGCTGGTATTCTAGGTGATCTAGCTTTGAACGTTTATCAGAAGTCTACTGGTAAGTCTTCTCAGGAATTTGGTATTCCAGTCATTGGACTTGCTGAGAAGCTAGCGACTAGAATCGGTCAGATGGCAGAAGCAGAAAGACTAGACTTGCCTAAGCTCATTCATCTTATTGCTAAGGACAACATTCAGACTTATCGTGACGCGATTAGCGGATTTGAGCCTGATGATGCAAATGCTAAACGGGATTTTCGAGTCTATGATAGAATTACTAATGATCGAAGTAATCAGTTCAAGCCTAGCAATCCGTTCTTAGATCGGGCTAGTGAAATGACTCCGGCGGAGTTTGCGGATAGCAAGATCAAGAATCCGGGCAGTGCGATGATGATTTATGATCGGCGAAATCCCGGGCAATATGACAAGTTCTTAACTGCAATCGGAGAAGGAGATCAAACAGAGAGACGAGCGATTAAACAGTATCTAGAAGATGAAAAAGAACGCGGACGAAGAATGGTTAGGAGGTGATAAATAATGAAGAAGAAAGGTAAAGGAAAGAAGTGTTAACAAAAAATAACCCCCAGGATGTTGAGTCCTGGGGGTTTTTGTTTTAGACGATGTCTTCCATATTATGCTTGTGCTACTTTATTGTGTGTTTTTAGAATAACTTCGTATGCTTTTGCTGCCGCTTCCCATGGTGTTTCAAAATTATCATCCTCGAAAACAGTAATCAATTCTTTGCCTTCTTGTGACATTCTTACTACTTTTAAGCTATAGTCTGGACACTCTGGATAATCGTTGGCAAACTTGATTGTGATACTATAACCATCCTGTGGTAATTTTACCATACCTTCAATCAATGTTCCTAAGCCACCTTTAGATAGTTTACTCATACTAGTGATGTGTTCCTGGAGGATCTGTTTGGTTAACTAATTTATCAAAATCTACAGCCATGACTCCAGTTCCTACTACAATGTCAGGACAAGGTGTCGGTGCATGTTCATAATCCGCATTCCTGATACTCTCCGGATCAGCTTTACCGAGATCTTCAACAAACACTACACGATCCGCTCTCACCCATTGTGTGAAGTGTAGTGTTTGAATTTTAAGATACAGTTTGCTTGGTGAAATCTCAAGTAACACGCATTCATCAACTACATGAATACGTTCAGCTTCAGAGAACAAATATCGGTTAAGAGGTGTGAGGATCATAACCTATCAATAATTCCTTTCTGTCGTTTGCCTTCGTCTGTTAGTGTTACTTCTTCGCTTTCGAGTAAGCGTTTGTAGTGGATTACTTTATGGCTTAGCAACTCAAGTTTTACTTGTTGATTGACACAATAGTGCCTGAGGTCTTCAATGAGCTTTTCATGTGACTTAAGTTTTTGACCTGCTTCCAGTGCATCAGTGGCTGTCATAAAACAGACATGTCAATCAGTATCACTTTATATCCAGCCTTTTTTGCTCGCTTAATCATACTAGAGCTAGTGTCATAGTCTTCCCATCCGATTGTTTCTTGTCCTATCTTTAGACTGTCTGTTTGCGGTATTACTCCTTGCAAAGGCTCAAGTCCTAACTTTCTCAGCAAAGTAGTTTTACCTACGCAAGGTGGACCGATAACGTAGTAAATAGTTTTCATACCCTATTAATCATATTCCAATCTCTAATCGCAAATGTTCTATCTGTCCAACGATCAGAACAATTACCACAATTAAGACACTCAACTAGCACATGTTTGCCGGTTCCACTAGGAAAATACCTACGATTGACTGTGGTTATTACTACGTATTTCTTAGCTTCGCACTTTTTACAGGGTAAGATTGATTTGGTGGAGTTCATATGACAGCTTCATCCCAGTGTTTTGAGCAGAATTTTAATAGCCTACCTTCAGGCGTGATTATGGCCTTAGTTGCATCATAGCTGCAACCTGTTGTTCTACACTTCTTTGAACGATAGTCTTCAACTACTCGTTCCAAACTTGCAGCTTTATCGGCTAATTTTTGCACAGCTTGAACTCGTTCACTATCTGAAAAGGCAAACTTGATAGCCAAGATTTCTTCTGAAAGTTTCATACCTTCGTCAAATTCACCTCAGTATCAAACGTATACTCAGCAACAGGAGTCATTGTGAGCTCAATTTTGTAATGAATAATTGCTCCTGGTGATTTAGGCCCGTCACGATTGATTCTGACTTTTAGCTCTTCTGGATTTAGATATGGATAATCCAACACTTGCCACTCTGGATTTCCTTCTACTTCGTAGCGAAGTAAACAACCCTTAAGAGTTGTCGCCTTGATCTTGTTAGCATGTTCTCTAAGAACCTCGATTGCGGTTTTCATTCAAAAGATGTTTTAGTTGTTCAGCTGCTTCCATTAGTCCACTTGCTAACCCGAGTGTGCAGTCGTGAGGCAGATTTTTATTTCGCAGTTCTTCGACTTGGCGTTTGTAGACGTTTGCGGCTTTGATTAGCTTTTCTCGAACTGCTTCTACTGATTCTCGTGTAATCATAATGTCAACTCCAAGCAACCAAGATCATCGACAGTTGCATAAAGACCAGGTCTGGTGATAGCTTTCTCGACGATATTAAGTTCGTGAAATGGAGTTACATCTTCTAGATACTTTTCGCCAACGTAAATCTCGTAAGCTTCTTGGCGAGACTTGGCGATGATTACCTTAGCGGATAGGTCTCGTTCGTAAATAATATAGAGGGTCATAC
>WBZN01000960.1_pt1 | contig 18507 bp, 11 predicted proteins | sample 5204281 | NCBI WGS metagenome assembly WBZN01 (sample SAMN12344347, study PRJNA552823) | activated sludge metagenome | biome: Activated sludge suspended growth; feature: Nitrification reactor; material: Wastewater; isolation source: activated sludge from nitrification reactor of wastewater...
GCGCCGCAAGATCTATGACAGCTACGACCTGTCGGCGACGGTGTCCGATGGTCGCGCCCAGGTCACGGTCGACGCGATCGACTCGGGCGACAAGTTCGTCAACGAGCTCGAGACGTCGCTCGAGGTGATCGATCCCGCGACCAACAAGACGACCCAGACGATCCCGATGGGCCAGACCGCCGCCGGCCGCTACACCGCCGACTTCCGGATCCAGAAGTACGGCAGCTACTTGCTCAAGGCCGTGCACAAGCGCGACGGCAAGACCGTGGCCGAGTCGCTCGGTTCGGTCGCGCTGTCGTACCCGCTCGAGTACCTGCGCACGACGCCGGATCCCGAGCCGCTGCGCCACGCCGCGCAGGTCTCCGGCGGTCACGACCAGGCCAAGCCCGCCCAGCTGTGGGACCCGGGCACCGAGTTCGTCAGCTACACCCAGGACCTGTGGCCGTACGTGCTGCTCGGCGTGGTCGGGCTGTTCCTGCTCGACCTCTACGCCAAGCGCGTTCGCCTGTTCGGCTACCGGACGATCAAGTTCCAGTAGCTCAGAACCGGTACGCGATCCGGAAGTAGCCCATCAGCCCGAGCACCGCAGGATCAGCGCCCGGGGTCGGGCCGCCGGACTGGGTCAGCGTCTGGCGGGACAGGAACAGGCTGCCGATCGTGTACCAGTCGCGGTTGAGCCGATAGTAGAGGTTCCCGCCGAGCGAGAAGATCGCGCCGACCGACGAGCCGAAGCAGCTGTTGATCACGCTGCAGTCGGTGCCCGAGACGGTGTCCTTGGTCTTGGCGTAGCTGACCTCGCCCTCCCACTCGCCGTTGCCGCTCGACAGCTCGCGCGCCAGGAATCCTCGGACCGAGAACACCTGGCTGCGTTCGAACCCGATCTTCGTGACCGGGAACGACTGCGACGCGTCGATGCCGATGCGGAGGTCCTTGAACGACCGGCGATCGGTCAGCGAGGCATAGATATCGACGCCCTGGGTGGCCTCGAGCGCAACCGAGGCGCTGCCGTCCGGGTTGCTCAGCGTGACCCCGGGGCGGTAGCGATAGGCGAACTGGGTCGAGAGCTCGAACCGCTGCATCTGCCCGAGCCCGGCGGACAGGCCGACGCGCCCCACGTTGGTGGACAGCCGGCGGAAGAAGGTCTCGTTCTGCAGGACCATGATCCCGGCGTTCGATCCGTCCTGCGGGTTGAGGAACGCGTTGGCCTGGACGTTGAGCGTATCGACGTCGACGCGGTTGAAGTTACCGGTCAAGCGCAGCCGCGGGATCGGCTTGTAGTTGAGGCCCGCGGACACGTTCGTCAGCCCGGCCCCGGCGCTCGAGAGCAGATCGACGAGGACGAAGTGGTAAACGTCGAGCGTCGCGCCGCTGCGCAGGTAGCCGCTCGACGTGGCGAACACGCGCGGCGACTCGCCGGCGAGCGGCACGAGCGTCACGCCGCCGAACGACCCGTACATGCTGGCCGTCCGGTACGCGGCGCCAAAGCCGCCGGTCCCGACGAACCGCCCCGCGGTGGCGAGGTCATTGGTCTTCAGCGGCGTGTAGTCGGTGTCGATCGAGCGCGAGCCGCGGACCGGGTACAGCCCGCCGAAACCGATCAACGTGAACGTCTGAGAGCTCGCGTAGTCGATCCGGAGGCCATCGAACTTGATCGCGCCGAGATCGGCGACGAACTGGCGGCCGAAGAAGATGTCGCTGCGCTTGCCGCTCCGGAACAACCACAGCTCGCGAATGTCGTACTCGTTGCGCCCGTTGAACCCGGACTGGAGGCGCGTCGGATCGGAGGAGTAGATGCTGCCGTCGTCCGGCGTGTTGACGAGGCGCGCGCGCGCATCGACCCGGGCATCCCACTTTCCACCCATGATGTGGCGAAAGTCGGTCTGCAGGCGCAGCTCGGTGAACATCCGCGAGAACTTCGCGCTGTTGTCGCCGAGGTTCGTCCCGTACGCGCCGCCGGACTCGGTGAACAGGAACGAGCTCGAGGCGAGGCTGCCCTGGATCAGCGTGCTCTTCGCGGACTTCTTGGTGTCGACCTTGTCGACGAAGAACCGGTCCTTTTCGGAGTCGGTCTGCTTCTTGTTCGTCCCGAGATCGTGGCCGCTGAGGTCCTGCTTGACGAAGTCGCCCTGTGGGCCGGGCTTGGCCGTGGCCGGCTTCTTGACTGGCTCGTCCTCGGGGTCGGGCTCCTCGTCGCTCGCCGACTCGGCCGGCTCGGCTGCCGCGTCGGCCTCGTCCGCGTCGTCCTCGATCTTCTCCCCCTTCGCAGATGCCACCACCGGCGCGAACGCGAGGCTCGCCAGCGCGAGGGCGAGGACGCGCCTCAGCGACATACCGACTCCCGGCCGAACGGGGTGTTGCCGCCGACCCACGTGTTCGGGCTGTGACATCCGGCGCAGGCCGTCTTCGCGGCATGATCCTGCGCATCGGGCTGCGAGGCGGCCCGCTTGAGCGCGTCGTCCCGGTGGCAGTTGACGCAGGTCGGTGCGATCGCGCCGAAGTTGCCGTTGCGATGGCAATCGAAGCACGCGACCGAGCGGTGCACGCCCGTCAGGTTGCACCCGACCCGGCTGTGATCGAACCGCGCCGGCGTGAACGACCACTGCGTGTGGCACTCACCGCAGCGCGGCGATAGCCCGTTCGAGTGAATGTCGTCCTGGCGGTGGCAGTTGATGCACAGGTTCCCCGAACCCGCGAGCGGCCGATTATCGCGGTGGCAGCGCTCGCACGCGATGTTGTTGTGCGCACCCTTGAGCGAGAAGTCGCCGACGTCGTGGAGCGGCCGGATGTCGTCCCACGTGCGCGTGGTGTGGCACTGCTCGCACGCGACGCCGTACTGGCCCTTGTGGACCGTGGGCTCGGGGTGGCATCCGAAGCAGTTCTTCGGGCGCGGCTTGAACGTCACCGAGGGATGGCAGTCCGCGCAGCGCACCTTGAGGTGACCGCCGTCGATGCGGAACGCGGACATCGTGTTGTGGTTGAACGTGTTGTCGCCGGTCTCGACGTGACACTTCTGACACTGGTCCCCGAGGCGGCCCTTGTGGGCGTCGTCATCCTTGTGGCAGCCCTCCGCGGCGCAGGTCGGCTCGGCGGCGGCGTAGTCCTTGATCGGGTGACACGCCTCGCACTTGTTCTTCTTGTGCTCGCCCTTGAGCGGGAACGCGTCGACCTTGCCCTTGTGGCCCTCCGGGAAGGGTTGGTCGTGGTCGAACCGCAGCGCGTCCCAGATCCCCCCGGTGTGACAGGTGAGGCACTTCTGGCCCAGCGAGCCCTTGTGCAGCGAGTCCTCGTGACATTGACCGGCCGCGTTGCAGTTCGGCTTGAGGCCGGAGAACGAGGTCTTGTTGTGCTTGTCGCGGCCGGTGTGGCACGCCGCGCAGGTGACGGTCTTGTGCCCCTTGACCAGCGGGAAGGTCCCGGCGACGCCGTGAACCTGGTTGACGACCGCGTTCTCCTTCGGAGGACGAATCGTCGGGTCGCCTGGATTGAGGTGACAGCCGAGGCACTGCGAGTTCTTGTACTTGCCCTTGGGATTGTCAGCGTCGGCGTGGACCTGGGCGTGCGCGTGGCAGGACATGCACTCCTTCATCGGATCGAAGGTGAACCGCTCGAAGTCGGCGGGGCCCTTGCCGCGGTGGCAATTCCGACAGGTCTGCTCGGAGTGCTTGAACTTGAGCTCGAACTTGGTGTTCCGCGTGTGATTGAACGCGGTCGGCCGCCAGCCCGTCGTCGGATGGCAGGTGGCGCACTTCGGCGGATCGCCGAACTGCGAGAACCGACCTGCGTGGTGATTGTCCTTGGCGTGGCACTGCTCGCAGTTGCCGATCGGCTTGGCCTCGCCGAGGGCCTTGGTGTGGCAGTCGTAGCACTTGAGCCGCTTGTGGGCGCCGAGGTCGAACCGCGTCCGTTCCGAGTGATCGAAGAACGGCATGTCCTTGCCGTATTGCTGCCGGAACGACTTGAACGTCGGTGAGTGACACCACTCGCAGTCGCGCTTGCCGAACAGATGGCCGTCGTGCGTGCTCTTGTGGCAGCCGCTATTGCCGCAGCTGTCGGGCTTGGCGAATGGCAGCTTGAACACCGATTTCTCGTGGCACTTGACGCACGCGACATCGCGGTGGGACCCGAGGATCGGCATCGCCGCGTCCTTGCGATCGTCGTGGTTGAACTGGAGGACCCGCTTCTCGGGCTTCCACACGCTCTCGGTGTGGCAGCGCTCGCACGCGAGCATGTCCTTGCGCACCATCTTGTGGGGCTGGTCCTTGGCGTGGCAGCCCGACGCGCCGCACAGCTTGTCGGTCCCCATGAAGACCTTGACGCCCGACTTGTTCTTCGCCGTGTGGCACTTGGCGCAGTCGGTCGCCGCGTGCTTGCCGTTGAGCTTCCAGCCGGTGAGGTCGTGGTTGAAGTCCTTCTCGCCGCCGACTGACTTCCATCCCATCACATCATAGCCGCGACCTTTGTGCTCGGTGTGACACGAGCTGCACTGCTTGCCCTTGACCGTCGCCGTCGAGTGGAAGCCCTTGCCGGCGTTGATCCGAGCCTGGAGGTCCTGGTGGTCGTGGCAGTTGAGGCACTTGTTGTTCGACAGCTCGCGCGTGTTGTCGATGTGGCAGTCGTTGCACTGGTTCTGGTTGTCGAGCGAGGCGTGGCTCGACGTCAGCGGGCCCGGCGAGCTCGCGAAGAAATCGTCGGCGCGGGCCGTCCCGCCCAGGAGCCCGAGCAGGACAGCGCACCCGACCGCGATCGCCAGCGCGACCGACTTCATCGTGGGGAGCTTACCAGGCCGCAAGTGACCACGAAATATAGATGTGGAGCGCCGAGAAGGCGGTGAGCCCGACCGTGAACGGCACGTGGACCTTCTTCCATGAATGAAGCAACAGCTGGGCCTTGGGCGCCACCACCTGGCGGCGCGAGATCGAGATCATGCGCTGGGCTCGCCGCGCGAGGTCCTTGCGGGTCTTGCGGTCGACGCCGAGCTGTGCGAGGCGGCCGCGGCGCGCCCACGTTCGCGGGATGCGCCCGATGTCCTGGAAGATCAGCCACCACAGGGCGACGAGCATGCTCGGCGAGGTCGCCACCTCGTGGGCCCGGGCGCGGTGGAGCGCGAGCTCGCGATCGATCTCGGCCATCGCGACCGTGAGCCGCGGCCGCGCCTTCTGGAAGTTGCGCTCGTGATCGAGCTCCTCGAGCTCGACGCCGCTCGAGAGCGCCGGGACCTGCGTGTAGAGGTAGCGGCCGAGGAAGCCGCTGATGACGACGATCACCATGCACCAGAACGCGGCCGACTGTAAGAACGGCGAGTCCAGGCGGAGCACCGAGTGAAGCCCGATGAACAGCGGGCCGACGGTGCCGGCCATGAGATGGAAGTCGAACCACATCGTGTTCGAGGCCATCCAGCGGAACGCCTTGATCCGCCGGAAGATCGGGTAGATCGCGGCGATGATCATCAGCGCGGTGCCGACCACGCCGCTGTACGTCGAGAGCTGATCGCCCGGCCGGAGCGTGACCTTCTCGAGGATCAGCCCGATCGGCAGGTCCTGCATATCGGGCAACGCGGCGATCTGGTGGAACCGGAACGACATCTCGGGCGCGTAGCTGATCAGCAGCGCCTCGCCGACCGCGATCAGGAACGCGAAGATCCCGACCATCCACACGAACAGCGGCGCGTAGCGACCTCGCTTGACCTTCGCGAGCCCGCCGGAACGAACGGCGACCCCCTCGGTGAACGGCAACACCGGCAAGACTTCCTTGCGGTCCTTCTTCTGAAGATCCGCGTCGTAGCCCGTGCGCGCGACCTGCACCATCTTGGGCGAGCGCTCGCGGAACAGATCGTAGGCGTTGAGCTCGATCAGCGATCCGGTCGGGCACGCGGAGACGCAGGCCTGATCGCCGTACGCGACGCAGTGATCGCACTTGTTCGCGATCCGGCGGGCACGGGCGATGCGCGGGGTGCCGGCACCGAACTTCAGCGCGCCCTTCTTCTCGAGCCGCTCCTTGAAATCGAGCTTGAACGTCGGCGCGTCGGCTTCGACCTCGATCATGTCGATCGCGCCGTACGGGCATGCCTGCGCGCAGGCGGTGCAGCCGGTGCATGTCGACTCGTTGATCACGACCTCCTTCTTGGCCGCGTCGAACTTGATCGAATCGTACGCGCACGGATCGACGCAGCGCTGATCGCTGCACGTGCGACACGTATAGATGAAGTCGAGCATCCCCAGCTGATAGCCGCCGAGGGTGAGGCGCCTGGCCCCGTAGCGCTCCGCGCAGGCTTCCTCGCACAGCTTGCAGTCGATGCAGAGGTCGAGCTGGCGCACGCGCACCATGTCGCCGGACACCGAGATGCCCTGGCGCACGAAGAAGTCGAGCAGCTCCTGCTTGACGCCCGAGACCCACGCGAGCCGCTCGCGCGAGATCGTGAGCGCACGGCGCAGCCGCGACTCGAACACCGGATAGCGGACCGCGAGCTCGGCGATCCAGCGGTGGTCGAGCGAGACCAGCGCCGAGGGCGCCGTCGTGTAGAACGCGATCGGCTGACCACGCGCGGCGGACAGCGCCGCCGAGTTGAACAGATCGTGCTCCATGAACAGCGCGACGTTCTTGACCGCCATCCGGGCCAGCGGCGCGGGCTTGATCAACGATTCTTCCTCGAGCTCTTCCTTGGTCGCGTTCTCGTGCGCGACCTGGGCGGCGCGCCGCTCCATCAGCTCGTGATCGGTGAACACCGCAGCGGCGATCTGGCCCTGAGCGACGTAGACCACCGGCGCCGGCTGGCCGTTCGCGAGGCCGATCGGATCGAGCACGAACATGTCGCGCTCGAGGTGGCGGACGGCGATCCCACCCTGATTCATCGCCGCCATCAGGTCATTGTTGGCAACTCCCTCGAATAGCGGAAGCTGACGGACCAGGGCATAGTCGCGTTCGAGACCGGTGGGGAGCATCCCCGTCGGTCCGACTGGGGCGCTTTGCTGGATGGCCAGGTTCGACATCGAGACGGCCGGAGGCTCCGTGGACGGTAATGCGGACAACGCTGGGCGAACAGAAGCAAACGACGAGCCCGCTCCCAGCGTGCGTCGATTGGGCACTAATTCTACCAGGATGCGCGCCGCGTGTAATGGGCTGGGGCGTTTCGTCCGGGGGATTCACTCCCAGGCCAGATTCTTAGTCATCTCCGCCTATTTCCTAGGTATCGTCACCCCGGTCGCAGCAGATCCCTCGACTTCCACGATCCCTGACCCGTCACCACGCACAGGACCGGTGATGGTATCGCCCGGGACCCACCGTCGGAGCTGGGACCTCGACGGGACCTATCTGTGGCTCGGCCCCATCGCCGCCGCGAGCCACATCGATTCGCGGTGGGACTCGACATTCGGCGGGCAGATCGCTGTGTTGCGGGTTCGTGAACGGGACTCGATCGGAGTGATCGGTGGCAGCTTTGGCGCGAGTCTGTGGACCGAACGGACCGGCGGACGGGTCTGGGGCGAGGCCTTGCTCGGGACGCCGCTCCTCGGACGAATGGTCGGAGCCTCGGTGGGCCCGATCCTGGAGCTTGGAGATCTTGCGCATCCGCGACTCGGCGGAAGTATCGGACTGTGGGCGTTTCTCGGAGTGACGCCGTTCGTGCGGTTCGGGATCGTCGATGAGCTCGGCGGCTTTGCGGAGGTCGGGCTTCACCTCGGGTTGCCCGTCCTGCGCCGGTGAACCCATTGACATGGCCGCACGATCGAGCTACTCAAACCACCGATCGGGGCGTAGCGCAGCCTGGTAGCGCACTTGGTTCGGGACCAAGGGGTCGCAGGTTCAAATCCTGTCGCCCCGACCACATACCGCGGAGGCAGCCAACGAATCCCGGGGCTCCCTCCGCGGTATTTTTTGTCGGCTCGGTTAACGGTAAGGTGGGGCCATGGTTGGAGCGTCGGTGGCGGTACCGCCACGAACTGCGTCGAAGCTGTCGGTCCTGGTGATCGACGACGACCAGGACATCCGCGAGTACCTCCAGGACTTTCTCCAGGGCGAAGGCTTCGAGGTCACGACCTTGGCCGATCCCTCGCTCGCGATCGAGCGGATCCGCGACGAGGTGTTCCACCTGGTCGTGCTCGACCTGATGATGCCGAAGATCTCCGGCCTCGATCTGCTCGCGCAGATCCGCAGCGTCGACGACGACATCGCGGTGATCATCCTCACCGGCTATCCATCGCTCGAAACCGCCTCGGCGTCGATCCAGCACGAAGTTTCGGCGTACATCCACAAGCCGTTCACGCCCGCCGAGTTCCGCGACGTGATCGCGCGGATCGCGAAGAAGAAGGGGCTCGTGCTGCGGCGCGAGGACGAGCTGCACGCCGCGATCGGCCGGCAGATCCGCGACCTGCGCAAGGCGCGCGGGCTGACGCTCAAGCAGATGGCGCGGCGGACGAACCTGTCGGTGTCGCTGCTCTCGCAGATCGAGCGCGCGGAGTCGAGTGCGTCGATGTCGAGCCTGTTCAAGGTGGCGACCGCGCTCGATGTACGCCTGACGGATCTGTTCGGCGGCTACTGATGCTAGCGTCGCGGCGTGCAGGTAAAAATCGCGCCGTCGATCCTGTCTGCTGACTTCGGTCGGCTCGCCGAGGAGGTTCGCGCGATCGCCACCGCCGACTACGTCCACGTCGACGTGATGGACGGCCACTTCGTCCCGAACCTGACGATCGGCCCGATCGTGATCGAGGCGGTGAAGCGCGCCACCTCGCTCCCGCTCGACGTGCACCTCATGATCGAGGACGCCGAGCGCTGGGTCTCCGCCTACGCCAAGGCCGGCGCCGATCTGATCGGCGTCCACGCCGAGGCCACGCCACACCTCCATCGCACGATCGGCCAGATCCGTGACCTCGGCAAGAAGCCGTGCGTGGTGCTCAACCCCGCGACGCCGCTCGAGGCGATCGAGTACGTCCTCGGGAACGTCGCCCAGGTGTTGATCATGTCGGTCAATCCGGGGTTTGGCGGGCAGAAGTTCATCCCGAGCGCGCTCGACAAGATCCGCCGGCTGCGGCGCATCCTCGACGAGCGCGGGCTCGCCGTCGACATCGAGGTCGATGGGGGCGTCCACCTCGACAACATCGCCGAGGTCTGCGCGGCCGGTGCGAACGTGATCGTATCCGGGTCCGGGGTCTACGGCACGAACGACTACGCGGCGACGATCGCGGAGCTGCGGCGGCGCGGCGACGCGGCCACCGCGTCCTGAGCTCCCGGCCGCCGACGCTGCGTCACGCCGGTCGTTCGAGCCGCGCGAGGTAGAACCCGTCGGCCTCGGGCGGCCAGGTGCGGTGCTCGGCGACCAGGCGGAGCTCGGTGCGAGCACACAGCGCGGCGATCTGATCGGTGCCCTCGGCGCGGGTGAACGTGCACACCGAATAGACCAGCGTGCCGCCGGGCGCGAGGCGCGGCACGATCGCATCGAGCAGCTGATGCTGCAGCTTGGCGACCCGCGCGACGTCACCGGGCTTGAGGCGCCACTTCGCGTCCGGGTGCCGCCGCAGCACGCCGAGGCCGGAGCACGGCGCGTCGAGCACGATCAGGTCATACGCGTTCGCCAGCGGCGCGGCGGGATCGAGCAGATCGCAGACGATGCGATGGATGCGGGTCAGCCCGAGACGCGCGGCGGTCTCGGCGAGCAAGCCGAGCTTGGTCTTCGACTGATCGGCCGCGTCGATCGTGCCGGCGTCGTCGATCAGCTCCGCGAGGTGGGTCGACTTGCCGCCGACCCCGGCGCACGCGTCGAGGATCCGCTGGCCCGCGCGCGGCGCGGCGATCTGAGCCACCATCTGCGCGCCGGGGTCCTGGACGGTCCACAGGCCCGCGAGGAACGACGCGCTCCGCGCCGGATCCCCGAGATCGTCGAGCTCGAGCGCCATCGGCGCCTGTGCGAGCGGCTTCGCGGTGACACCGGACGCCTGGAGCTGATCGGCGAGCGCCTCGCGCGTGATCTTGCGGCGGTTCACGCGCGCGACGATCGGCGCGGGCTGGGCGAGCGCCGCCGCGACTTCGGGGAGCCGCTCGCCCGCCGCGGCGGCGAGCTCATCGAGGATCCACCGCGGCAGCGAGAACTCGACCTCGAGCCGATCCAGTCCGCGCGGTGGAAACGCCGGCTCGTTCGCCGCGCTGACCTTGCGCAACACCGCGTTGCAAAACCCCGCGAGCTTGGGGCCGCCTGCGGCCCGCGCCGCCACGACGGCGTCATCGACCGCCGCATAGCCCGGGACCCGATCGAGGAACAACAGCTGGTACGCCGCGACCCGCAACGCGGTGAGCACCTTCGGCGGCGTCTTCTTGAGGTCCGCGTGCGCGGCGAGCGCGCGATCCAGCCGCGTACGATGACGGAGCACGCCGTAGACCAGCTCCGACGCGAGCCGGCGATCGCGATCGGCGAGGCCCGCGCGCGCGAGCTCGCCATCGAGGGTCGGCGTCGCCCACGCGGCATCCTTGTCGACGCGATCGAGCACCCGGCGGGCGACCTCGCGCGCGCTGACCGGATGGCTCACGCGGACTCCGCGGTCGGGCTCGAGAGCAGATCGCCGGCGGCGATGCCCCGCCCTGCCGCGAACTGCGCTCCGGCCATCCTCTTGCGCCCGGGCGCCTGGATGTCGCGGATCACCACGACGTCCTGACCGCACGCGACGTGGATCCCCGCGCCGTCGATCGCGAGCACGGTGCCCGGCGCCTGATCCTGGGATCGATCCGGCCCAGGAGATCGGACCTGTGCTCGGAACAGCTTGACGATCTGGCCGCGGTGCGTCGCCTGCGCTCCCGGCCACGGATCGACCCCGCGGATCCGGGCCGCGACGACCTGTGCCGGCCGGGCGAAGTCGATCGCGCCATCGGACTTCTGCAGCATCGGGGCGTGGGTCGCGGCGGCCGGATCTTGCGACACCGGGCGAGCCGTGCCGTTGGCCAGGGCCTCGACCGCCTCGATCAGCGCGGCGGCGCCGATCGGCGCGAGGCGCGCCAGCAGCTCCCCCGAGGTCTCCTGCGGATCGATCGGGATCCGCCGTTCGAGCAGGACCGGCCCGGTGTCCATGCCCTCGTCGAGCTGCATGATCGCGACGCCGGTCTCGGGATCGCCGTTGATCACCGCCCACTGCACGGGCGCGGCGCCCCGGTATCGCGGCAGGATCGACGCGTGCACGTTGATACAGCCTCGCGGCAAGGCCTCGAGCACGGCGCTCGGCAGGATCTTGCCATAGGCGACGACGACCGCGAGCTCGGCGCCTGACCCCAGGAGTGCGTCACGCAGCTCGCCGGTCCGCGCCGACCGGGGCTGGATCACCGGTAACCCGAGCGCCTCGGCCGCGACCTTGACCGCCGGCGGGGTGAGCTGGCTGCCCCGCCCGGCCGGCTTGTCGGGCTGCGAGACCACGAGCACGACCTCGTGCGCGGCGGCGAGCGCGCGCAGACATGGCGTCGCGAACTCCGGCGAGCCCATGAAGACGACGCGCATCGCTGCGATGTATCACTCGAACAGGTTCGTGAGGTAGGTCAGGCGCAGGCGATCGTCGCGGAGCACCCGGAACGCCTCGTCGAGGACGTGGGCGATGTCATCGAGCTCCTGGGCGAGCTCGCGACGGAGGTCGGCCGGGAACGCGTCCGCGGCGAAGTCGCGCCGCGCCGCTTGGTACGCGCGCCGGATCTCGAACGTGGTCGCGTCCTTGCGAACGCCGAGCAGCGCGAAGTAGTCCGCCTCGGTGACCAGCTGCCAGCGCGCGCGCACGCGCTCCCGATCGATCGCGAGATCGGTCTCGCCGACCAGAGCCGAGCTCTCCTCCGGAATCTCCGTGTCGGTGCGACGTGCGCTGGCGAGCCCGAGCACGCACAGGCCCCAGGCCAGCGGCAGCACGTCGGCGACATCGACGCCCGCGGCCCGCGCGACCGCGAGGAGATCCGCCTGTCCGTCGAACGCGGTGAGCGCGGCGCGCTCCTCGGGCTGGAGGTCACCGAGGTTGATGATGCCGCCGAGCCGCTCGCGATCCGGAACCTCGATCACGGTCGACGGCGGACCGATCAGCCGCTCGAGCGTCGACCGATCGAGCTTGCGGCGGACGCCCTCGAGGATCAGCGCCGCGGGGTGGCGCGAGAGCCGGATCCGTTCGGCCGATGGTACCGCCTCCGTGACGATGTAGTAGCTGCCACGCTCCCATCCGAACAGCGCGTAGACGATGTCCTCGACATGGCGGCGCACCGCCGGCAGCAGCTCGCGGCGCTTGAGGTAGCCGAAGTCGACGAGGATCTCCCCCATCCGGCGCCCGGACTCCGCGACCACCATCTGGCATCGTTCGTACTGCGAGGCGGTGATCTTGCCCTCGCGCACGAGCAGCTCGCCCATCCGATCGCGCGGCTCGCTCGACGACGCGAACACCGGGCGCCCCTGGTCGAAGTAGACGACGGTCTCGCCCTCGTCGCGGCGGAACCCGACCCGACCGGTCGACGATTGCACGAACATCCTGGCGAGCAACATCGCCGCGTCGGACAGGCCGCGCACGATCTCGCCCTGTGCGGGCAAGCCACGCTCGCGCACCTGCGTGTCCCAGGAGCCTGGGGCGGTGGCGAGATCGATCATCCCCGCGCGCACGTAGCTCGCGTCGATCTCGGTGTTACCTCCGCTGAGAAGTGGCGTCTCTTCGCCGAGCGCCGAGAGATCGATCTCGGTGTGATGATCGTGGCGCGGACCGAGGTCGACGGCCGGCGGTGCAGGCTGGTCGGGGCCGCCGCCCTGGAACAGCCGCTGCGCCATCATCGACATCTTCGCGCGCAGCTGCCGGGCGAAGTCGCGGCCGTCCTGCGCCGCGATCACCGCGGCCGCCGGCGGCGGAATCGCCACGGCGTCCGGGAGATCATCGAGCACCTCGAGGCGCCCTTGCGAGGGTCGCTCCGCGCCGGTCTCGTGACCGAGCATCAGGTCGTCGTCGAAGTCATCGAGCGGGATCCCGAGATCGTCGTGGCCCGCGGGCCGTTCGAGCTCCCGGACCGAGTCGCGATCGAGCAGCTCGGCGAGCGGCATCGGCGTCGACCACCGCTCGCCCGCCTTCGTGCGCTCGGCGACATGCACGTCGTGATCACCCGTCCGGGTCCGTGGCGGCTCGGGGACCGGCGTCATCTCGCCGGACGGGGCGACCGGCGGAGCGGCGTCCTGGATGATCAGGGTCGGTTCGCGGGTCGGGGGGTCGACGATCTCGACCACGCCCCACGGCTTGCCCGGCTCCTTGTCGAGGTCCGCGGTCGTCCCAGGCTGCCACGCAGCAGGGGGCGCGACCCCGCGGTGGATCGCCGGATCGCTGTTCCTGCGCAACATCGGCGGCAGCGGCTCCGCTTCCGCCGCGATGACGGCGTCCTCCTCGGGATCGCTGAACGAATCGGCGAGCGCCTCCCAGCGGGCGCGGAGCGAGGCGCGCTGCTGCGACGAGGTCGGATCGTCGTTGACGTGACTCGGGAGGCTGTCCGAAGGATCTGTTCCTGGGGAGCCCGCGGTCGCGCGGATCAGGAGGATCGACTCCATCACGCTACCGACCGCGAACCGCAGCGCCTTCTCCGACATCGGCCGGCTGACGAACCGATCGGGGGCCAGCTCGCTCGCGTCGAGCGCGTTCTTGATCGGCCCCGTCGGGTCATCACCGATCAGGATGATCCCGACCTCGGCGCGCCCCACCATCCCACGCAACACCTCGACCAGCGCCTTGCTGTCGCCCGCCTCGAGCGTGGCCATCACGACCACGACATGCGGGCGGCGCTCCGCGAACAGGTCGATCGTATCGTCGCCGCCGGAGCTGACGAGCACCTCGACATGGCCCTGCTGCGGGAGCGGCTCGGCGAGCGCCGCAACCAGCTCCCCCATGCGCTCCGCATCGGCGACGATCAGGACGGTCCCCACGAGTCACCGGGATTGTACAACGTGGCGCTGCGTCCGCCGGGACCTCACAGCGCGGATATCGGATCGACGTCGAGCCCCACGCGAACCGTGCCGGTGATCTCGGCCGCCAGCACGCTCCGGGCGACCCGGCGGAGCGCCTGACGGTCCGCGCTGCGCAGCCAGATCTGCCAGCGGGTTCGCCCCCGCAGGCGCTCGAGGGGCGCCGGCACCGGGCCGCGGATCTCGACGTTGCCCCCGACGTCCGAACGCCTCGCCATCGCCTCCGCCAGCTGCGCGAGCTTGTGGGCCGTGCCCGCGACCTCGTGCTCGTGCTTGCCGTCGATCCGGACCGCGATCAGCCGGCCGTGGGGTGGATAGCCGAGCTCCTCGCGTTCCGCCGATTCGGCCTGGAAGAAGCTCTCGTAGTCGTGCCTGGCGGCCGAGACCACGGCGGGCGCGCCCGGCCGATAGGTCTGGATCATGACCCGCCCGGGACGCTCGCCGCGCCCCGCCCGCCCGGCGACCTGCGCGAGCAGCTGGAACGTGCGCTCCGAGGCGCGGAAGTCCGGGAGGTTGAGCCCGGTGTCGGCGCACAGCACACCGACCAGCGTCACCCCGGGAAAGTCATGACCCTTGGTGACCATCTGCGTGCCCACCAGCACGTCGACCTCGCGCCGCGCGACCCGCGCGAGCACCGCCTCGATCTTCGGGCCGGCCGCGACGTCCCGATCGAGCCGGGCCACCCGCGCGGCCGGAAATGCCTCGGCGATCGCGTCGGCGACCTTCTCGGTCCCCAGGCCCTTGCGCTCGATCGTCCCCGCGCTCTTGCAGCTCGGGCAGATGTCCGGCACGCGCGCCCCGAACCCACAGTAGTGACAGCTCATCCGATCGCTGTGGCGGTGGTACGTCAGCGACACCGAGCAATCAGGGCACCGAAACGCGTGGCCACATCCGCGGCACAGCACGAACGTCGCGAAGCCGCGGCGATTGAGGAACAGGATCGTCTGGTCGCCGGCAGCGAGCGTTTCGGACAGCGCGGTGCGCAGCGGTGCGGACAGGAAGGCCTCACCGTCGGGGAGGTACGTGCGCAGGTCGATGATCTCGACGGCGGGCATCGGACGCGCCGTCGGGCGGACGGTCAGCGTGAGCTTGCGGTACTGCGCGCGCTCGGCGTGGGCCGCGCTCTCGAGGCTCGGCGTCGCCGATCCCAGGACGCAGACCGAGCCCGTGCGCTGCGCGCGGACGATCGCGACATCGCGCGCGTGGTAGCGCACGCCCTCCTCTTGCTTGAACGATCCGTCGTGCTCTTCGTCGACCACGATCACCCCCAGGTCCGCGAGCGGCGCGAACACCGCCGATCGGGCCCCTACCGCGATCCGGGCATCGCCGCGCCGGAGCCGTGACCACTCACCGAGCCGCGCCTGCTCGGACATCCCCGAGTGAAGGATCGCGACCAGATCGCCGAACCGCGCGCGGAACCGGGCCGCGAGCTGCGGCGTCAACGAGATCTCGGGGACGAGCACGAGCGCGGTCTTGCCCGCCGTCAGCGCCTCGGCGATCACGCGCAGGTAGACCTCGGTCTTGCCGCTGCCGGTCACGCCATGGAGCAAGAACGGCGTGAACGCGCGACGCGGCGCATCGGCGGGTGGGGCTGGCTCGTCGCGTGTCCGTCGCTGCAGCGCTTCGACGATCTCACCGACGGCGGTCGCCTGCTCGGCCGTGAGCACGGGCGGCGCGATCACGAGCATGTCCTCGCCGGTCGGCACGGCATCGAGCGCCCGCTCCCGCTCGCTGAGCGTGACGATCCCCGCCTTGGCCAGCTCGCGCACGGCGTCCTTGGCGCCCGGCACCCGTCGCTCGAGCGTGTCCAGCGCGATCGCCGCGCCACTCGCGAGGCCGTCGACCACCGCGAGGCGCTTGGGTGCGCGGGCGACCGCCGCCCGCGCCGCCTCGACCTCGATCGCCAGCCGGGCGACGCGCTCGCGCTTGAGCCGGACGCGACCCTTGTCGCGCTGATCCCGCTTCTCGGCCAACCCCTGCGCGATCAACGCGTCGACGATCCGCTTGGTGGCATCGCGCATGCCCGAGGCCAGCTGATCCCCGCTCGCGAGCTTCGCGAGCACCACCCGCTGCTTCGCCGGGAGCGCCGCGCCCTCCCCGTCGGCCGCCGCCTTGCCGGCCTCGGTCAGCGCGACCACGAGGCGCGAGACCACCCCGCTTCCGGCGGGCAACGCCGCGCGCAAGACCTCGCCCGGCGGCGCCTCGTAGTAGTCCGCGATCCACAGACACAGCTCGACCAGCTCGACGGACAGCGCCGGTTCGTCGTCGAGGACCTCGCTCAGGTCGATCGGCACCACGCCCTCGGGCGGCGCCGGCGCGTCCGCGCGCACCACGACTCCAGTGACCTTCTGGGTCCCGAACCGCACGAGCACGCGCGCGCCGACCTGGGCCCGAGCCGCGAGCTGCGGCGGCACCCGATAGTGATAGCGGCCTGGCACCGGCAGCGTGACCGCGACCTCCGAGAACTGGTCCGGCATCATCAAAGGTCCCAGCGCACCTGCGTCAGGCGCGCCGCCGGCCACATGGCGACCCTCCATCGCGGGCGTCTCGTGATCGGACCGCGATGTCCATCCTCCGGACAGAGGGTCCGGCGTGCGGACAAGCACACGTTCCCGCGGAAGCGTCCGCGACTGGCCGTCGTCACTTCGCGCTCACGATGGCCCTCACGCCGCTCGCCCTCGCGATGCGTCGCATCACTCCGCTCGCCCTCGATCACCCAGCTCACGGCATAGCTCGACGACCGCGTCGCGCAGCTCGGGGCGCTTCAGCGCGTACGCGAGGTTCGCGCGCAGATACCCGAGCTTGTCGCCTGCGTCGTGGCGGGTGCCCTCGAGGACGACGCCATAGACGCCGTTCGGCGAGGCCGCGAGCTCGCGCAGCGCATCCGTCAGCTGGATCTCGCCGCCCGCCCCTGCCTTGGTGCGCTCGAGCATCGGCCAGATCGCAGGCGGCAGCACGTAGCGCCCCACGATCGCGTACCGGCTCGGCGGGTTCGACTTCGGCTTCTCGACCATGTCGCGGATCCGCAGGTGACCGGTCGAATCGACCTCGCCGGCCACGACCCCGTACATGTGCTCCTTGCCCGCAGGCACCTCCATGATCGCGATCGCGCCCGCGCCCGTCGCCTCGTGGACGCGGATCAGCTGGCCGATTCCGGGGTTGGCGTCGTTGTCGATCAGGTCGTCGCCGAGCAGCACGGCGAACGACTCCTCGCCGACGGCGGCACGCGCGCACAACACCGCGTGCCCGAGCCCGAGCGGCTGCTTCTGACGGACCGAGATCAGCCGGACCATGCTGGAGATCGCGTGCATCGCGTCTGCGAGCTCGGCGCTGCCGCGCGAGCGCAGCGTGTGCTCGAGCTCGTAGGCATGATCGAAGTGATCCTCGATCTCGACCTTGTTGCGGCCGTTGATCACGACCACGTCCGTGATGCCGGCGTTCACCGCCTCCTCGATCACCAGCTGGATCGTCGGGACATCGACGATCGGCAGCATCTCCTTCGGCACCGCCTTGGTGGCCGGCAGGAACCGCGTCCCCAGGCCCGCGGCCGGGATCACTGCTTTTCGAACCTTGGACCGAGCCGACATGACGGCGCGACCTTACCATCAGCCCGGAGACATGGCCTCGCACCGCCCCTTCCCGCCGTCACCGCGACGTCTGGCGCTCGCGCGAGCGGCCGGATTGCACGCCGCGAGCCCGATCCTCGTCGGTGCCCTGGCGTGCAGCGCCGCGGTGATCGCGCTCGCCGCGCTTGGCCACGTCACGAGCGCACGGCTGGGCGAGTGGATCGCCGCGGCGTGCGATGGCCGCGCGACCGCCGCGCTCGGCCCCGGCGAGCTCGCGGGAGCGGCCCTCGAGACCGCGACGCCGATCCTCGTCGTCTCCGCGCTCGCGGCCGTGACCGCTCATCTCGCACAGACGCGCGCGCTCTGGCTGCCCCGCCGTCGCCTCCCCAACGCGCCGCAGCGCGCCCCCCGCCGAGGAACCCGCGCCAGCCTCGATCTCGCGTCGGCGGCGGTGATCGGCGCGGTCGCCTTCGGCTGGCTGTGGCGGATCGCGCCGCGCCTGGGTGGACTGACGCGCTCGCCTGGAGCCGGCGGCCTGCTCATCGCGAGCTTCGCGTGCGCCATTGCGGTCGCCCGGGTCGCGCTCGGCACCATCGACGCGCTGATCCATCATGTCCAGCTCACGCGATCCTTGCGCATGACCGCGACCGACCGGCGTGACGACGAGCGCCTCGCCGGAGCCGATCCGCGGTGGCGTGCTCGCCGCGCGTCACTGGCGAACGGGCCGAGTACCCGCGATGCCGTGGCCGGGGCCTCGCTCGTCGTCCTCGGCGATGATGCCGCGGTGGCGATCGCGTGGGACCCGATCCATCGGCCCGTGCCGGTGCGAACCGCGGCAGGCCGCGCCGCTCGTGCCACCCAGCTGCTCGGGCTCGCGCGCCGTCATGCTATTCCTGTTCACCGCGACGTGGCGCTCGCAGCTGCGCTCGCCGATGGTGAGGGTCCCGTGTCCGAGAGTTTGTGGCCACGGCTCGCCGAGATCACCGCTGCAACCCGAGGCCAAGTCGATGA
>WBZN01000743.1_pt1 | contig 18461 bp, 12 predicted proteins | sample 5204281 | NCBI WGS metagenome assembly WBZN01 (sample SAMN12344347, study PRJNA552823) | activated sludge metagenome | biome: Activated sludge suspended growth; feature: Nitrification reactor; material: Wastewater; isolation source: activated sludge from nitrification reactor of wastewater...
TGCGGATGAGCGCGACCCGCTCGCGGGGAACCCCGAGCGCCGTGGCGAACCGGTCGGCCTCGAACCGCGAGACGCCGATCAGCGTCGTCGCCGAGCGCAGGAGCGGGGCGATCAGCCGCCACTGGAGGTCCCGCGCCGCGACCCGCAGCCTCGAGGACGTCCCGCCGCTGTGGAACGTGAGGACGAAGCGCTGGCCCAGCAGGATCGAGACCAGCGCCCCCAGCGGCGGGACCAGCGTGTGGACGCCCTGGAGGTGCACGACGTCCCAGCGACGCGACGCGATCAGGCGCAGGAGGCCCGGCGCGAAGTACCAGTCACGGTTGGCCGGCCAGGCGCGCACCCGGACGACCTCGACGTCGTCGCGCGACTCGTGGTCGGGGAGCGTGCCCCCGGGGTCGGTCGTCGCGACCGTGACGTGATGGCCGCGGGCCGCGAGGCGCTTGGAGACCTCCTCGGTGTGCGTCTCGATGCCACCCACGAACGGCGCGTACCGGGGCGTGACCTGGAGGATGTTGAGCGGGCGTCGTCCCCGGGCGCCCGCCAGGCTCCCGAGGCGGCCACGGGCCAGGAGGTCACGTCGATCGCGACCCGCCCAGCGGCGAGCGCCGGCGAGGGCCAGGGCCCCGAGCCCGATGAGGGCCGGCAGGAGGATGACGCGGGCGAGCCACCCCGCGGCAGCGCGGCCCGGGCCATGGCCACGCGGGGAGCGGATGGGTGGCGTGGTCGTGGACGGCACGGCGGAACCTCGAGCGTCCGCCCGGCATCCTCGAGCTGATTCGACGTGATCAGCACGTCGACGTTGAGCATCAGCGCGGTGTGATCGTCGGGCTGGAGCTCGAGCGCCTTCTGCGCCGGAACCTGCGCGCCGGCCGCATCGTCGAGGTGATACAGCAGCAGCTCCGCCGCGCGGCGATAGTTCGCGTAGCGGACGGCAGGATCGCTGCCGTGATCCGCATCGGCGATCAGCACGCCCGAGAGCAACTTGTACTCACCGGCGGCCTCGTACATCTCGCGCAACTTGTCGCGCACGACCTCGATGCCCGGCTGGTGCTGGTGCACGAGCTCGAGCACGGGCACGGCGTCGGCGGGGCGGCCCGCCTGGGTCGACGCCCGCGCCGCGCGCAACGCCGCCTGGACCTGGGCGTCACCCACGGTGACGTAGGCCAGGCGAGTGGCCGCCGCGCTGACACCATCCCAGTGCGAGATCGATTCGTCGAGATCGCACAACATGTACAGCGGCTCCGAATCGCGCGGGTCACGCTCGATCCAACCGACGAGGAAGGAGCGGCCACGCTCGAGCTGACCGTGCGCGTTGAGCAGCTGGGCGAGCTTGAGCGTCGCGGTGCGCTCGGTCGGCATGTCGCCATCGCGCTCGGCCCGCAGCCGGAGCCGCTCGAGGCCGGCGATCAGGGTGTCGGTGACCTGTTCCTTGTCGAGCTCGTAGGCCTCCGTCAGGTCGGTCACCGCCGAGCCGTCATCACCGAGCTGCTGGCGGAAGCTCGCGCGCAGCAGCAACAACGCCGTGCGGCCGCTGCCGGTCACGGTCGCGAGCGCCTCGCCGATCGCGCGCTGCGCGGCATCGAGCTCGCCCGCAGAGGCGAGCGCCGCGGCGTGATCGGTGACGAGCTCGGGCACGTTCGGCGCGCGCTGGCGCGCCTTGCGCAGCACCTCGGCGGCCTTGAGCGGCTGGCCGAGGTGGGTCGAGTACGTGCTCGCCGCGGCGCGCAGCCGTTCGATCGCCAGATCGTCGGGCATCCGCTCGGCGTCACGCGTCATCATCTCGGCGAGCTCGGACCACAGCTCGCGATCGCGGTACCACTGCTCGAGGCGATCGTGGATCGCCGCATCGTCTGGGGCCGAGCCGTGCGCGAGCTCGAGCGTGCGCTGCACGCCCTTCGCATCGCCGGCGGCCTCCCACATCGTGGCGAGCCGACCGGCGAGCTGTGGGGCCTGCTCCGGTGTCTCGACGGCGAGCAGCCGCTCCATCAGGACCGCGCCCTCTCGCGGGTGGTCGTTGTCGCCGAGCTGGGACACGACGCGCCGCAGGATCTCGCGATCATCCGGCGCGACGATCAGCGCCGCGCGGTAGACCCGCACGGCGTCGGGGTTGCCGGTCTTGTCGAGGAGCTCGCCGAGCCGCAGCGCGACGTCGACGGTCGAGTCGCGGTGGCCACGCCGCTGCGCGTCCTCGAACCGCGACCACAGAAACTCGGCGATCCCATCGTCGTCGCCGAGCTTGCGCAGGGTCGACTCGTAGTACTCCGCTGCCTCGAGGTTGTCGGCGTCGTCGGACAGACAGTCGCGCAGCACGTCGAGTGCGTCGTGGTGGCGCTTGAGATTGTCGATCAAGAACCGCGCGTGCTCGAGGCGGAGCGCGTTGCGCTCGCTCGGTGTCATCAGCGCGGGCAGGGTCGACGAGACCACGCTCCCGAGGCGGTCACCGTCACCGAGCTCGCGGTAGATCGTGAGCAGCGGCTGCCACACGGCTCGCTCCGCGGGATTGCGCTCGCGCAGGAACTCGTAGACGTCGGCGGCGAGATCGACCTTGCGGTGGGCGAGGGCGCGGGTCGCGATCCGCATCGCGAGCCCATCGATCGGATCATTGGACCCCATCTGATCTGCGATCGGTGCGATCTCGTAGGTGAGATCGCGTGCCTGCGTGAGGTCACCCGCGGCGAGCCGGCGCTCGGCGAGCGCGAGCACGGCCCACGGGGCGGAGCCGAGCCCGTCGGCGGTCTCACGTGCCGCGGCGACGGCGCGGACGAGCAGCGCCTCCGCCCGCTGGTCTTGTCCCTGCTCGACGGCGGCGTCGACCGCCTCGCGGATCTGCTGCGGCGATGACGACGGCAGGTTGGCCCGGCGCTCGAGGAAATCGAGCAGCAGCTCGCCATCTCCGCCGTTGCGGGCGACGCGCTCGTACATCGCCATGATCTTCTCGTCGTCCGGGCTGTTGACCGCGGCCGTCTTGAGCAGACGACCGGCCTGGGCCCACCGCGGCTCGGCCGCGAACGCGCGCTCGAGCAGATCGAACCCCTGCTTGCGGCGCGCCTCGCTGCCGAGGAAGATCTCCGATAGCCGGTACAGCGCGTCGACCTGCGCCGGGGTCGGCTCGGCATCGGTGCCGGCGAGCTCGAACATCTTGTCGAGCGTGCGTGCTTGCTCGGCGTCGTCACCGATCGATGCGGCGACGCGCGCCTGCGCATAGAACGCCTCCGCGAGCCGCTCGCCGAGAATCTCGACCCGGCGATACAGCTTCGCGGCGGCGCGCGGATCGTTGGCGTCCTGCTCGAGTGCCTCACCGGCGCGCATCAGGAGGTTGGCGATCAGCGGCGGATCGTCCTTGCGGCGGAGCCGTTCGACGACTTGCTCGACCGCATCGACGAACCGCTTGGTCTGGTTCGTACGCTTGGCGAGCGCGCGCGTTCGTTCGTGGAGATCGGTGCGCGAGGGCATCACGCCGATCGCGCGGATCAGCGCGTCGAGTGCCTCGTTGCCGCGATCGAGTTGACCGTCGAGCGCCTCGGCCATGTCGGACAGCAGCCGCGCCTGGCTATGCGCCTCGGGGTTGGTCGCGAGCCGCTTCTCGAGCACCTTGAGCAGCAGCTCGCCCTCGCTGTGGGCGATCAAGCTGCGCCGCAGGCGGCGGACCTCGGCATCCGAGGCGATCGCCGTCTCCATCGCGGACTCGAGCAGCTCCTTGGCCTGATCGGCCTCGCCGCGCGACGACGCGAGCTTGTGGAGCTCGAACAGCACCTCGCTGGCGCCGACCGCGTTCTCATCGTCACCCGCGGGCGTGCGTCGCACCACGAGCAACAGGGCGCGATAGGTCCGCTCCGCCTTCTCGTGCTGGCCGGCGGTGCGGGCCATCTCGGCGAGCTCCTTCTGGATCGCGGCATTCGACACGTCCATCTTGGACGCCGCCTCCATCTCGGTCATCGCCTCGTCGAGCTTGCCCTCGGCCTGCGAGACCCGAGCGAGCTCGACGTGGAGCGCGGCGCGTTCCGGCGAGCGGCGACGGCCGAAGTCATTGATCAGCTCGGTCAGCGCGGCGCGCGACTCGACGAGCTTGCCGGCGACGCGTTGCCCGATCGCGAGCGCGGTGCGCAGGTCCTTGTCGGACGGATCGAGCGCGAGCGCGGTCTCGAGCGCGGGGATCGCCTTGGCGGGCGAACCGAGCTTGTGGAGATAGATGCTCGAGGCTTCACGCGCGAACTCGCGGGCCAGCTTGTCGTCCCGGAGCTGCGGCAGCGATCGGGTGAGGTGGCGCGCCAGCGGCTCCCACAGCTCGGCCTTGCGGTAGAGGTCGGCGAGCAGCAGGCGAAGCTCGATCGCTTGCTCGCGATCGTCGAGGTTGACCTCGATCGCGGCGATCGCGCGGTCGGGCTGGTTCGCGGACAGGTGTGCCTTCGCGAGCTGCGACACCACGAGCAAGCGCTCGGCCGGTGGCACGGTGCCGAGGAGGCTCTCGAGCCACGGCACGGCTTGCGCCGGTTGACTGCGCTCGAGGTTGAGGCGCGCCAGGGCGCGAAGCGACTCGCTCGTCGGCGCCAGGGTGACGACCCGGCGATGGCCGGAGATCGCGCGCTCGATCTCCTTGGTGTCGGTCTCGGCGACCTGGGCATAGCGCGCCCACAGACGCGCCGAGCGAGCGGTCTCCCCACCGGACTCGAGGCGCTGGGCCTGCTGCTCCAGCAGGTCCGCGAGCTGGCGGTGCTGCCCCTTGCTCGACAGCAGCTCGGACACCGCCTCGATCGACGCCTCGTGACCCGGGCTGTCTTCGAGGTTCGCCTTGAGCGCGTCGAGCCGGCCGCCGCGCTCTTCGACGATGCCGACCAGCTTCGCGAGCTCGAGCCGGAGCACCAGCTTCTTGTCGCCGGAGTCCGCTGACGACTCGAGGCCGAGCTGGATCTGACGCAGCGAGAGCAGCTCGGGTACCCTGTCCTCGAGCCCGAGGAGGTGAGCGAGCCGTTCGATCACCTCGAGATCGTTGGGCGTCGATGCGAGCACGCTGCGGTACATATCGATCGCGGCGGAGTTGTCGCCGAGCTCGACGGTCGCGAGCTGGGCCGCCCGCAACCGCATGTCGCGGCGGGTGTTCTGATCGAACGGCAGACGCGCGGCCTCGACCAGGGTGTCGACCGCCGCGCGGGCGCGGCCACCGGTGCGATAAAGATCGACGAGGGCGTCGATCGCCCACTTCGCGACCGCGTCGACCGATCGCGCCGAGCGGATCGCGGCGGTCCCGCGCCAGGCCGCGGTCGCACGACCGAGCACGGACGACAGGATCGACAGCGCTTGCTCGCGCTCGCCGAGCTTGGACGCGACGTCGGCCGCACCGACGAGGGAATCGAGATCTCGACCATCTGCGTCGGCGAGCCGGCGCAGGGCCTCGAGCAGGGCGGGCGTGGTGCCTCCGTCGCGCTCGAGCGCGACGAGGTCCGCTAGCCACGCGGCTCGATCTCCCCCGAGCTCGAGCGCGCGGCGCAGCGCGCGGGTCGCGTCGAGCTTGTCACCGCGGTGGTCGCGGTGGAGCAGCGCGAGCCGCTGGTAGAACACCGCGCCGACCGCGGACGGCAACTTGTGCTTGTCGAGCGCGGTGGTCAGGGCAGCCGCGAGCTCGTTGTAGGCGCTGCTCTTGGCGGCCGCGACCTCGAGGATCGAGAGCAGCTCGTCATCGAACGCCTCGCGGATCCCGCAATGGCGCACCACGGTCGAAGCGGCGTCGTCCCAGCGGGCGAGCTGGGCACCGAGACTGGCGAACGCGTGGACCGATCGGCGATTGCCGGGCTCGACGGCGGCGACCTGGGCGTAGGCCTCCGCGGCCTGCTTCGGGTCATGCAGGTGGTCGAACACGAGGTCGGCGTAGCTCAGGCGCAGGCGCGCGGCCTCGCGCGGATCGTCACCGAGCGCCGCGATCGCCTCGGCGTAGGCGAACGCGGCGGTCGTATAGTCGCCGGTCGACTTCGCGAGCGAGTTGAGCTGGTTCTCGATCAGCTGATCGCGCGGGGCGAGCGGGAACGCCTTCGCGAGATCGGCGAGCGCGCCGGGCGCATCGTGCTTGTGCTCGAGGCGAAGCTGCGCGGCTTCGCGAAGCAGCGCGAGCCGGGTGCGGTCTTCCTTGGCCTCGGCCATCCGCGCCGGCAGCAGGTCGAGCACGCCGCCGAGATCGCCGTTGATCCGGAACGCCTGCGCGAGCGCGTCCGCGGCTGCGGATCGCGTCGCCTCCGTGTCGAGCAGCGCGGTCAGTCCGGCGCGGGCCTCCTTGCTCGCAGGATCGATCGCGATCGCGTTGCGGAACGCCGCGAGCGCACGGGCGGGGGCGTCGAGGTGCTCGCGCAGCGCATCACCGAGCCGCACGAGGCGAGCGACGGTGCGCGAGGTCGCGCGATCCGACGCGCTCTCGAGCAGATCCGCCATCTCGCTCCACCGGCCGGTCTCGGCGAGCAGATCGGCGAGCGCCGAGACGCCCTCTTCATCGTCCTTGTGATCCGCGACGACGCGCTGCCAGGCGCTGATCGAGGCGGTGAGATCCTTGCGCTGCTGCTGATGCACGAGCGCGACGCGCACGAGATCGGCGCGTTTCTGGTTCGGTGCGCTGACCTTGCTCGCGCGGCTCTCGAGCGCGGCGACCAGATCGTCCCACCGCTGCTGGGTCTCGAGGATCCCGATCCGGGCATCGAGACCCGAGAGGTCGTTCGGATCGCTGTCGATCCGGCGCTCCCACAACGACAGCGCGCGATCGGTATCGCCGAGCGTCTCGGCGAGCTTCGCGGCCTCGCTGAGGATCGCGCTGCGTGCCGCATCGTTGCCTTCGAGGTGCGCCTGCCGCTCGAGCACGCCGAGGCGCTCCTTCGGCCGGTTGGTCTTGTCGTAGAGCGCGGCGAGCTTGCGGGCGACCTTGAGCTGCTCGTGCTCGGCGGCGCCGCTGGTGGCGGAGGCCTCGACGAGGAGCTTGATCGCCTCTTCGGTGTCCTGGAGGCGCTCGAGGCGCGTCCGCGCGGCCTCGCCGAGCAGCTGGACGCGACGGGTCGGGTCGGTCGACGCGCGTGCGGCCGTGGCGACTCCCTCGGCGTACCGATCGTGATGATTGCCGCGCTCGGCGAGCGCCCGGAGCTTCTCCTCGGTCGAGGACGACTCGGGGGTCATCGCGAGCAGCGCGGCGTAATGATCCATCGCCGCCGGAAGGTCGTCGAGCTCGGCGAGCCGCGAGCCGGCCTCCTCGTGGAGCGGCCCGCTGCTCGTCGGGTCGATCGCGATCACGCGCTCGAGGATCCGGATCACCTCGCGCGGGCGCGAGGTCTGGTCATAGTGGGAGCGCAGGAGATCGAGGGACGAATCGCGGACCGCCTTGCCGGCGTTCGCGAACTCGATGATCCGCTCGAGCAGCGCCGTGCTCTCCTTGTCGTCATCGGCCTCCGCGAGCAGCGGCCTCGCCGCGGCGAGTGCGCGCTGCGGGTCGTGCAGGTTGTCGAGCCACGCGGACGCGATCCGCGCACGGCTGCGCTCGCGATCCTTCTTGGGCTGGCTGTCGAGCCGGCTCTCCCACAGCGTGATCAGCTCCGCCCACCGCTCGTGTCGCTCGAGGAGACGCTCGAGGCTCTGGCTGATCTGCGCGTCCTCGGGGGTCAGCGGGAGCAGCCGCTGGTAGTAGACGATCGCCTTGTCGGGCTGGTTCGCGACGTCCTTCGCGAGCTGCGCGGCTTCGCGAAGCAGGCGGACGCGGCGGCCGTTGTCCTTGGTCGAATCGACCGCGCGGTCATAGAGACCGAGCGCATCGTTCCATCGTTCGGCGACCGTGTAGATGACGGACAACCGCTGCAGCGCGGTATCCGAAGACGGCGCCAGGGACGTGACGCGCACGAGGATCTTCTCGAGCACGGTCGGATCGTCACCGAACCACTCGTCACAGAATCCGCCCGCACGCTCGCCGATCATCTCGGCGACCTGCGGCTCGACGGAATGGACGAGCGTCTCGTTATAGAGCGCGACGATATCGTCGGGACGTTCGAGGTCGGCCGCGAGGGTCTCGACCTCTTCCCACGCGCTCACGGCGTGGGGCGAATGTTTGACGGCAGCGGCTGCATCGTTGAATTGAGACAGATCGGCCATGTGCTCCTCGATCGCGACGCGGAGAGAAGAGAATCAAGCGCGACCCCGATCGCGGTTGATTTGCAGATGAAATCTATCACGCTCGGGTCTCGCCCTCGCGGGAAGGCCAGCGGTATCGCCGGTTTGGATCCGGATTTTTCGGAAAGTTCCTCGGAACGGTTCAGAACTCGTGGTGGATGCCGAGCACCGCGGAGAACGGGCCCTGGAAGGCGAGCGGCAGGCCGAACGCGGTCCGCCGCGTCGCGTCGGCGCCGGTGACAGTCTTGAGGAAGACCAGGTCCTCGTAGCTGCCGCCCACGATCGGTCGAACCAGTCCCTGGGCGTACACCTCGTCGAGGTTGGTCGCCAGGGTCCGGTCGAAGACGTTGAACATGTCCAGCGTGAGCTCGAAGCCCCGCCATGTCGCCGACAGGCGCACATTGGCCTGCGCGAGCATCGGACCGCGCCCGGCGCCGCCGCGCGGCAGCACGGGGATCATGCCAACATCGGTCTCTGCGAAGACGTTGCGCGGACGCCCGCTCGCCAGGGACAGCCGGGTCGAGATCCCGACCGGGACTCCGCTGAGCTCTCCGCTGCGAGCGGCCTCGACGTACAGCCGCTGCCCGACGTCGGTCGGGAGTGCTCCGGTCTCGTTCGGCGTGGAGAACGACGTGTCGTACGCGTCGCCGCTGTAGAGCGCCACGCCCTGGCGCGGATCGTAGGGCCCCGGGAACGTCCCGACGGTGCGCCCGGCGATGTAGCCGGCCCGGAGCGTCAGCTTCCCGGTCGGCGTCGTCGCGATCTCGGCGGCGATCAGCTCGGAGTCCCGGGTCGCGGGTAGGCCGCCGGCGCGCCCCGGATTATCGAAGCCAGTCGCGGTGGTCTCGAGCCCGCGGCGCAGCGAGCTCGCCTGGAGCCAGACGGTGATCTGCACCGCTTGCGACAGGCCGACCTGGAACCCAGCGGTCACCTCGTCCTGCGCGATCGGCTGTACGCCGGGCATCACGCGATAGGTCGAGCCCTCGTCGATGTCGCGCGAGGCCCCGAGTGCGTTCACGGCGTCGTGCACCGTGTGATCGCGGCGGATCACCGTCGTGCCGAGGCCCGCGGGCAACAGCGCGTGGCTGCGACCCATGCTCGCCCACAGGCGCGAGCGGCCGCCGCCGAGCACATCCCAGCTCATGCCGAGCCGAGGCGACAGCTCGTTCGAGAAATGCAGCCGCGGCCCGACCCACATCAGCTCCCAGCGCATGCCGCCATCGACCCGAATGTCTTCCTGGGGTGAGAACGTGTCCTCGATGTACGCGGCCGTGTAGCGCGTCCGGTAGGTCAGCTCGGAGCTCGCCGCGTAGTCACAGCGCGAGCCAGGAAGGTCATCGCACTGGCCCACCACGTAGCGCAGGTGATCGAGGTGGCCGTCGAACAGGCTGCGCTGCTGGTCTCCGCCCGTGAACCGCGAGGACGTCACCAGCCGCGCATCCTCGAGTGTGGCGCCGGCGCGGAGCACGTTGTCTCCGATCTGGTGCGCGATGTCGGCGGTCACGGTCGGGCGGTCGCCGGTGACATCGACGAGCGGCCCCGCGCCGCCGCTCGCGAAGTAGCCGAACGGAACCGCGCACTGCTGGATCAGCGGGTACGTGCCGTCGTTGCACCGCGCGGCGAGCCCGGGATCGTCGGCGAGCGTGTTCGGGATGTACGCGCTGAGGAGCTGCGGGATGTCCTGGGCAGCCGGATCGTGTGCCGATTCGCGGTGATCGCTGCGATGCCAGGCGAGCTGGACCCGGGCGTGGGTCGTGGGCCAGGTGCCGCGCCAGGTCGCCATTCCGTCGCCGACCAGATCGAGGCGATCCGTGCCGGCCGCTTGCATCGTCGCGTTCGCGAGGAAGCGCGTGGTGTGAGTCGCCTGGCCGACCAGGGTCAGATCGATGTGGTGCGCGCCCAGGTCGAGGCCGGTGCGCGCCATCACCGGCACGGACCAATCGAGCGTGCGGGTCTCGGTGCGCCCGATCGTGTCGAGGATCAGCGTCCCGGGCAGCCCGTCAGGGGTGCCGTCCGCGTCGAGGTCGACGACCCGGGCGGTGCGCCAGTGATCATTCGTGGTCGCGACGGCTGGCGCGATGCCAGCGGCATACCAGGCGGTCCCGCCGAACAGCTCGCCGAGCGGGCCGGTCGCGACGATCGAGGCGCTCGCCTCGGGGCCGCTGTCGGACGCGAGGCGCCGCACGGAGTAGCTGCCGGCCGCGATCGGACGGCCTCGCCCCGGCGCCGTGAGCCCCGCCCACACGTACGCCTCGAGGACGTGCGCTGTGGTGCCGCCCCGTAGCTGCGCGTCGATCGTGCCGCCCGTGCTCGTGCGATCACGTGCGCTGAAGCCGCCGGCCGTGACGAGGATCCCGTCGAGGAAGGTCAAGGGGACGCGGGTATCGGCGACGCCGGTCCGGATGCTGTCGGAGGGCGCGCCGTCGATCGTCCAGCGATTCTCGAGCCCGGTGGCCCCACGGAACACGAGCCCGGCCTCATCGCGGCTCGCACCGAGGCCATACGCCGCGAGCACATCGTAGCGGGCATCGGCCACCGGCAAGCGCAGCAGGTAGCTCGCCGGCAGCCAGGTCGACAGGGCAAACGGTGACTCATCGGCGAGCGGATCCGTGTTCGTCGGGCAACCGAACGTGTGGGGCTTGTCGCACTCCGTTGCAGGCTCGGCGGCGGGCTGCTTGCCCAGGCCGAACAGGTCGTGAGGATCGTCGGCGTGCGCGGCGTGGCTCGCCAGGATCGTCGCGAGCAGCGCAAAGCGACGGCGCACGCCCGACCGTAACATGCCGACATGCCGTGGTAGTCCCCACGCCGCGGAGGAAGCGCTCCGACCGCGAATCACTCCGGTCGTCACGTGTCCATGGCGGCGACGCCGCTCACGTTGCGCTCACCCGTGCACCTGCGCCGGCGGACGGCCCTGACTCGTGAGCGCGGGTGAACCGCCGGTCAATCGACCGAAGTGCGGTCAGTGCTTGTGGCCGGGACCATGATCGTGGTCGGCGTGATCGCCATGGTCATGGTCGTGGTTGCAGCCCGGGCCGTGCTCGTGGGCGTGGCTCGCGATCTGTTCCTTGACCTTCGCCATGTCGAGCTTCTTGGCTTGGGCCACGAGCTCGTCGAGCGCGGCGGGCGGCAGCGCTCCGGACTCGCGGAACAGCAGCACGCCGTCGCGAAACAACATCAACGTCGGGATCGACTGGATGTTCGCCGCGCCGGCGAGCTCCTGCTGGGCCTCGGTGTCGATCTTGCCGAACACCACGTCGGAGTACTTCTCAGATGCCTTCTCGAACACCGGCGCGAATGCGCGACAAGGGCCACACCACTCGGCCCAGAAATCGAGGAGCACGATGCCCTGCTTCTCGATGGTCTGCTGAAAGTTGTCTCCGGTGATCTCGACGGTCGGCATCCGGGGAATCTGGCAAGTTGAACTGCGCTGCGCAAGTGCGCGCGTCACCGCTCTGCGGGGCGATCGCGCACGGCCAACGGATCGCGCGCGCCGGGCGGGTCCGGCAGCCGCGGGATTCACCGCAGCTCGCGTGCTACGGTTCGTGCGTGGCAAAGCTGCGGATCACGTACAACGCACCCGTCGTCCTGACGTTCGCGGTGCTCGCGGCGATCGTGACCCTGCTTCCGCTCGAGACGCGGACGCACTACTTCGCGGCGCACCCGAAGTTCATCGACTGGAGCAGCTACCTCGGGCTGTTCACCCACATCCTCGGCCACGGCAACTGGGAGCACTACCTCGGCAACTTCATGCTGATCTTGCTGCTCGGGCCGATCCTCGAGGAGCGTCACGGCTCGCTCTCGCTGTTGATCATGATGATGGTCACCGCGCTCGTGACCGGCCTCGTCAACGTCGCGTTCTCGAGCGGTCCGCTGCTCGGCGCGAGCGGCATCGTGTTCATGATGATCCTGCTTGCCTCCACCGCGAACATCAAGCAAGGCGAGATCCCGCTGACGTTCATCGCGGTCGCGCTGATCTACCTCGGCGGAGAGATCTATCGCGCGGTCGCCAACTCCGACAACATCTCGCACATGGCGCACCTGATCGGCGGGCTCGCGGGCGGGACGTTCGGCTTCCTCGGTGCGCGCGCCAGGGGCGTGGCGATCGACAAGCCGGTCAAGGGGCTTGGCTTGCCGGCCGCGCCCGTCCCGACGGCGCCGGCCCGCAAGTCTTCCGCCAGGTAGCGCGTCCGCTGCGTGATCGATGAGTGCTCGTCGATGATCGCGCTCGAGCAGTCCGCCGACCTTCGGCTCGACTACGAGCTTGAAGCGAACCGCGACGGTACCTGCGAGGTTCGGATCCTCGACGCGTCCCAGGTGTTCTCACTCGCCGAGCAGCTTGTTCAGCGTGCCGAGAACTGCCCGCATGCGAGCGCTATACTCCGATCATGGCGGATCCTTATCGCGACCCCGGCCTCGTGTGTCCGGCGTGCAAGCAGATGCTGCGCGAGTATCGAACCCGGTACGTCTGCGATGGTTGCGGAGGCATGATGGTGACGCTCGCCGACCTCGGCCGTGCGATCCACGATCTCACCAGCATCCAGCCGACCTTCGAGCTCGGCCACGAGCAACCCGGCGAGCGAGTTTGCCCGCGCTGCCCGCGGCGGATGTCGACGTGCAAGATCCTCGTCGGTCTCGATGGACAGATCGAACGTCCGCGGCCCGAGCTCGACTGCTGCGCGGAGCACGGCTTGTGGTTCGATGATGCGGAGCTCGCCGAGGTGTTCGAGAAGGTCGCTGGCAAGGGGTTCGGCGGCGGCGTCGGGCGCAAGGTCGGTGATCTCTCCAAGGGCAGCCTGGTCTCGAGCGGTGGGTGGAGCGCGATGTTCAAGGGACGCAGCGGCGGCTGGGGCGGTTGGTGACCGCGCTCTGAACGAACACCTTGTCGCCAGGCCGTTCGTCGCGGTTGTCGATCGACGACATCCTCGCCACGACGGACGAGGACCTGCGCACGCTGCTCGCTGCTCCCTGAGCTGCTGCGGTCAGCCGCGCGGCGTGCGACACTGGGGGATGTGGCCATGGCTCCGATCGTGGATGGTCAGTCGGCGAGCGGGTCCACCGTCCCTGCGGCCCGTGGTGGTTCCGAGCGGCGATCCGTATCGCGAGGATCCGGCATCCCGGCCGATGGAACGCACCGCGGAGCCGCGCACGCTCGCCGAGGTCCTCGCGGTGCTGCGTGCCGGCGGGCTGGAGCTCCGGCCGCGTCGCGGGGGCTTCGATCTGATGGGCTCGGTCTCGCGGGTCATGCCGGTCCGCGTCCGGCAGCCCGCGCGGGTTCTGCCCGAGGAGATGACGTGCGGCACCGAGGCGCCCGAGCTCCTGCTCGATCTCGCGCTCGCGCTGGTGCCGCTGTTCGGCCCGATGGTCGCGGACGTCCGCTACGCGGGGGCGATCCTCGTCGACGGCACGCGTGACCGCGTCGCGCTCGGAGCGGACGCGGCCGATCGCATCCAGCGCATGGGTCGCCGGGTCGCGACGCGCGCGCCGATCGTCTATCCGATCCTCGTCGATCTCGCGCACCGGATGCGGCACAGCCGGTGAACGGTCCTGCGCGAGGCTCGTGGCTACCTCGGCCGGCCCGGCAAGAAGTACGTCTGGCCCATGATCAGCGCGCACAGCGCGATCACGCCGAGCGGTGTCGCTGGGTTGGCCCGGGGTGCCTGCGCGACGATTCTCAGTTTCAGGGCACTGGGGCGACCGCGCATCCCTGAATCAGGTGCACGGAATCGCCCGGCTTAGATGAAGAAATCGGGCAACAGGTTTGCGCCGGGCACCATCGCGTACTCGCTGAGATCGGTCTTGCCCTCGGCCGCGAGCACCTCGTCGTCGATGAAGAAGTTGCCGGTGACCTCGTGCGACGGCTTGTTCAAGATCGCATAGGCCGCGTCGCCCATGATCGCCGGGTTGCGCGAGCCCTTCATCGCGGCGTCGCCACCGAGGAGGTTCTTGATCGCCGCGGTCGCGATCGTGGTGCGCGGCCACAGCGCGTTGAACGCGATGCCGTCGTTCTTGAACTCGCCGGCCATGCCGAGCACGCACATGCTCATCCCGAACTTCGCCATCGTGTAGGCGACGTGGGGCGCGAACCACCGCGTCTCCATGTTGAGCGGTGGCGACAGCATCAGCACGTGGGCCGAGCCACCGGCTCGCCGGGCCTTCTTGAGGTGCGGGATGCACAGCTTCGATACCAGGAACGTGCCGCGCGTGTTGATCGAGTGCATCAGATCGTAGCGCTTCATCTCCGTGTGCTCGGTCCCGGTCAGGCTGATCGCGCTCGCGTTGTTGACGACGATGTCGATGCCACCGAAGGTCTCGACGGTCTTGTTCACGGCGTCTGCGATCTGCTCCTCGTACCGGATGTCGCAGACGAGCGGGAGGCCCCTGCCGCCGGCGGCATCGATCTCCTTGGCCGCGGTGAACACCGTGCCTGCGAGCTTGGGGTTGGGCTCGGCGGTCTTCGCGGCGATCGCGACGTTCGCGCCATCGCGCGCCGCGCGCAGGCCGATCGCGAGCCCGATCCCGCGACTCGCACCCGTGATGAACAGCGTCTTTCCTCGGAGGGACATGGTGCGCGAGCGTAGATCAGACCGGGTCAGAACTGGTCGGGATTCATCGCGCCCGCGAGCAGATCGGGATCGACCGGCCGAAGCGTCTTCGCGAGCATCTGCGCGGCGGCGATGCCGAGGACCGAGCCGACACCGAAGCACCAGAAGCCGATCGCGACGCCGACGAAGCCCGGCCCCCCGGGCTTGGTCGCGACGAACACGCAGCCGGTGATGAGCGAGATCATGATGGCGAGCAGCGCGACCGTCGTGGGGGCGATCGGTAGCTCGAGCCTCTTGCGCATGAACGCGAGCGCCGCGGCCGCGATCAGCCCGAGGCTCGCCGCGATGCATAGCCCGAACGTGGCCCAGCCCATCGGCGCGAACGCCCCGGAGGTGGTCTCGGCCGCGCTCGGCTCGGTCTCGCGCAGCGCCGAGACGAAGGCGCCGTTCGACATGTGGCCGCCACCGCCGAACACGTCGCAGTTCGCGCAGCCCCTCGGTCCGAATCCGATGTCGTTGAGCATCGGCCGCGACAGCCAGTGCCGCGAGAACGCGGCGAACAGCAGCAACGCGGCCGCCGCGAGCGCGAGGCCGATCCCGAGCATTCGGGTGTCCTTCGTGGCCGGCGCCGGGATATAGAGCTCGTCGGTCATCGCGTTCCTCGCTACTCGGTCTTTTCCCACCACTGACACCACCAGTTGCCGCCGACCAGGATCCGCAGCTTGGGATGCCAGCAGTACGACAAGTTCTCGTCGGGGTTCAGATAGAACAGGCAGTTGTCACACTTCTCGTCGCCGTAGGGCTGGCCCTTGAGAACGGCGTCCTCGGCGAGGTGCTTGAGCTGGAGCGCCAGCTTCTCGTCGATCTCTTTGGGTTCGGGTTTCGGCAACGGATCGTCGGCCATGTCGCCGCCGAGTCTAGCATCGCGGCTCTGGCGCCGAGTACGGTCCGCACCAGGGATCCATCGTGACGTTTCGGTCGCGCGTCGAGATCCAGCAGCCGCGACCGGGGTTGCCGGTCGGGCGCGCTTCGCATGAGCCGGTCACTTCTTGCGGCGCAGGCGCTGCGCGAACCAGTCGACCGTCTCGCTCATGCCTTCGGCCACCTGGTGCGTCGGTGCGTACCCGAGCGCTGCCTGGATCTTGTCGATCGCCGCCTGCGAGTGCGGGATGTCGCCCGGGCGCGGGGCCTCGTAGGTGGGTTCGGCGGTCGCGATCTCGGGCGCGTCCTTCGAGAGGTCGTCGCGGATCATCGCGAACAGCTCCTTGAGGTTGGTGCGCCCGTTGCAGCCGCAGTTGTAGACGGTCCCTGCGACCGCGGGATCGCTCGTCATCGCGGCGAGGATGTTTGCCTGCACGATGTTGTCGACGTAGCAGAAGTCGCGGCTGCTCGAGCCATCGCCGAAGATCACGCACGGCTTGTTCTCGAGCAGCGAGGCGATCCAGCGCGGGATCACCGCCGCGTACTGGCCGTTGGGATCCTGGCGCCGGCCGAACACGTTGAAGTAGCGCAGGCCGATGTTCTGCTGGCCGTAGACGTCGTGGAACACCTGCGCGTAGATCTCGTCGGCGCGCTTGGTCGCCGCGTACGGCGACAGCGGCTTGCCGATCCGATCTTCGTGCTTGGGCAGCCCCGGATGATCGCCGTAGACCGACGAGCTCGACGCGTAGACCACGCGACCGACGTTGGCGTCCTTCGCCGCGACCAGCACGTTCAGGAACGCATCGACGTTGTGCTGATGCGAGGCGATCGGATCCTTGATCGAGCGGGGCACCGAGCCGAGCGCGGCCTGGTGCAGCACGATGTCGACCTCGGCGACGGCTTCCTTCGCGACGTTCGGATCGCGGAGATCGCCTTCGATGAACCGGAACTGGAGACGCTCGTCGGGGTTGATCGCGAGGACGTCGTCGATGTTCCGCTTGTGCCCCGTGATGAAGTTGTCCACTCCGACGACGGTCTGGCCGAGATCGAGGAGGCGCTCGAGCAGCGCCGAACCGATGAATCCGGCGACGCCGGTCACCAGCCACTTGCGTGGCGTGTTGACCAGGTCCTCGCAGACCTCGTCGTAGCGGTTGAGGCTCATAGGCTCCAGAGCCGGATCCCGCGTGGTGGTTTGGTGCCCGAGGGCAGCGCGCTCTTGACGTCGATCACCACGCCCCCATCGCGCACTCGCTCGAAGATCTGCGCGGGGTTGGTGATGTATTCCTTGTGCGCCACCGCGAGGAACACCGCGTCGAGGTTCTGGAGCTTCTCGAGCGCCGTGATCTCGATCTTGTACTCCTCGAACGCCTCGTGGGGATCGCCGAGCGGATCGTGGACCATCGCATCGATGCCGAACGTCGCGAGCTCCTGGACGATGTCCGGGATCTTCGAGTTGCGCAGGTCGGGCACGTTCTCCTTGAACGTGAGCCCGAGGATGCCGACCTTGGCCTTCTTGAGCGGGACATCGGACTGCGTCAGCATCTTCACGCACTTCTGCGCGAGGAACGGCCCGACGTTGTTGTTGATGCGGCGCCCGGCGAGGATCACCTCGGGCAGGTAGCCGAGCTCCTGCGCCTTGGTCGTCAGGTAGTACGGATCGACGCCGATGCAGTGACCGCCGACGAGGCCCGGCGAGAACTTGAGGAAGTTCCACTTCGTCCCGGCGGCCTCGAGGACGTCCGCGGTGCGGATGCCCATGCGATCGAAGATCAGCGCGAGCTCGTTCATCAGGGCGATGTTGAGATCGCGCTGCGTGTTCTCGATGACCTTGGCCGCCTCGGCGACCTTGATCGATTGCGCGCGGTGCACGCCGGCGGTGACCACCGAGCCGTAGACCTTCGCGACGCGATCGAGCGCCTCCGGCGTCTGGCCCGACACCACCTTCATGATCTTCTCGAACGTGTGCTCCTTGTCGCCCGGGTTGATCCGCTCGGGCGAGTAGCCGAGGAAGTAGTCGACGCCGTTCTTGAGGCCGCACTGGGCATCGAGGATCGGCCCGCAGACCTCCTCGGTGACTCCGGGATACACGGTCGACTCGTAGACGACGATGTCGCCCTTCTTGAGGTGCGGGCCGATCGTCTTGGACGCGCTGATCATCGGCCCGAGGTCCGGACGATTGTTGCCGTCGATCGGCGTCGGCACGGCGACGATGTAGAACGTGCACTGGGCGAGCTTCGACGGATCAGCCGTCATCTCGAGCTTGCTCGCGCCGCTGAGCTGTTCCGCCGTGACCTCGCGGGTGTCGTCGTGGCCTCGCTTCAGCTCGTCGATCCGGCGCTGACGGATGTCGAAGCCGACGGTCGGCAGCTTGCGCCCGAACGAAAGCGCGACGGGCAGCCCGACGTAGCCAAGGCCGATGACTGCAATCTTCTCTTGCTCGAGTGGGGGCATCAGCGACGAGGACATCACGATCAAGGACCCCGATTCAAGCGATGGAGCGTTCGACCGGCGTGAGCCGATGTTTACGCACGGAGCGGCGTGCGTACGATGACGCTTCAGTGGCGCTCAGCCGACGAGCAAGATGCCGAGGAAGCGCCCGTGGGGCATCAGCTGCGCGAGGGCGACGAGCTCCTGTTCGCGGGTATGGTGCGCGCGTCCGACGAGGGCGACGGCGTCCATGCAGGCGGCCGCGCTCGCGTGCTCTCCCAGCAGCTCGAAGCCGGTGAGATCGACGAGGATGTGAGAGAACAGCGCGGCGCCATCGAGCAGCACCTGCGCCAGCTGGGGGACGACCTGGCCGGCGGACTCGACGCGCGGCGGGGACAACAGGGCGAGCGATCCGCGCAGCCACCGCGTCGAGAACACGGATTC
>WBZN01000961.1_pt1 | contig 18444 bp, 9 predicted proteins | sample 5204281 | NCBI WGS metagenome assembly WBZN01 (sample SAMN12344347, study PRJNA552823) | activated sludge metagenome | biome: Activated sludge suspended growth; feature: Nitrification reactor; material: Wastewater; isolation source: activated sludge from nitrification reactor of wastewater treatment...
GGTCGCCGACGTGCGGCAGCACGACCTGCTGTCGCCGGCCGAGCCCTGCCTGCTGCTGCCGCTCGAAGCCGCGCCGCCGAGAGTCGCGCAGCAGCCGCTGACGCTGTTGGCGAGCACCGGCGGCGACCCCGAGTCGATCCTGCCCGCCATCGATCGCGCGCTGCGCACCGCCGCGCCCGGGGCACCGGTCTACGGCCTGGGAACCTTCGACGACGTGTACGCGGCGCTCCTCGCGCCGCAGCGCTTCGGCGCCGGCCTGCTCGGCGCCTTCGGCCTCCTGGGCGTGGCGCTCGCCGCCGTGGGTGTGTTCAGCGTGGTGTCTTACGCCGCCAGCCGGCGCACGCGGGAAGTCGGCCTGCGCGCCGCGCTCGGTGCCACGGCGCGCGACGTCGTGCGCCTTTTCGTGGGCGAGAGCCTGCGGCGAGTCGGCGTCGGCGTCGTCGTCGGGCTGGGGTTGGCGGCCGCGATGGCGCAGGCGCTGCGCGCATTGCTCTACGGCGTGAGCCCGCTCGACCCCGCGACCTACGCGGCTTGTGCCATGACCCTGCTGGCGATGGCGGCGCTGGCTGCCTTCGTGCCGGCGCGGCGGGCGGCGGCCGCGGATCCGGCGCAGGCGCTGCGTTCGGACTGATTGTTCCTCACGAAACGCGAGACGGAGGCGACATGGAATTCTTTCGGCAATTGAAGATCGCGGCGCGCGGTCTGCGCCGGCAGCCCGGATTCGCGATCGTGGCGATCGTCACGCTGGGGCTCGGGATCGGCGCCACCGCGGCGGTGTTCGCGGTCGTGGACGCGGTGCTGCTGCAGCCGCTGCCGTTCGCGGAGCCGCAGCGGCTGGTGCGGGCGTGGAGCAGCAATCCGGGGCGGGGCATCGCGCGCTTCGGCGTGTCACCGCTCGACTTCCTCGACTGGCGCAAGGAGACGCGGAGCTTCGAGCAGTTGGTCGCGTGGTCGGGCAGCAATGCGGCCCTGGCCACTCCGGGCGCGTCCGCCGAATCGCTGAGCGCGATTTACGTCACCGAAGGCTTCTTCGACCTGGTCGGCGTGCAGCCGCAGCTCGGCCGGCCGCTCGGCAACGCCGACTACGTCACGCCGCGCGCCACCGCGATCGTGATCAGCGACGCGCTGTGGCGCACGCGGTTCGCCGCCGACCGCGGGCTCGTCGGCCGTACCGTCGAGATGGACGGCGCGCCGCGCGAGGTGGTGGGCGTCATGCCTCCGGGCTTCCGCTTCCCCGGTGCCTTCGCCACGGTCGACGTGTGGGTGCCGTACGTCTTCAGTCAGGACGAGCTGCGCAGCCGCGGCGCGCGCTGGCTGTCGGTGGGCGGCCGTCTGCGCTCCGACGCCACGATGGCGGCGGCGCAGGCCGAGATGACCACGCTCGCCTCGCGCCTCGAGGCGCAGGACCCGGCGCACAACCAGGGCTGGACGGTGGCGATGGTTTCGCTGCGCGAGGCCGTGGTCGGCGGCACGCGGCAGTCGCTCCTGCTGCTGTTCGGCGCGGTGAGCCTGCTGTTGCTGATCGCCTGCTTCAACGTCGCCAGCCTGCTCGCGGCGCGCGCCTTCGCCCGCCGCGGCGAGGTCGCCCTGCGCGCCGCGCTCGGCGGCAGCGCCTGGCGGCTGTTGAGTCCGCTCGCGGCGGAGGGCTTGCTGCTGTCTCTCGCCGGCGGTGTTCTCGGGTTGGTCGCCGCGCGCTGGATGCGCGACGGCTTGCTCTGGCTCGCGGGCGGGCAACTGCCGCAGCTGCAGCCGGCCGCGTTCGACGCCTCGCTGCTGGCGGGCGTCTTCGTGGTGGCGGTGCTCTCCGGCCTGCTCTGCAGCGTGCTGCCGGCCCTGCCGGTGGTGCGCGGCGCGGTGTTCGCGGTACGTCGCGAATCGCCGGGCTCGAGCGCCACGGCGGCGATCCGGCGCGTGCTGGTCGTGGGCGAGGTGGCGCTGACGCTGGTGCTGCTCGCCGGCGCCGGCCTGATGGCGCGGACGCTGGTGAACCTGCTGGGGCAGGACACCGGGATCCGGCCGGAGAACGTGCTCACCTTCAACCTTTCGCTTCCCGCAACGGCCTACGCGGAGCCGGCCCGCCAGGCGGCTTTCTTCTCCCAGGCGCTGGCAGAGGTCGGCAGCCTGCCCGGCGTGGCGGCGGTCGGCGCCACCAACGTCCTGCCGCTCTCCGGGGACGACTGGAGCATCTCGTTCGATCGCCTCGACCGGCACAAGTCCGAGAACGAGCAGGAGTCGGCCGAATACCGGGTGATCACGCCCGGGACCCTGTCGGCGCTCGGTGTCGAGATCCGCCGCGGCCGCGGCGTGCAGGAGCAGGACCGGGCCGGTGCGCCTCTGGTCGCCCTGGTGAGCGAGTCGTTCGCGCGCCGCTTCTATGCCGGCGAGGATCCGCTGGGCAAGCAGATCCAGATCGGCGACCGCACGCCGCAGCCGCGCACCATCGTCGGCATCGTGGCCGACGTGCGCGAGGATCTCGCGGCGCCGCCGCCGGCGATGTACTACGTCGCGGCGGCGCAGAAACCGCTCGACGGCATGGCGATGGCGGTACGCTTCGATCCCCGCGTGACGAACCCCGCGGCGCTGCTGTCCGGAGTGCGTGGGGTCGTGGCGCGCCTCGATCGCAACCTACCGGTGGCGGGCGTGGCGACGCTCGAGCAGGTGCGCCGGGACTCGCTCGGCCGGCGCCGGCTCTCGGCGCTGCTGCTCGGCGCGTTCGCGAGCGCCGCGCTGCTGCTCGCGGTGGTCGGGCTATACGGCCTGATGTCTTTCCAGGTGAGCCAGCGCTCGGCCGAGTTCGGCGTGCGGGCCGCGCTCGGCGCGCGTCGCGTCGATTTGCATCGCCTGGTCCTGGGGCAGGGCCTGCGCCTCGCCGGCGCGGGCGTGCTGCTCGGCTGCGGGGTCGCCCTGCTGCTCGGGAGGCTGATCGCCGGCCTGCTGTTCGGAGTGAGCGCCAACGATCCGCTGACGCTCGCGGCCGTGGCCGGCATGCTCCTGCTCGCCACCGCTGCCGGATGCTGGGTGCCGGCGCGGCGCGCGTCGCGGCTCGATCCGGCGTCGGTTCTGCGGGGAGAGTGAGAGATGAGCGCGCTGCGCGATCTGCGTTACGCGCTGCGGCGCCTCGCGCGGGAGCCGCTGGCGAACGCCCTGCTGGTGCTGGTACTGGCGCTCGGGATCGGCGCCAACAGCGCGATCTTCAGCCTGGTCGACGCGCTGTTGTTTCGCGCGCTCCCGGTGGCCGAGCCGGAGAGCCTGATGCGCGTCAGTTGGAGCGCCGAGCGCGGCAAAGGCTTCACCGGCGGCGCCTCGTACCTGCAGTATCAGGAGAAGCGCGCGGCCATGGAGCGCGGCGCGCCGCCGCGCGATGCGACGCCGCGCGGCGCGTCGACGGGCGATGCGACGCCGCGCGGTGCGCCGCCGGGTGATGCGATAACGCGCGGCGCTCTGCCGCGCGATGCGATGCCGCGCGACGGAGTGTTCACCGGTCTCGCGGCGTTCGCCAACGGCGCCGAGGTGGATCTGTCGCTGGGCGGCGGTGAGCCCGCCCGCGCCATGGCCACCGTGGTGAGCGGCAACTACTTCGGCGTGCTGGGAGTGCGCCCCGCCCTCGGCCGCCTGCTCGACCCGGACGACGATCGCGTTCGCGACGGCAGTCCGGTCGTGGTGTTGAGCGACGGCCTCTGGCGCCGGCGCTTCGGCGCCGATCCCGCCGTGGTCGGTGCGAGCGTGCGCCTCAACGCGCGGTCCTTCACCGTCGTGGGCGTGGCGCCGGCGGGGTTTCGCGGCGTCACGTTCGAGGAGATGCCGGAGCTTTGGGTGCCGCTCTCGATGACCGCGGCGGCGATGCCCAACATGGTGCAATTCAAGCCCTTCGAGCGGCGCGGCTTCTCGTTCCTGGACCTGATCGGTCGCCTTGCGCCGGGCGTGTCGATGGCGCAGGCACAGGCGCGATTCGACAGCGCGTCGGAGCGCGAGCTGGCGGCGCAGTTGCCGCCCGACCAGCGCTCGCCGTTCGTCTGGGCCAGCGTGCGCCCGGCGGCGGCGGCCACGTTGGCGCAGGAGCGCCGGGCGCTGGTCGACCGCCTGTCGTGGATCCTGCTCGCGGTCGCCGCGCTGGTGCTGGCGATCGCCTGCTCGGTGGCCGCCGGGCTGCTGCTCGTGCGCGGCGAGCGCCGCCAACGCGAGCTGGCGGTTCGCCTGGCGCTCGGGGCCTCGCGCGGGCGTCTCGTCGGCGAGCTGCTGCTCGAGAGCTGCCTGATCGCCGCGGCCGCCGCGGTTGCAGGTTGGCTGATTGCCGCGTGGAGCTTGCGCGCCTTCGCCCTCGCGGCGCCGGCGGCCTTCGCGCTGCCGGTGGCGGCGGCCTCGCCGGTCTCCGATCCGCGCGAGTTGCTGTTCACGGCCGGCGTGACCTTGCTCGCCACCGTGCTCTTCGGGTTGTTGCCGGCGATGCGCGGCGGTCGCGCCGATCTCGCCCCGGCGTTGAAGCGTGAGATCCGCGGCTTCGCGCGCTCGGGCGACCGCCTGCGGTTCTCGTTGCGCGACGTCTTCGTCGTGGTCCAGGTCTCACTGTCGGCGCTGTTGCTGGTGGGCGCCGGGCTGCTGCTGCGCACGTTGGCAAAGGCGAGCGCGGTGGACCTCGGATTCGACGCCGACCATGCCGTGGCCCTGCGCGTCGACGTGGCACGCCAGGGCTATGGCCGCGACGCCGGCAGACAGTTCTACGGCCGGCTGTTGGAGAGTGTGCGGGCGCTGCCCGGCGTCACCTCGGCGGCGCTCGGGTATCACGTGCCCGTGCAGAGCACGACGGCCATGACGTCGCTGGAGCTCACCGGGTTCACGCCCAAGAAGGACGAGGAGCCGCGAGTGAGCTTCGCGCCGGTTTCGCCGGCGTTCTTCCAGACGCTCCGCATTCCGATTCTGCGCGGGCGGGACTTCGCGCCCGCGGACGACAGCGGTCCGCCGGTGGTGATCGTGAACCAGGCCTTCGCCGACCGATACTGGCCCGGCCGCGATCCGCTGAGCGAGCGCGTGCTCAACTTCGGAGAACGCGGCGCGCAGGTGATCGGGGTCGTGCGCACGGTACGCAACACCAGCGTGCGCGAGGCCGACGAGCCGTTTCTCTACGTGCCGACGGGACAGTTCTACACCGCCGCGATGACCCTGGTGGCGCGCACCGCCGGCGATCCGCAGAGCCTGCTGCCGGCGCTGCGCGCCGCGCTCGCGGCGCTCGACCCGCACCTGCCGCCGCTCGGCGCCGGCACCCTGCGCGAGCGCGTCGGTCAGGCGCTCGGACAGGAGCGCGTCCTGGCGGCATTGCTGTCGGCGTTCGGTCTCGTCGCCCTGGCGCTCGCGGCGCTCGGTCTGTACGCGGTGATGGCGTACGCCACCGAGATGCGCTCCCGCGAGTTCGGCGTGCGCCTGGCGCTCGGCGCCCGTCCCGGCATGCTCGTGCGGCTGGTGGCGGCGCGCGCGCTGACCCTCGCGGCGGTCGGTGCGGCGCTCGGCCTCGCGACCGCACTGGTTGCGACGCGCGCGCTCGCCGGCCTGCTGTTCGACGTGCCGCCGAACGATGCCATGACCTTCGGCGCGATCGCGGGCTTGCTTCTGGTGGTGGCCGCCCTCGCGAGCGCCCTGCCGGCGGCCCGGGCGGCAAGACTGGACGCAATCAGCGTGTTACGGCAAGAGTGATGAACGGAGAAACTTCGGCCCCGAAATCGAGTATCCAGGCCCAGGGCATATGGCGATCGTTCGCCATGCCGAGAGTTGGCGACCGCTCGAGGAGACCAGAACCGATGAAGATCCGGGGACCGATGAACCCGTTCGACCAGGCTCCGGAGGCGCGACGCGGGGCGAGCACGGGCGTGCCGCTCGAGACCGGTGGGCGGGTGGTTTGCGAGCATTTGCTGCCGCTCCTGCAACGCTTGGTGCATGGTCACGGTCTGCGCCTGGTCGAGCGCGCGGACGGGTTCGGCAGCGGTCTCGGCTTCCTGTTCGACGCCGCGCTGCCGCTCGAGGAGCTGGCGAGCTTGCCGCGCGAGCCCTTCGTGCACGTGATCGCGTCGCGAGGGCTGATCTTCTGCGAGCGTTGCTGGCAGAGCCTCGGCGAGTGGAAGGAACACAAGGACTCCTGGAATTGATCGTGGCCGGTCGGCGGGAGCAATCGAATCGCATGGGAGAGGCTCGACGATGACGCAGACGAACCCGTCCACCGTGTTCGCAGGCCTGAGGCTCGAAGCGCGCGGAGCGCTGCGGCGTCTCCTCCGCCGCCCCGGGTTTGCGGCCGTCGCCACCCTGACCTTCGCGCTCGGGATCGCCGGCACGACGGTGTTCTTCGCGGTGCTCGATCAGGTCTATCTGCGACCGTTGCCCTTTCCGCAGGCCGACCGCCTGGTGCGGCTGCGGGTCGCGATTCCCACCGCGGACGGTGGCGGTTACCTCGCCAACGTCCTGCCGGCCGAGGAGGTGATGCTGGCGGCGCGGGCCCGCACGCTCGAGACGGTGGTGGCGCAGCGCGTCGAGAGCCGCTCCCTGCTCGGCCACGGAGATCCCGTGGCACTGGGCGGTGCGAGCCTTTCGCCGGGCACGCTGGCGCTCTTCGGTTGGCAGCCGATCGCCGGCCGGTTGTTCACGCCCGCGGAGGAAGGGGCCGGTGAGGACAGCGCCGTGGTCCTGATCGGCGCCCGGCTCTGGCGCGAGAAGTTCAACGCCGATCCGGCGGTGATCGGACGCACGGTGCGGCTGGACGACCGCGTGTTCACGGTCATCGGCGTGCTGCCACAGGCCTTTCCGTACCGCGCCGACTTCTGGCTGCCGCTGCGCGTCGACGCCGCCGACCGGCGCGATCTGCTGGTGCTCGGACGGCTCGCACCGGGCGCCAGCCTGGCGGCGGCGCGCGCCGAGATCACGGCGCTCGCCAAGGAGTACGAGCGCACCTCCGGCCTGCACGCCGGCCTCGACGCCACGCTGCTGCGCGACAACCTCGTGCGCGACGAGCAGCGCGTGGCGCTCGGACTGTTCCTCGCGGCGGTGTTGTTCCTGACGCTCTCGGCGGTGAACCTCGCCGGCCTGTTGGCGGTGCGTGCGGTGGCACGGCGGCGGGAACTCGCGGTGCGCGCGGCGATCGGCGCCGGCCGCGCCCGCCAGATCGGCGGCCTGCTGGTCGAGCCCCTGCTGGTCGCCCTCGCCGGCGGCGTGATGGCGCTCGTCGCGGTGCGCGCGGCGACGCCGTTCCTCGGCGCGCTGCTGCCGCACGTGCTGTCGGAAGAGCTCGGTTTCCGGCTGCCCGGTCTCGATCTGAGGATCGTGGCGGTGGCCTTCGCCGCCAGCGCCCTCGCCGCGCTCGGCGCCGGCCTGGTGCCGGCGCTCGCCTTCGGGCGCACTTCGCCGCGGGGCGCGCTCGGCAGCGGGCGGTCGGCCGACCGATCAGGGCACGAGCGTGGCACCGGCTTCCTGCTCGCCTTGCAGGTGGCGCTGGTGTTCAGCATCCTGCTCGGCGGCGGTGCACTCATCGAGGGCTTTCTCCGCGCCAAGGGCCGCGGAGTGGGCTTCGATACGCGCGGCATGCTGGCGCTCGAAGTGCAGCCGTCGCCCGGCCGCTATCCGGACGACGGCGCGCGCCGGCGTCTGGTCGAGCGCTTGACGGCCGAGATCGGCGCGGTGCCGCAGACCACCGCGGCGGTGACGACGGTGAACCCGCTCGGCGGCGGCTCTTGGGGGTTCGGCGTCGGGCGCGCCGGCACGACCGCCGCCAACCTCACGACCGTGAATCTGCGGCTGGTCTCGCCCGGCTTCCTGGACGCTTTGCGCATTCCGCTCCTGCGCGGTCGCGATCTCGGTACTGGCGATCGCGAGGGGACTGCCCCGGTGGCGGTCGTCAGCCGGCGACTGGCCGAGAGGCTGTGGGGGAGCGAGGACGCGGTGGGCCAGATTCTCGCCGGACGGTCCCGCGCCGGCGGCGAGGTCGCCCTCACGGTAGTCGGCGTGGCCGCCGACGTGGCCGACGCTTACGATCTTCACGAGACGGTGTACCTGCCGTTCGCGCAGAACGCGTCGCATCCGGCCGCGGCGGATTCGCTGTGGCTGTTGGCGCGCGGCGATCTCGGGCGCGACGACTGGCGGCGCGCGGTCGAGCGCGCCGTCTGGCGGGTGGACGACACGCTCGCCTGGCGCGAGGCAAAGACGATGGATGGCATGCGCGACGAGGCGCTCGCGCAGAGCCGGCTCGGGAGCACGCTCGCCGCCGCGTTCGTGTGCGGCGCGTTGCTGCTCACCGCGCTCGGGCTCGGCGGCGCGGTGGCCTTCGCGGTGCGCGAGCGACAGGCCGAGATCGGGGTGCGTCTCGCCCTGGGTGCCACGGCGGCCGGAGTGGTGGCGTTGTTCGCCCGCCGCAGCGCGCTGCGTGCCCTCGTCGGCGTGCTCCTCGGCGGCGCGGCGTACGCAGTCCTGCGACCGCTGGTGGCGCACTTCATCGCCGGCGTGGGCGCGGCTGGTGGGTGGACGATAGCGAGCGCACTCGCGCTGGTGCTCGGGGTGGGCGCGCTGGCGTCCTACCTGCCGGCGCGCCGGGCAGCGCGCGTCGATCCGGTGATCGCGCTGCGCTCGGAATGACGGCCGGGGCGTGGCGCGGGCTTTCGAGTGGCCCGGCGCTTGCAGCGGCCGTTGGCGGGGTCACATGGCAGCGGTCGCTTAGCCCCTGGCGTCCTGGCGCCGGCGGCGATGACGCGGCTACAGTTCGGCTTTCAGGACTTCGGCGGCGCGCGAAGCCGCGCCGCGAGTGGGACGACTTGAGGGGGTACGAGCGTGAATGAACCGAGTGGGGTAGGCGTGGAGCAGCCGCTGATCAAGCTGCGCAATGTCGAGAAGTCGGTCGAGAGCAAGGCGGGTCGGACGTGGCTGCTGCGCCGCATCGACCTCGATCTGCGCGACGGCGAGTTCGTGACCATCATGGGTCCGTCGGGCGCCGGCAAGTCGACTCTGCTCGGCATTCTCGGCATGCTCGACGACGCCTGGGAGGGTGAGTTCTGGCTCGGCGGCGAGGCGGTGCACGCTCTCGCCCGCAAGCGGCGGCAGGAGCTCGCCAAGCAGTCGATCGGCTTCGTGTTCCAGCAATATCACCTGCTCGACGACCTCACGGTGGCGGAGAATCTCGATGTGCCTCTCCAGTACCGCAACGTCAAGGGCGCGGAGCGTCAGGCGCTGGTGGCGGACACGCTGGATCGCTTCGGCATCGTCGGCAAGAAGGACCTGTTCCCGAGTCAGCTTTCGGGCGGGCAGCAGCAGCTCGTGGGGGTGGCGCGCGCCATCATCGCGCGTCCCAAGCTCATCCTCGCCGACGAGCCGACCGGCAACCTGCATTCGGACCAGGCACACGAGATCATGCGCCTCTTCAAACGCCTGAACGACGAAGGCACCTCGATCATTCAGGTGACGCACTCGCACGAGAACGCAGCGTACGGGCATCGCGTGATCCAGCTGAAGGACGGCTGGCTCGAAGGCGAAGCGGCGCGCGGCTAGAGCGCCCCCGACGGAGGCGCCGAGCGCACTCCGACTTCCTGGCGGTGTCCCATTTCCGGACTGCGCTGTCGCGGCGGTGGGACGGGGTCACCGCCGCCGCGGCACGTCACGGCGATTCGTCCCCCGTTCCGGAGTCTCGCGGCTCGCCGAGGCGTGGCAGCCCGCTTGCAGAACTGCCGAGCGACCCATGAGCTCGGGCTCGCGACCGGGAGACACCGCCGATGACCAATCTCAAGCTTGACCTGCGCGTAGCGCTGCGGCGCCTCGCTCGCCAACCGCTCTCGACCGCCGTGGCCATCCTCACACTGGCGCTCGGCATCGGCGGCTGCGTCGCGATGTTCGCGCTCACCGACGCCGTGCTCCTGCAGCCGTTGCGATTCCCCGGCGCCGACCGGTTGGTGACGCTGTGGGACCGCGGCGCGGACGGCGGCAACGACAACGTGGGGTGGGCCACGGTCGTCGACTGGCGCCAGCGGAGTCACTCGTTCGATGCGGTGGCGGCGATGTCCACCTGGATGCCGACCGTGACCGGCGGCGACGCGGAGTTGCTCGAGGGCCTGCGGGTGAGCGACGGCTTCTTCCAGATGCTGGGCGTGCGCCCGGCCCTCGGGCGTTTCTTCACTCCCAGCGAAGACGTGCGCGGCAATCATCACGTGGTGGTGCTGTCGTACGGCCTGTGGCAGCGTCGCTTCGGCGGCAAGCCATCGGCGCTCGGGTCGTCGATGCAGCTCGGCGGCATCGACTTCACGGTGGTGGGTGTGCTGCCGGCCGACTTCGAGCCGGTGTTCGGCACGCCGCGGCGGCCGCTCGCCGAGATCTGGACGCCGCTCGCCTACAACGCTTCGCTGTCGTGGGCGTGCCGCGACTGCCGCCACCTACGCGTGCTCGCGCGCGTGAAGCCCGAGGTGAGCCTCGCGGCGGCGCGGCGCGAGATCGACGAGCTCGGCATCGCGCTCGCCAAGGAGAATCCCAAGTCCTACGGCGCGCCCGGCGTGGTGACCATCCCGCTGCAGGAGAGCCTGTTCGGCCCGCGGCGTCCGCTGCTGCTCGGCATCCTGGGAGCGGTGGGGCTGGTGTTGCTCATGGCCACCGCGAACATCGCGGGCTTGCGCTACGCCGCCGCGCTGCCACGAACCGGCGAGCTGTCGGTGCGCCAGGCGCTGGGTGCCGAGCGCCTGCAGTTGGTGCGTCTGCTGGTGGTCGAGAGCGCGGTCATCGCCGCGCTCGGCACCGCGCTCGGTATCGCCCTGGCGCGCGCCGCCTTGCGCGCTGCCCTGGCCTTCGCGCCGGGTGGCCTGGAGCGCCTGCAGCAGGCGGCGATCGGCGGCCGCGCGGTCGCGGTCGCCGTCGGTCTGGCCGCCGTCGCCACCGTGCTATTCGGCACCCTGCCGGCGCTGGCGGCGACGCGTTCGCTGTCCGGTCAGGGGCGCGGCGTGGTCGCGGGGCGGCGACGCGGGTTGACGTTCCTGGTGGTCTGCGACGTGGCGCTCGGCGTCGTGCTGCTCGCCGGCGCGGCGCTCTTCGGACAGAGCCTGCTCCGCCTGCTGGCGCAGCCTCCGGGCTTCCGGCCGGACGGCCTGCTCACCGTGGACCTCGACGTGGCCGGGCCACGCGCCGGCTCGACCGCTACGGCGACGGCTTTCTACGCCGAGCTCGCCACGCGGGTGCGCGCGCTCCCGGGCGTGGTCGCCGTTTCGGCGGCGTCGCAGCTGCCGATGAGCGGCAGCATCGATCGCTACGGCGTCCATGCGGAAGGACGCTCGAACGCCAACCCGGAGCTCGACCCGGCCGCGGACCGCTACGCCGTCTTGCCGGACTACTTCACGACCATGGGGATCCCGTTGCTGCGCGGTCGCGAGCTGTCGCCGGCCGATGACGCCGCTGCCGAGAAGGTCGTGGTGGTGAGCTCCGGGCTGGCGCAGCGGGTATGGCCGGGAATCTCTCCGCTCGGGCAGCGGATCAAGATCGGCGGCGTGGACGGTCCGTGGTGGACGGTCGCGGGCGTCGTCCCCGACGTGCGTCACGAAGGGCTCGAGGCCGCGAGCGCCGCCGCCGTGTACTTGCCGATGCCGCAATGGCCGGACGCCGAAACGTCATCGAGCCTGGTGGCGCGCACGACCGGCGACCCCAAGGCGCTCGCGCCCGCGGTGCGGCGCATCGTGCGCGAGCTCGATCGCGACGTCGCGGTGGCGCGGGTCACGAGCATGGCGGGGTTGATCGCCGAAGGCACGGCCGCGCGCCGCTTCGCGGCTCGCCTGCTCGGCGTCTTCGCCCTGCTGGCGCTGTTGCTCGCCGCGCTCGGCGTGCACGGCGTGGTGGCGCAGGCCGTGGCGTCCCGCCGGCGAGAGCTCGGCGTGCGGCGCGCGCTGGGCTCGTCGGATCTCGGCCTGGTGCGACTGCTGCTGCGTCACGTCGCCGGCTTGGCCGGCGCGGGAGCGCTCGCCGGAGCGTTCGCCGCGCTGCTGTGCGGTCGCCTGGTGCGTCGCGAGCTCTACGCCGTCGATCCGTCCGACCCGACGATCCTCGGCGCGGTGTCTCTGTTGCTGGTGCTCGTCGCGCTCGCGGCGGCGCTCGGTCCGGCGTGGCGCGTGCTGCGCATCGAGCCCACCGAAGTGATGCGACAGGAATGAGCCGCGCGCCGTTCGCGGCCCGCGATCTCGGAGGAGGGTGTGATGTCCGAATGGCTACGTGAGACGAGGTTGGCGCTGCGGAGCCTGCTGCGCTCGCCGGGGTTCACCGTCGTGGTGTTGCTCACCTTCGCCCTCGGCATCGGCGCGACCACCGCGATCTTCAGCCTGGTGCGCGGCGTGCTGCTGCGCGACCTGCCGTTCCCGCAGGCCGAGCAGCTGACGACCGTGTGGGAGCGCGCGCCGCAAGGCGGCAACGAGCGCAACCCGGTGAACGCCGGCAACTTCCTGCGCTGGCGGGAGCGCAGCCGTTCGTTCTCGCGGCTATCGGCCATGGTGCCGTGGAACGCCACGCTGGGTGGTCGGGACGCGGCGCCGCAGCGGGTGAAGATCGGCTACGTCTCGAGCGAGTTCTTCGACACGTTGGGAATACCGGCGGCGCTGGGTCGCGGGTTCCTGGAGGTCGAAGGCACTCCGGGCCATGACGCCGTGGTGGTCCTCTCCGACGGCCTGTGGCGGCGGCAGTTCGGCGCCGATCCCGCGGTCATCGGTAGGGACGTCAGCCTGGATGGTGAGACGGTCCGCGTCGTGGGCGTGGCCTCGCCGCAGGTGGACATGCCGCCGGGTACGGAGGTGTGGAATCCGATCGCCTTCGCCGCCCGCCACCGCGAGGCGCGCGGTCGCGCGTACGGAGTGCTCGGTCGCTTGCGCGCCGGCGTCACGGTCGAGCAGGCGCAGGCCGAGATGGACGCGATCGCCGGCGCGCTGGCGCGCGAGCGTCCGGAAGTCGACACCGGTTGGGGCATCAACGTGGTGCCGCTGCGTCTGCAGCTGGTGGGCGGCGTGCGCACCGGCCTGCTGGTGCTCTTCGGCGCGGTCGGCTCGCTGCTCCTGATCGCGTGCGCCAACCTGGCCAACCTCTGGCTGGTGCGCGCCACGGCGCGCCAGCGCGAAACCGCGCTGCGCAGCGCGCTGGGCGGCGGCTCGGCGCGGCTGCTGCGCGGGCCCTTGGTCGAGGCCGCACTGCTCGCCGCCGCCGGCGGGGCGGCGGGTATCGCCGTGGCCCGCCTCGGGCTGGATCTGCTCCTGCGCTCGCTGCCCAAGGAAGTGCCGGCATTCCTGCACATCGAGATGGACGGCGCGGCGCTCGCCTTCGCCGCTGGCGTCACGGCGGCGGTGGCGCTGCTGGTGGCGTGGCTGCCGGCGCGTCGGGCCGCCGCGAGCGATGCGGCGAGGGTGCTCACCGGAGCACGCGGTGCTTCGCGCGACGGCGGCATGCGCCGTACGCTGGTGATCGCCGAGGTCGCCCTGGCGTTGGTGTTGACGCTCGCGACCGGTCTGCTGGCCCGCAGCCTGCTGCGCCTCCAACGGGTGGACGTCGGCTTTTCGCCCGCCGGTGTCGAGGTCGCGCAGATCGATCTACCGGCGGCCGGCTATGGTGAGCCGGCGCGCATTCGCGCCTTCTATGACCAGCTCCTCGAGCGCCTGCGGGCCGTTCCGGGCGTGACGGAGGCGGGGGCGATCTCGTGGCTACCGCTCGGCGGGCCGGGGTCGGCGACCTCCTTCTACCGCAGCGACAAGCCGGCACCCAAGGCGGGCGAGGAGACGGTGGCGGAGGTGCGCATCGTCACGCCCGGCCTGTTCCCGGCCCTGCGCATGCCGGTGCTCGCCGGGCGCGCCTTCGATGCTCACGACGATGCCGCCGCGCCGGCCCGCGCGGTGGTGAGCGCCGCGGTGGCGCGCGACCTGTTCCCCGAGCGCGACCCCCTCGGCCAGACGCTGACCGTGGCCTGGGGTCCCGATCCGAAGGGGCTGCGCGTCGAGATCGTCGGCGTCGTGGCGGACGCGCGCCTGACCCGGGCCGACACGCCGGCGCGCTACGCGGTCTACCTGCCGGCAGCGCAGGGCGGCAACAACTTCATGACCGTGGCGCTGCGCGGCACGCTGCCCGCGGCGGCGATGGAACAGGCGCTGCGCGACGGCGTGCGCGCTCTCGACGCTCAGGTCGCGGTCGGCGCTCTGCGGCCGCTCGATGCGGTGGCGGCCGAGGCGCGCCGGCAGCCGCGGTTCCTGACGCTGCTGCTCTCGACGTTCGCCGGCGCGGCGCTGCTGCTCGCGGCGCTCGGCGTCTATGGAGTGCTCGCCTATGGTGTCGCGTCGCGCCGCCGCGAGATCGGCATCCGCCTGGCGGTGGGTGCGCGTGCCGGACAGATCGCCGGCCTGGTCGTCGGCGACGGCCTGCGTCCTGCCGGGTTGGGCGTCGCAGCGGGTCTGCTGGCGGCAGCGTTCGCGATGCGTCTGCTGCGCTCGCTGCTCTTCGAGGTCGCGCCGTTCGACCCCGTGAGCTGGGTCGGTGCTTGCGCCGTGCTGGCCGGAGCGGCGCTCCTCGCCTGCCTGTTGCCGGCCCTGCGCGCGGCTCGAGTTCAGCCGGCGAGCGTTTTGCGACAGGATTGACGGATGGAAGGCAACGCGGGCCGGTGCGCGCCGAAGCGCTAGGGCAGGACGCTCGCACCGCCTGGCGCAGCCTGCGCCGCGCCCCGGGCTTCGCGTGCGCGGCGCTCGCGACGCTGGCGCTCGGCGTGGGCGCCAGCACCGCCATGTTCAGCGTCTTCCGCTCGGTGTTGCTGCGGCCGCTGGCTTTCCCCGATTCGGACCGTCTGGTGCGGGTGTTCACCCGTAACGCCGGTCTCGGCAACCGCATGGCGGTGTCCTATCCGGACTATCGGGACTGGGCGGCGGCGGCTACTTCGTTCGTTCATCTGGCGGCGTATCGCGGCGACGGTTTCGCGCTGACCGGCGCGGGCGAGCCCGTGAGGCTACCCGGATTGGTCGCGAGCGCCGGCTTTTTCGCGACGCTGGGCGTCGAGCCCTGGCGCGGTCGCCTCTTCGACCAGGCCGACGATCGACCCGGTGCCGACGAGGTCGTGGTGATCTCCTTTGCGGTGTGGCGCGACCGGTTCGGCGCTGACCCGGCGGCGCTCGGCCGCGTCCTCACTCTGGACGGTGTGCCCCACACGCTGGTGGGCATCCTGCCGCCGGACTTCGCTCTGCCCGGCAGCCGAGTCGACGCTTTGGTGCCGCTCGGGCCGCACGCGGTCGAGGATCGCGGTCGTCATCATCTGCGCGTGCTCGGCCGCCTGGCTCCCGGCGCGACGCTCGCCGGAGCACGAGCCGAGCTCGCGGCGCTCGCCGCGCGACAGGCCGCGGATCACCCCCTGACCAATGCGGGCTACGGCGCCGACGTCGTGGAGTGGCGTGAGCTGGTGGTCGGCGACTCGCGGCCGGTGCTGCGGCTGCTGCTCGCGGCGGTCGGCTGCGTGGCGCTCATCGCGGCGGCCAATCTGGCCAATCTCCTTCTCGCTCGCGGTCTGGCGCGCGGCGGCGACGTCGCGGTGCGGTCGGCCCTGGGCGCCAGCCGAGGAAGCCTGGTGCGATTGGCGGTCGGCGAGAGTCTCCTGCTCTCCGCCGGCGGGGCCGTCCTCGGAGTCGGCCTGGGCGCCGCCTTCCTGCGGCTGCTGGACGCGGCACAGCCGCAAGGACTGGCGCGCCTCGAGGACATTCGCCTCGACGGCATGGCGGTTGTCGCCGCCATCGTCTTGGCGCTCCTGTGCGGCCTGCTGGCCGGCGGTCTCGCGGGCTGGGCGGGATCGCGTCACGCCCTGGCGCGGGCGCTGCGGGGTGGTGGACGCGGCGCGATCGGCGATTCCGCCGGACGTCTTGCGCGACAGGCCCTGGTGGCCGGCGAGGTGGGGGCGGCGCTGGTTCTGCTGATCGGCACACTGCTCGCCTTGCGCAGCATGGCGGCGCTCACGGCCGTCGATCCGGGCTTCGACGCGCGCGGCGTGCAGACGGCGCGACTCGAGCTGCCGCGGGCCCGCTACGACGAGGCCCAGGGCGCGCTCTTTCTACAGCGGCTGACGGCGCGCATCGGCGCATTGCCCGGCGTCGAGGCGGCGGGCACGGCGGATTTCCTGCCGTTCTCCGAGTACGACTCCCAGATTGCATATTCGATCGACGGCGCTCCCGCCCCGGTGGCGGGCTCGGAGAAGTGGACCGATCTCACGGTCGTCGAGGGCAATCTGTTCGCCGCGCTCCGCGTCCGCCTCGTCGCGGGTCAGTTGTTCGGTGCGATGGATCGCGGCGGTCTGCCGCTGACGCTGGTGGTCGATCGGCGATTCGCCGAGGCCAACTTCCCTGACGGTCGTGTGCTCGGCAGCCGAATCAGGCTGGGAGACTCGGTGCGCACGATCATCGGCGTGGTCGAGCACGTTCACAGCTACGGTCTCGACAGCGATCCGCGGCCGCACGTCTATGCGCCGTCCCGGCAGACGCCGGCGTTCACGGCCCATCTCGTGGTGCGAGGCCGCGACGGCGTGGTTCCTTCCGCGGCCGCCCTGCGAGCGGCGCTCGCCCAGGCCGATCCGGCGCTGCCGCTCGACGACGTGCGTCCGCTGGCCGATCGCGTGGCGGCGTCGCTCGCGCCGCGGCGCTTCAGCGCGGGACTGCTAGCCGCCTTTGCCGTGGCGGCGCTGTTCCTCGCCGCGGTGGGCATCTTCGGCGTCTTGTCGTACTCGGTGACCCGAAGAACGCCGGAGGTCGGCGTGCGGCGCGCGCTCGGGGCCGGCACCGCCGCGGTGGTCGGCCTGTTCCTGCGCGAGGCGCTGGTGCTCGCCGCCGCGGGAGCGGTCGCGGGCTGCCTGGTGGCGGGTCCGCTGGTCGCCATCGTGCGGGCGCAGCTCTACGGCGTGTCGGCGACCGACGCGCGATCCTGGTTTGCGGCCCTCGGCGTCGTCCTGGCGGTCGCCGGCCTGGCGGCCGCGCTGCCAGCCCGGCGTGCCGCCGCCGTGGACCCGGCAAAGGCGCTTCGCCAGGACTGACGTTCGCAGCCCCGCGCGCCCCGTTCGAGCTCTCTCCGCCGCTGTACGGGAGCCGCCGCGCACCGCTCGGCCCGCGATCGCGATCCGCCGGTAACCGCCCCCGGCGGCCGCGGTACTGCACCATGGAGGTTCACCATGACGAACGTCGAGGGGCTCTCGCGCCGCGGTGTCTTGCAGACCGGAGCAATGGCGGTCGCCGCCGCGTGGCTGGCGCCGCCGGGGCGCGCGACGGGACAGACCGTCGCGCCGGCCGAGGCTGGAGCCGCCGAAGAGCTGGCGCTGGCGGCACGGCCGACGCGGGTGTTCAAGGTCCGCGATCGCAGTCACGAGAACACCGAGAGCTGGATCGTTTCGCTGGTCGCCGAGAGCAGGATGCCGGTGCATCTCATGCCGGTATCCATGACCGTGGAGCTCCTTCGCGGCGGCGCGGCGCTCCGTGCGTCTTCGCATACCGCGGCGGGCTTCGCGCCGCTCACGTACGAGACCAAGCTTCCGCCCCGCACGGCGGACGGCGGCGTACCGGATCCGCCGGTGTACTGGCCGTTCGTCGTACGGCTCCGGCACACCGAGCCGGTGACGCTCGGCGTCGACGGGATGCGAATCGTGGTCGAAGCGGGCGACGATCTGAACCGGCGCTGGCGCGGCGCGGTGCACCTGCCCGTCGAGACTTACATCCAGAAGACCGTGCTGCGGTTTCCGTTCCGCGGCAAGGGCATCGTGCTGCAAGCCGGCGCGGCGAACGGCGGGCACCGCAATCGCAGCGGCCAGTTCGCGATCGACGCGTGCGGGCTCGACGACGCCTGGTCGATCGTCGCGCCGGGTCCGGGCAAGCGGAACGCCGACTACCGCGGTTGGGGTAGACCGGTGCTGTCCCCGGCCGACGGTGTCGTCGTGCGGCTGCGCCACGACCGTCCGGACCAGCCGGTCGCCGACGCGAGCGACCCGAAGTACTACGCCGCGGAGTACCCGCAAGGGGGCGATCCCGGGAACTATCTGGTCATCGATCACGGCAACGGTGAATTCAGCATGCTGGCGCATTTCCGGGCTGGATCCATGCGCGTTCGACTCGGCGAGCGAGTGCGTGTCGGCCAGCCGCTCGGTGCGCTCGGGCACTCGGGCGACACCGACGGCCCGCACGTCCACTTCCAGCTGCAGGCCGGGCCGGACTGGGAGAACGCCGACGCCCTGCCGTGCCACTTCGCGAACATCGACCAGCAGGTGCTGGACCGGGGGACGTACTTCGAGGCGAAGTGAGGCGGGAATGGGGGGCACGGGTGCTGGGGTACACGTGCGGGTACACGTGCCGTGCGGGTACAGGTGCCAGGCGATTCGGGGACAGGGGCGGCGGGCCCAGGTCTCTCGGTGGCGGGGAAAGTGGGCTGCTTCGCTTGGTAGACCTGTCGTTGCTTGCTAGAGGTGTGGCTTGCAGG